>Ga0114981_10002206_pt1 | contig 12623 bp, 9 predicted proteins | sample S_140806_MF_Meta_FD_87028 | JGI IMG/M metagenome (GOLD analysis project Ga0114981, IMG submission 87028) | Freshwater microbial communities from Lake Simoncouche, Canada to study carbon cycling - S_140806_MF_MetaG | ecosystem: Environmental > Aquatic > Freshwater > Lake | place: Lake...
CCTCACTAGCGTTCGGACAGGGAGGGATTCGAACCCTCGGTTGGTTTTACCCAACACACGCTTTCCAGGCGAGCCCGATAGACCGCTCCGGCACCTGTCCCTCAATTTCAAAATATAAACCAAAATGGCCTCTTCTGCGAGTCGATTCGCCCAAGGTTGTCCTCCGCCTTCATTCCGATAAAGTAGGGTGATGTCCGCTCCTCTCCCCATATCGGTCTGCATGATCTCTGGGCCTGATGCCGACCGGATCGGTCGGGCTCTCGAGAGTGTTCGGGGCTGGGTCTCCGATATTGTGGTGGTGGTGAATGATGATGTTGCCGACAGGACGGATAAGATTGCCGAACAGCACGGGGCCCGTGTTTTCCGTGAACCTTGGAAGGAGCATATCGCCCAAAAAAATTCGGCGGCAGAGAAAGCCCTCCAACCGTGGATTCTTGGACTCGATTCCGATGAGGAGATTTCCTCGAAGCTGAAGAAATCGATTCACCGTTTTTTTCTTTCGCCGAAAGCGGAGGGCCCCGTGGCCTTGAGGATGGCTCGTTGTTCGCTCTTTCTTGGCCACTGGGTTCGACATGGTGACTGGTATCCGGATTGGCAGACACGGCTTTGGCGTGCGGGTAAGGCAAAGTGGGGCGGGACTGATCCGCATGACCGACTATTAGTGGAAGGCAGAGTTGGAGCGGTGTCCGGGGATATTCTCCACTACTCGAATCCCTCCATTTCCAGCTATGTTTCCAAGATCAACTATTTTTCCGATCTTTATTTGGAATCTCGGCTTAAGAAAAAAGCAAAGTGGGCCCCTGCCGAGGCTACCTTTCGAGCCTTCTGGCGGTTTTTCAGAGCCTACTTCATTCGTCTCGGCTTTCTCGACGGCTTCCCCGGCTTTTACATCGCCGCCTCAACCTTCTACTCGACTCTCGTCCGCCACACTCGCCTTTTGGAGCACAAGCTTTCCAAAAAGCCCCTCCCGCCCAAGCCGTAGTTGCTAAAGGCGGCTCGGCTAGCTTGATGCAGTGAGTTTCTGCTGTTCCGCCATCTTGGCAAAGTGGCCCTTGGCCTTGAGGAGCTCCTCGAAAGTGCCGCGCTCCACCATCCGGCCTTGGTCCAAAACAACGATTTCATCCATGTTAGCGAGGGTCGAAAGGCGGTGGGCAATGCATATCACCGTGCGCCCGTGCTCGAGGGAATCGATTGCTCCCTGAATCTCTGCCTCAGCATGGGAATCGAGAGCGGCGGTTGGCTCGTCCAAAATTAAAATCGGAGCGTTTCGCACAAATGCCCGTGCGATGGCCAGCCTAGCTTTCTGACCACCCGAGATGAGTTGGCCGCGCTCGCCCACGGGGGACTTGTAGCCTTGCGGCATCTTGGAAATAAAATCGTGTGCTTGGGCTAGGCGGGCTGCCTCCTCAATCTCCGCTTGAGTCGAACCGTCTCGCCCGAATCCTATATTGTCGGCAACCGAGGCGTCGAAAAGGACAACATCCTGGCTGACTAAGGCCATCTGCCGGTAGAGATCGCTGGTGGCATATTCTGACAGCGCATGCCCGTCAAAAAGAATCCGTCCCTGACTGGGATCGTAAAAACGCATAATCAGATTGATCAGCGTGCTTTTCCCTGAACCGCTTGCTCCCGCCAGCCCGATTTTTTTTCCAAAAGGGATTTCCATCGAGACGTCCTGCAAGACGGGGGTGTGACCATAGGAGAAGGTGAGGTTCTCGATCCGTATACCCTGACGAAAGGCGGAGAGGGGACGCGGTTGGGCGGGCTCAACAACGGTCGGTTTTTCGGCGTAGAATTCTTCGAGGCGACGAATACTGACGCTTGCGGCGGCGAGGGTGAGGTGAAGGTTAGCGATTCTTTTGATTGAGACAGGAGCCAGCATGAGGGCGGTGAGGAAGGAGACGAGGCTGGAGGCCTCCGTTCGAGTGTAGAAAACAAAGGTGATGAGAAACCCGACTCCGAGAATGCAAAATACTTCGATGACGGGGTTGAGGATGTTGCGGGTCTGCGCCAGCTTCACCGCCATAGTGACCATCTGGTCTGCCAATTTTCGGAATGTCTCCATTTGGCGTCGCTCCATCCCGTAAGCCTTGACGATTCGAACGGAAGTTAGGGCCTCCAGGAGGTAACCGATCTGCAGGACCCCCATGGTGATCGAATTTTTCATCAGCCATCGGATGCGGCGCCCTCCAAGGATCACGGGGCCGATGATCAGAGGAAGCATAAAAAGGGAGATCAGGGTGAGCTTCGAGTCGATCCAGAGCATTGCGCCCACGATACTAAGGATGGCGAACGGCTCGCGAATCGTGTCGATAAATCCGTTGGTCATCGAATCGTAGATGACCCTGGTGTCGGAGGAGATACAGTTGTAGATGTCGGCGGCGGAGCGTTTTTGAAAAAATGCCACTGAAAGTTCTTGGGCTTTCTTTAGGGCGGCGACTTGCATGTCTCGGATGACTCGAGCGCTGACCCAGGTCAGGCAGTAGGTGCTCAGATAGCTTGAAAGGGCGCGTAGGCCCATCACTAGTGGAAGCAGGGAGAAACTGCCCAAGGCCTGTCGCCAGGTAATAGGTCGACCGATTCGGGGCAGCCACTCCTCCGTCACCTCGTGCGTGGTATCTTTCCACCAACTGGATACTTGCTGTTGAAATTGGCGGGTGGGGGCAGCCGCATCTGTTTTTTCGCTGACGGTTATGGATTGGATCGGGGGGAGAGCTGGTTGGGTTAGCCGAGTAAAAAGAGAATCGACCGATACAACAAAGAGGCCATTGGAAAGACCAAAAACCATGCCAAGCACCACACCCGCAACGAACCGGAACATGTAGGGACGAAGGTAAGGGAGGCCAAACGCCCAGATTTTCCTCAATTCCTGCATGCTGAAAGATTAATCAATGATCGGCAGGGTTGCCATTCCAGATTCGAGCAATCCCAAGTGAAATAATGTAGATAGGTTTACCGATTCATAAGATCGCACTTACAATAGTTCGAGCCAGCATGATACGAATTCAGCTCCGTTGTTAAAGAAGTCCGATCGACCGTTAAAGATTGCGGTAAAGTTAACGAAGGAACCTTTTGCGAAGTGATTTGCCCCAATTTCTCATGGTTCGCCGAGCACGATGAAGAGCTTTCTGTTTAGCCATTTCGATGGGGCTAAAATGGCTGGTCAGAATATTTGCTGCCTCTCGAATTTTTTGGGAAGGGGCATAGACAAGTGTTTCTTCCGCGCGGAATAGAACGTGAAACTTGGTGGCTGGGGGAACTTGATCGTCCAAAGCATGTCTTAGCATGAGAAGGAGGTGCTCTTCGAGCACGAGGCCGGAGATCCAGTTTTGTTGGCTGGCTTGGTTTAAGTGATGACGAAATTCGACTAAAAGGTCAGAATCGTACGCCAAGCCGCCTCTCTTAAGAAGGTGAAGCCACATTTCGATGTCAGTATTTTGCTTGATGCTGTCGGAGAATCCACGAACTGCATCGGATCGACGGAAAAGGCAGCAAACAGGCTCCCCGATCAGATTATCCTGATGTTCGAGAATTTTTGGTATAATTTCATCTGGGGAGAAAACGCCAGAGGGAAGATTAACCAAGCTTTTGATCTTCATGGACGATTCGTTGATGATCGTTCGGGCACTGGCTGCCAAAGCCACCCCAGGCGTCTGCAACCTTTGCCACTGTCGGGAAAGGCAATCGGGGCGATCCAGTCGATCGTCCCCGCCCATCAGCTTCACAGCTTCTCCGCGCGCTTGGTTCAGGCAAAAGTTCCAATTCTTCACCATGCCCAAGTTGCTGGGCTGACGAAAAATCCGGATCCTGCTGTCTCGTTGAGCGTAATCTTGTAAAATAGGAAAAGTGTTGTCTGGGGAGGCGTCATCTGAGGCAATTACTTCCAAATCGTGAAAATCCTGACATAGGACAGAATCCAGTGCCTCGGCCAAGAATCGCGCCTGCTGGTAGCAAGGGATTAAGACACTGATTCTTGGGGGCTTAGGGTGGGTAGATGCCGTCTCCATGGATTTGTTTGGCCCCACAATGCCTTGCCCACGGAAAGAAGAGAAATAATTTAACTCAAGTAGATGAACCGACATTGAGCGGTCGACTTTCCCTCATTTTGGAGTGACTATCAAAGAATGGTAATTCTGTTGGGGGCATCGGGCTACATAGGTCAGGCGTTTGGCAAAGAGCTGAAACGACGGGGGATTCCCTTTCGGCCTGTCTCTCGAAAGGAGATTGATTATACCGACTACCGTGTCTTGCGGACTACTCTTCAAAAAGAAAAACCGGAGTTTGTTATTAATGCGGGGGGATTCACTGGAAAACCCAATGTGGATGCCTGTGAAAACCAACGAGGGGAGACGATTGCTGGGAATGTGACCTTAGCCCAAACGGTTGCCCAAGCCTGTGATGCGGCGGGGGTACGCTTGGGCTTCGTCTCCTCCGGCTGTATTTATACCGGCGCGAAAGTACGACAGGAGTCTGGCGCCTGGGCAGTAGAGGATAGACTGACTGAGCCGCTGGTTTCCGAACTGCTGTCTAAGAGGTCGGACCGAGTTGCGGGATTCACCGAGACGGACGAGCCCAATTTCTGCTTCGCCCATAACAACTGCAGTTTTTATAGCGGAACGAAAGCGCTGGCTGAGGAGGTGATGGCTGGATTTCCGGATTTTTATGTCTGGCGGCTCCGGATTCCATTTGACGAGTTGGATGGGCCTCGTAACTATCTTTCCAAGGTTCAGCGCTACGCCAAAGTTTACCAGAACTGGAATTCGATCAGTCATCGAAGGGATTTCGTCGCCGCTTGCCTGGATACTTGGCTCCAAAAAATCACTGGTGGCGTCTATAATGTGGTCAATCCGGGCTACATTTCGACACGTGAAGTTGTCCAAAAGATTCAGGAACGGCTGAAGCCTGCCTGGAAGCCAAAGTTTTGGGAGAGTGACGATGAATTCTATCGTTTCGGCGCCGTCACACCGCGCTCAAACTGCATTTTGGACACCAGCAAGATACTTAAAGCAGGGATACGCATCCGTTCTTCCGCAGAAGCGATGGAGGATGCTCTGAACCGATGGGTTCTGGAAAATAAGAGATGAAGCGCTGCTTGGTGACCAGGGGGGCTGGCTTTATCGGCTCTGCCCTGGTTCATTGTCTTCTATCTGGGCAGGAAGATGCCGCTGGGGTGGGTCGAGTAGTAGTGTTGGACAAGCTGACCTATGCGGGCCGGCGGGAAAACCTCGCGGAATGCAGCCAGGATCCACGGTTTCGGTTCGTTCATGGAGATATCGCGGATTCTGATCTGGCCGGAAAGTTGCTGGAGGAGGAAGCGATCGATTCGGTGTTTCACCTGGCCGCGGAGTCGAATGTGGATCGTTCCATTGAGGGTCCGGAAGCCTTTATCCAGACAAATCTCGTCGGGACCTATCGCCTGCTTCAGGCAGCCCGCGGGCATCAGAAAAAAATGAAAAACGGACAGGACTTTCGTTTCTTGCATGTGTCGACAGATGAGGTTTTCGGCACACTTGGCGCACACGATCCCGCCTTCACAGAGGAGACTCCCTATCGCCCAAACAGTCCATACTCTGCCAGCAAAGCCGGCAGCGATCATCTGGCTCGGGCTTGGCATCATACTTTTGAGCTACCGGTGATCATCACTAATTGCTCAAACAATTACGGACCCAGGCAGTACCCGGAGAAACTAATTCCGGTCATAATCCTCAAGGCGCTGGCGGGAGAGAGACTGCCTGTTTACGGGGATGGATCTAATATTCGGGATTGGCTGTTTGTCGATGACCATGCCCGGGGCCTGGCGGCGGCCTGTTTCCGGGGCCAGCCAGGGGAGTCGTATAACTTTGGAGGGAGGGCGGAGGTGTCGAATCTTGAGTTGGTGAAGAATCTGCTTTCCATTTTAAAGGAGCTGGGCCATCCGCAAGTGACGGAGAAATTAATTTCCTTTGTAAAAGATCGTCCTGGCCACGATTGGCGTTACGCGATTGACGGAACAAAAAGCGAGCGGGAGTTGGGTTGGCGTCCGCAGGAAACCATCGGGACGGGATTACGGCGAACTGTTGAGTGGTATCTAAAAAACGATGATTGGATCCGGTCTGTTCAGGATGACGGACACAAGGAGTGGATGCAGGCAAACTACCACGCACGTTCAGCGAAGGCAGGCTGATGGGCTACGTTAGCCTAGATCACAGGCTTCCTTTCTGCAGGAATTGCTAGCTCACTTTTCATGGATATTAATAATGCTTATTTCAGTTCATCTTCCGAAAACAGCAGGGTCTTCATTCCAGCATATTTTGCGAAGGGAATACGGCGACAAAATGCTGCTGGACTACGAAGACAAGCCTATCAACACGCCTGCAGAAGAAAGAAACAGGAGGGCATGGGTAGATGCGAGTGAAAATGCGTGTCGGGACTTTGGCGAAATCCAGTGTATTCATGGGCATTTTTTGCCCGTTAAATACCTTGCTCTAAAAAAGACAGGACGAGCAAAGTTTGTCTGCTGGCTAAGGGAGCCATTGGCCAGAATGGTTTCTCATTACAACTTTTGGCTAAGGGACTATGATGGAGGCATAGGAAAAGGGGATTTGCATTGCAAGGTGGTTGAGGACAAATGGTCTTTGGAGCACTTTTGTTTTTCAGATGAAATGCGCAATTTTTACGCCCAGTTCCTATGGTCTTTTCCGCTAGGTCTTTTTGATTTCGTCGGCATCACTGAACACTTTGATGAGGATTTGCAGATCTTTGGGCGAACCTTTTTCAACAAAGGGAATCTAAAAACAGAAAAGGTAAATATTGCTCCTCCCAACTCTCCGAGATGGTCACCGTCCAAAGAGTTTCGTCGCCAATTTGAAGAATTTCACGCTGAAGACTACCGAATCTATCGTCAGGCATGCACCAAAAAGTAATAATAAGAAATCACAATCATAGAGAAAAACACATGAGTGCATCGGCTTCTGATAAAAAAATAAACTTCTTTATTGTGGGGACACAAAAAGGAGGAACAACATTTCTCTGGGAATATCTAAAAGAGAACTCGGCGGCCCAAATGTCAGCTAAGAAAGAAATTCATTTCTTCGACAACGAACAAATAGATTGGCAAAATCCAAAATACTCAATCCTGCATAGTTATTTTAGTTGGGAAGACCGAAAAACAATTAGGGGCGAAGCCACCCCAATCTACTGCTACTGGCCAGAATCATTAGATCGTATTCGTAAGTACAATCAGGAAGCTAAAATTATTATGCTTTTAAGGCATCCCGCAAAAAGAGCATACTCACACTGGAAAATGGAGAAGCTCAGAGGCAGAGAAACCATGTCCTTCGATGAAGCAATTTCCAAAGAAAATCGTAAAAGAGTGCTATCTGGGCAGGGTTTAGGCCGTCGGATTTATTCCTATATTGAAAGGGGCTTTTACAGTGAACAGATTGAAAGAATCACGAGTCTTTTTCCAAAAGAACAAGTGCTATTTTTGCGCACAGACGCATTATGGGCAAGCTATGACAAATCCTTAACTCAGGTTTTGAATTTTATCAATGTAGCTAGAAATGTAGCAAAAGTTCCAACTTATGTATCACCGAAAATTGAAGTTAATGGGGGTAAAGCCACTGAGCTTCCCGAGTTGTCGCAACCTCTTTTTAGTCAGCTAACCGAACTGTATGCTGGAGACATTAAGGCTTGTGAGAAAAGTTGTGGAATTAACCTAGAAGACTGGCTCGAATTAGGCTACCAGGAGCCAATGGTTAACTCTGGACAGTCCTTTAATGAAAAAGAAATATAAATTTCTAAGGAAAACATAAATTCGATCACAACAATATCAATAAAAGACTCTTTATAATAAACGCTGTGGTTCAAGTAAGGACAAAATAATGTTCTCGGAGTTTAATTCTTTTGGCTAGATCAACTAAACTACCGTTTCTAACGGTATAGTTAAATTGCGGGATAGAGTTTCATAAAGAGCCAATAATAATATTTGTACTCGTAGTGTTAGAATGCCAAGAAGGAAGTGGAAGGCGTTTAATTAAAAGGCTGTCCCTGCAATTATTGGTAAGTATGCCAGCGCATGTTGATTCCCCGAAAACAGCGTAATTAGTTGACGTGACATAAAGTCCATGGTCCGTAGGGACCTCAAGAATATCTTTGAGAGCGTCCATATCCTTTGCCCGGGGAATATCTGCTGGGAAACGCGAGAAAAGAAAGCGTATTACCTTTGCGCGGAGAAACTGATGGATCCATATCTGATGATAGGTTCTCCTTTGAATTAGCTCTAAACCATTTAAGTAATGTATGCTTGGAAACAGGTTTTCAGGCTTAAGTAAATTTCTCGCCCGGCAAAAAAGGAGAGAGCTAACGTGTGAAAGATCTCTTTTAAGAGTCAAATGAAAGACGGATTTTACTATATCGAGGTTTAGTGAAACTGGGTATTTGTCGTCAATGCACCAGTATACCCATTCATCGTCATCAAGATCTTCAAGTAAGGTCAAAACTGTGGCGCGAATCTCTGAAGAGGTCTGAATGTACTCTCTGCGCTCTGAAATCAGGTTCAGGGCCTTGTTTTGGTATGGAATTCTGAAAACAAATGGGTGATCGGGCCAAAGCTCGTCGTAACAAGCAATCATATGATCGGTAACACAACGATTTCGATCATAAGTAAGGACAATTGCTTTCACAAAAAATAAATCATAATCTGAGCCCCTCTGTGATCAAGATCTATCACGAATTATTAAAATATGAGTCGTGGATTGAAATAGGGTGACCTAGATGTCATCCGTCTGATAGTTGGCGCGGACGAAAGAAGATAAGATCAGCAAGAGAGGCTTTCCTTGACATGAATGCGAAAAGCCAAGATGCAGCAGGAATATATTTACAGATCAATAACTTAATATAGATAGAACTTAAATGATTGTATGGATTGCTTCTTTCCCTCGGTTGGGAAACAGTCTTCTTCGGCAGCTTCTTTGGCAAGTCTTCGGGCAAAACACTTTCTCAAGAAATAACGATAAGAACAACATAGGAAGAAATAGAGATGTCGCCGAAATTATCGGGCATCTTAATTACGAGTCTTCATGGGCCGAGTTTTATGCAAAAACTCATCGAAGTAATGAGCCTGTTTTTTTTATTAAGACGCACGAACCTCCGTGTGATTATAGTAAGGCAATCTACATAGTGAGAGATGGGCGTGCGGCCATTGTTTCATATTATCATCTTCTCTGTGATAACCGTGGGCGCATCGATACTAATATCGCTATGGCGATTCGTGGCGAGGCTCCATTCAGTTCATGGACTTCACATCTCGAGGATTGGCAACCGCTTGCCAGAGCAAATTGTTTGCTGCTTCGCTTTGAGGATATGATCGAAAAGACGGAAGAATGCATAAAGAAAATAGCTTCATTTACTGGGTTAACACCAAAGCGGGAATGGGCCAACCCTTTGGCGAAGCTGCGCAATGTTATGCCTAATTATTTTAGACGAGGATCGAATCAAGACAACATTAAGGAACTGAATGAAATCAATGAGAGTCTTTTTTGGGAGCAGCATGAGGCGTGGATGGTAAAGCTGGGCTATAAAAAGCATGACTAATGCGTCCGCGAGATTATACTTTAAAAGTATATATATCAGCATATTGCGAGCTGAGATGAATACTTTGTTGGTGGGTTCAAATGACGTAGAATTTATGAAAATAGAAAGCAAGTATTAAAGAATTTAAAGTATCAAGAATTGCTAAGTACAGTGAGCCAACCCCTCAATCAGGAAAAGGCGGGTATTTGCGGAAGTCGTGGTGGTGCATGAAATATAAATACTCATCTCTCTTTTGGAACAAATAATGTGAACAGTGGTTTAGGTGATTTTATTATTTCGAGCATTTGTCCTGCCGGCATTTTAGAATTCGGTTCAGGCACAGGAGATTTGGCATCATATATTGTACGGGGTTTGCCTCATGTTTACGGCTGCTGCATTGAGCCTTTGAACCCGGCACCTCCGAAATTGCCCAGTACGCCTGGCTGGTTAAATGTAGATATATTTGACAAAAATGAGTCTCGAGTCCCCCTTGGCCCCTTTGATTTAGTGCTTTCGATCGAGGTAGCTGAACATATAGAGAGGCATCAGCACAGGTTTTTTCGACTTCGTTGCGGTAAGAGCGAAAATCTAGGTCGTTTTCTCGGCCGCAAGACCACATCAGAGAGTACATGGTCACGTATCAGAACGGCCGGGGAAAGAATGGAATGATGAATGGATTTCGCACGAATTTTATTTTTGCGAGAGCCATACGGCACTTGCGCGAGAGATGTGCAATACTCGAAATATCAATCATCGTCGCAACCTTATGGTATTCCAAAGAAAATCATCGTGAGAAGAGTTTTAACTGATTGTTAAAAAAAAGTTAAAAGATCTTGTTGCGAGAGGCTACGTGCGAAGTGAGGTCGTGCCCCCTGTGTTGACAGGAGAATACGAAGAAATATTTCGTTTATGGCTAGGCAGTCAAGGAGCCCCTTCTAAAAACATTTTCTGATTGTAGCATGCGACGAGCAGTCTTTTGGGTTCTACAAGAATGAGGGGTTTGCCACGCTTTCCACAAAAACCGATGGAACTCGTGAAGACCTATGGCGTTTGCGAACGGAGGTATTTTCTGAGCTAAGCCAGCTAGGTGTCGATTTTTTTTCATACCGACGCAGGCGCGATTTGGCGCAAAGATCCCAGTGAGTACTGCCGAGCACAGATAGCGGATCTGGTTATTTCACAGTGAACAATATGCCCTAAAGAGACCTCCCGAGCTTGGGGCTTTGTTTGTGTTGCGGATTCTTTTATGTTCGCGCCACCAATAACACGACCGCCTTTTTGCGGAAAGTTGCTCAACGTTGTAGCGCCATGGTTAAAGCACACGACCAAGAAGCTCTTAACTCGATACTACTAGAGGAAGGATTAAAATGAGATCATAGTGCTGAATCAAGCGAGATAAGGCATTTTCGAGTCGAAATAATATGCTTTTTTAACAATCCAATTTTCGGAGACTGTAAAACTGCGGGCATTCGAGTTTGCCTATTGCCTGTTCCTTATTTTGACAGGTTGGGCCTAAAACAGGAGGTCTTCTTAATTAAGCATCTTTTGATGAGTTAGAAGAGCGCAAGGAAAGTAGAAGCAGGAAGATCGAAAGGCTTAAAAAGGACATCAAGGAATTGAAGAACAGGATAGATTGGATGTTGCCACCAGTAAGGGGAAAGCGATTGTCAGCCTTGCAACCCAATCCTAAAATGCTAATATATTGAAATGCGAAAGAAGCTAGTGCCTTTTCTCCTTTTCGTGCTTACGACAGATGGCTTTTCCCAGGCTTTAGGGACCAATTCATTTGTGGGTGCGGGGCTGCAAAACACTGTGACGGCCACAAGCGCCAATGGATTCATCGGAGCTGGAGCTCGCAATACAAATGCGGCCAACAACGGAGGCATTGTGGCAGGTGCGGATAATAGCATTAAGACCGAAGCTAGGCGTGCCTTTATAGGGGCAGGAAACGGCAATCTGATTGAAAGAGGCTCCACCAACTCCTTCATCGGGGCGGGATACGGTAATCTGATTGATTCCAACAACACTCACTCCTTTATTGGGGCGGGGGAAGCAAACTACATTGACAGCGTTTCGTCTCACACTGCCATCGTAGGGGGAAGCAACAACACAGTAGAGTATGGGTATGGTCAGGTCTTGGTCGGTGGTTTTGCAAATAGCACTGCGGTTAACTATAGTGTCTTGGTGGGTGGATCGTATAATACCAATTCTGGAATCGAATCATTTCTCGGGGGGGGGCGCGAGAATTATGCCCAAGGCGCACAAAATACGTTAGTCGGGGGCGCACGTAATAGAATCGCATTTGCTACTGATAGCTTCCTTGGCGGCGGAGAGGGCAACCTTATCGGTGCTAATGCTATTAGCAGTTATAGCACCTTAAGTGGAGGCATGAGTAATCAAGCGCGGGCATCTTTTTCCGTGATCTCAGGGGGTGAGGCCAACGTGGTGACCGGACCTTACGGCGCCATTGCCGGAGGCTACGGTTGCATAGCGACCAACTACGCTTTTGCGGCTGGAGTGAGATCGATGGCGACCAATACCGGCTCTTTTGTTTGGTGTGGTCAAGCCGGGGTGGATACGACCTCCACCAACAACAACTCCTTTACGGTGCGTTGCCAGGGGGGTGCAAGGTTTCTCACCACCTCCGCACAAACCCCCGCCGCGCTGGTGGGGGTTCGGTTGGCAGGGGGAGCCACGGCCTGGGCGGTATTGAGCGACAGCAATGCTAAAACGGGATTTCAGCCTATCCGGCAGCGCGAGGTGTTGTCCAAGGTGGCCTCCCTCCCCGTCCGTGCCTGGGAGTACAAACATGATCCGGGCCGGCGCTACCTCGGCCCCACTTCCCAGGATTTCCGGGCCAGCTTCGGCCTGGGGGACGATACCTCAATCAACACGTTGGATGCGGATGGGGTGCTTTTCGCCTCCGTGCAGGGTCTGGTGCAGGAGTTGGAGGAGCGGGACCGGGCAGCGGCTTGGCGGGAACTGCAACACGCCTCGGCTTTGGTCGAGCGGGACGGAGAGATCGAAGGCCTTAAAAAAGACATCAGGGAGCTGAAGGACAGGATAGATTC
>Ga0114981_10002207_pt1 | contig 12620 bp, 10 predicted proteins | sample S_140806_MF_Meta_FD_87028 | JGI IMG/M metagenome (GOLD analysis project Ga0114981, IMG submission 87028) | Freshwater microbial communities from Lake Simoncouche, Canada to study carbon cycling - S_140806_MF_MetaG | ecosystem: Environmental > Aquatic > Freshwater > Lake | place: Lake...
CATGGTCTTCGCCGGCAGCTTCACCACCTTCAGCGGCACGCTCACGAACCTGCACTGGACTGTCATCCTCGCCCTGTGGGGCGTCGTGATGAGCGCCGTCTATATGCTCCGCGCCTACCGCCACATCTTCCACGGCAGCGCCACCACCGGCCTCTTCATGAGCGACCCCGCCCTGCCGCAGCGCCTTCCCCTCATCCTCATGGCCGCCACCCTCCTGCTCACCGGCTGCTGCCCCTGGCTGCTGCTGAATTTGCTGAAGGGTGCGCTCGCTGCCGGTTAATCCAAGCATCACGCGAAATCGGATATTAAAGATCGTGATTGGACTTGGTATTTGAACCAATTGAGCACGTTGGTGACTGCTTAAATCCCCACGGCGAGGTCGTTCCATATGTCACAGCGTAAAAGTGTCTTGCTTTTGCCGCAGCATTTTGATGGAATTTATTTGTTCGAGGAAATTCAGCCTCCACACAACCGTTCGAATAACCCATGTTCTCTGTTTCCGCCTGAGCTTGGATACTGTCAGCGTCACGCTTCCCCCCAGACAAACCAGGATAACACGAAACCAGCCGATACACACACCATGAAACACTCCGCTTATCTCGTCTCCCTGGCCGCTTTCTTCTGTCTGTTGCTTGGGTCGATTAACCACATGCAAGCTGAAGAAGTTACGACGCGTCCTTCTGATGAGCAGCAAATGATCGATGATTTGAGAGAACAACGAGAAGACGATCAAGATAAGATTCAGGATCTAGTCGCGGACACCGAGTAATACCAAGCTGAGATTAACGCAGCAGCAAATTACGGGGAAGAACCAGCCGGTGGGTTTGAAGAATTACAAGACTCGGGCGGCTATTTAACAGGAACCGAAGTCGCTGAAATCATGGAGGAAGAACAAGATGAATATCTTGATGACATCAGTGAGGAGATTGAAGAGTTGCAGGAAGAGATCCAAGAAATTACTAATATCCTTCAAGATATGGGAGCTGAATACGAAATCTGAATTCAAAATCTTCGCTGGAGTATCTACCTCTAGCTCAAGTCGATTTTGACCCGCAGTATGAAACGCATCATTCTCATTAGCATGCTTACACTCCTCGCCGCAGGAGGCTTTGCAATTTTGCAGATGGATGAAAAAGATGCGCGGCATACTGTGGGCTTGAATGAGAACAACAGCTATTCTGGAGTTCCTCCAACCGGTGGCAGCATGGTTGAAGAGGGGAGGCGGCCTAGCGTTCAAACGCCTGAAAAATCAAGTCAGGGACGAGACGATGAAAAAATGAACGAGCTCATGAATAAGGGGGCTCAGTTGCTTGAGAATGCTAAAAAACGGGATGCGGACTTCGCTGCTAAAATGCAGGAATGGGAGATGAGGCTTCCGTTTCGTGCCGCTCTCCGGCAGAAAGTCAGTGAAACCAAACTGGAAAAAGTTAGACCGGTGCTCAATGAGTGGGGCTTCTCAGAACAGCAGATTTCAGAAATCGAAGGCATTTGGAGCCACAGGAGCAATGTATTGGCCGAACTACGGCAAAAGCGCCTAGTCGAACCTGAATTGTCGAGACGGCGGAGCTTGTCAAATCAGTCGAAAAAGGTAGATGAGGAGGCCCGGCTTGAACTTCGACAAATTCTTGGGGATTCTCGTCTTGCCGAATTCGAGGCAATACAGAACGAAAACTAATCGAGTGCAAATTTGCAGAAAAATACAGCATTCTGCTGAACTGGAAGTGTCATCATAACGCCAATTCGTGTTTGCGACTATTTGGCGTCGAGCCTATAAAGAAGCCGCTCGCTTTGTTCGCTACATGCTTCGTCCCAGCCGATTTGATCGAGGACGAGTTCGAGTAGGAGGACGAGGACGACGCCAATCAGTCCTTACGCCCCCTTAGCTCTCGCCCTTTGCCATTCGCCCCGATGTCCGTCTTCACCCTCGAAGCCAGCCTCGCCCTTCTCGGCCTCGTCCTCCTCTTGCTGGAGGCCTTTAAGCCGGAGATCTCCCGCCGCACGCTCGGCTACACAGCCATGGCCGGCACCGCGCTCGCGCTCGTGCTGCTGCCCCTTTGCGGCACGCAGCTTCCCGAGTTCATGCAGCCCTGGCACCAGATCGATACCCTGGCGCTCTTTTACAAAGGCTTCGCCCTCGTCATCACGCTGCTCGTGCTTTGGCTCACGCTTGAGTGCGCCCCCTACCTTACGCGTTTCACGCTCGATGGAAAACTCGCCGAGATGTTCAGCCTGCCGCTCATCGTCTGCGCTGGCATGATGTGGATGGCCTCCGCCCGCGACCTTGTCACGATCTTCATCACGCTCGAACTCGTCACCATCAGCTTCTACGTCCTCGTCGCCTTTGCCCGCAAAAGCGCCCTCAGCCTCGAAGCCGGCGTGAAATACCTCATCCTCGGCGCTTTGAGCACCGGCGTGCTCGTTTATGGCATCGCCTGGATCTACGGTGCCACCGGCAGCATGAATTTCGACGCCATCGGCAAGGAACTCGCCAATCCCGCCACCAGCAAATCCGCCGCGCTCTTCGGCGCGGCCATGCTGCTCGTCGGCCTCGGCTTCAAGGTCGCCGCCGCACCCTTCCACATGTGGGTGCCGGATGTGTATCAAGGTGCGCCCACCCCGGTGACCACCTTCCTCTCCGTCGGATCCAAGGCCGCCGGCTTCGTCGTCCTCACCCGCGCTCTCGATGCCTTCGCCGCCCCCGGTTCCATCATCGGCAGCGAGGTGCAGAGCCTCCTGCTCGTCGGCGGCTCGCTCACCGTCCTGCTCGGCAGCCTGCCCGCCATCTTCCAGACCAGCGTGAAGCGCCTGCTCGCCTATTCCAGCATCAGCCACGCCGGCTACCTGCTCCTCGCGCTCGCCTGTGGCAGCGGCGGCCGCTTCGACATCGGCAGCAACGGCATCGTCGCCTTCTACCTCGCCACCTACCTGCCCATGACCGTACTCGGCTTCCTCGCGCTCGGCCTCATGCGTGTGAACGGCCAGGGCGAGGACCTTGGCGACTTCCAGGGTCTCGCCAAACGCTCGCCGCTCCTCGCGCTCGTCATCACCATCGCCTTCGCCAGCCTCGCCGGCCTGCCGCTCACTGCTGGCTTCATCGGCAAGATGTTCGTCTTCCTCAGCCTCGTCGATCACGGCTACTGGGGAGCCCTGACCTGCGCCGTCATCGCCGCCGCCGCCGGGTTCTACTACTACTTCCGCATCATCCTGGCGATGTACACCACCGAAGGCAGCGAAAAGCCCGCCCTCACCCTCACTCCGCTCACCAAAGCCATCGCCTGCGGCCTCGCCCTCGTGATCCTCGCCCTCGGCGTCTATCCCCGCCCCCTGCAAAAGGTTCTCACGCCTCCCGCAGCCGCTGTCGTGGTGAAGTGATCCCGGAACGTGGAACAGGTTTTCCAACCTGTTCATGCCGCGAAGATCTGACGGACTTAATTTCTGAGAGCCGATCTAGCTCGAGTTCATCTTCGAGGACAAAAGGGTCTCACCTATCACCTCGGGCAGAGGCACTTCCAGGACGCTACGGCGTGATCTGGAGTGACGGGGGGCGTGAGAGCGTCCACTTCGGTACGCAACCTTCATGAGCCTGCGAAACGGTGGCGGCGAAATCGGCGAGGTAGCCGAAGGGATGCGAAACTTCGACGACTTCGGCTTTTCGAGCTTCGAGATCGGCTTTGACCTCGATGGTGCCTTTCAGCAGGTCGAATTCGATTTCGTCGTCGTCCTGCACTTTGGCGATGGGGCCGCCCAAAACGGCCTCCGGGGTGCAATGCACGCCTACCGCACCGGCGGAGACTCCAGAGACGCGGCCATCGGTGATGAGCGCGACTTTACCATACAGTTCCGGCACAGCGAGCGCGGCGCTGGCGACGTGCATTTCCGGCATGCCGAGTGCCACGGGGCCGCTGCCGCGGATGAGAACGATGTGGCCGGGCTTGATGCGGCCTTGCGCGGCGGCTTCAAAGACGCCTTTGCTGTCGTTGAAGCAGATGGCACGGCCGCTGAAGCGCGGCTCTTTGAGGGAGGACACTTTGAAGACCATGCCGTGCGGCGCGAGGTTGCCAAAACACACCTGGATGTCGGCATAGTCTTTGAAAGGCTGGTCGTGCGGGGCGATGAGGGCGTTTGGAAAGGGCACCGCTTTGGCGCTGGCGAGATTTTCGGCCAAAGTGCGGCCGGTGACGGTCAGGCACGAGCCGTCGAACAGTCCGGCATCAAGGATGTGCTTCAAAAGCATCGTGGTGCCGCCGAGGCGGTGCAGATCGACCATGGTGCCGCGTCCGCGTGGCGCGAAGCTGCACAGCACGGGCACTTTGCGGCAGATGGCCTGCACATCGCGCAGCGTGAAGTCCACACCGGCCTCGCGGGCGACGGCGAGGAGGTGGATGACGCCGTTCGTGCTGCCGCCGATGGCGGCGATGGCCGTCATGGCATTCGTGAGCGACTGCTTGGTGATGATATCACGCGGGCGGATGTTCTTTTCGAGAAGGTTCCGCACGGCTTTGCCGACGCGGAGGCATTCCTCACGCTTTCCGGCCTCGATGGCCGGCATGGACGAGGTGTCTGGCAGACTCAGACCCATCGCTTCGAGCGTGATGCCCCAGGTATTAAAAGAAGCCGCGATGCCGCAGCCGCCGGGCCCCGGGCAGGCGGTGCGGATGATCTGCTCGCTCTCGTCCCAGCTCATCGTGCCCTGCGCTTCCTTCGCGGCGGCGTCATAGACATCGAGGATGCTCGTCGCCTGACCTTTATGGCAGCCGGGCATGATGCTGCCGCCATTGACGATGAGGCCGGGGAAGTTCGTGCGTGCCAACGCCATCGCGAAGGCCGGCCCGTTCTTGTCACAATGATGCAGGCCGATGATCGCATCGTAGCTGTGTGCGGTGCAAATCATCTCCGCGCCATTGGCCATGAGGTTGCGCGAGCAAAGCGAAGCTGCACCGCCGATGTTGCCCTGGGTGATATTGTCACTAACCGGCGAGACGCCGAAGGGAAAGCCGATCATTCCTGCCTCGGCGCAGCCTTGCGCGAGGAGCCTCGCCAGCTCGTGCGCGTGCACGTTACAGATATTGCCATCCAGTAGCGGCGTGCCGATACCGATTTGCGCCCTGTCGAAGTCTTCCTCTTTGAAGCCTAGCCCCCAGTAGAAAGCCGTGATGCCGCGCTGCCAGCCACGGGTGACGTTGCGCGAGTTCCAGTTGAGGGATTTTTGGTCTGCCATGAGGCCGCTGAGGCTAGCGAGCATGTCTCCTCACGGCAAAAGAAAAGCTCCCGGCCTGCGAACAGACCGGGAGCTTCCTAACCATTTGATCAGTGCTGAAGCGGGAGAACCAGTCCCGCGACGAATTAGAACGCGATGCTCAAGCGAGCACCCCAGAACACTTCGTTGTGCTCGGTCAGATTGAGCGAGGAGCGAAGGTCAAGGCTGTGATTCCAAGCCACATAAGGCGTGAAAGTGGCAGACTTGGTGAGCTTAATGGGAGCAGCCACGGACACGAGGAGGTGGGTGAAACCGGAGGTGTTCGCATTCAAAGGCTGGCCGTTCAGGTGGGTGAGGACAGGAGACTGATTACCGGTGTAGTAATCGAGGCCATAACCAGCCTGAAGGGAGGGAACGATGCTCATCCAATCGGTGACCGCGAAGGTGTAATCAGCACCGGCTTGGAAGTAGGAACCACCGACCTGGAAGTCGTAGTAATAGCCAAGGTAAATATTGGCAGCTCCGAGAGGGATGGCCATGGTGAAACCAAGCTCGTGAGCGCCACTGATGCCGAATTCTGGGTCATTGCCAGCATTTGGGCCACCGGTGCCGAAACCGCCAGGACCAACACCGTAGGGCGAGGAGCCAGCATAGGAATCCGGATAGTAGTAGTACTGGTACTGGACGCCAAACTTGGCCCAGCCGGCGTTGTAATTGAGGGAGGTGATCAAATCGAGCTCCGAGTAATCGAAGCCTTTGTCAGCCGAACCCAAAGGAGCGACTGCTGCGGCCACGAAGGGAGTGTCGAACGTGGAGATGTAGGCAGCGCCCACGCCCCAGGTCAGCTTATCAGTGACTGGGATGGAGAGGTTCAGCGCGGTGGTGACGATGTTGTCAGCGAACCAGAGGCCACGGAAGTAGTAGCGTGAGTCGTAGGCGACGTCGAGGGTAGCACCGATGCTGTCGAAAAGAGCCGTGGGGGCGGGTTCGATAGGGGCGGGGTTTTTTGGGGCAGGAGCGGTGCCTGCCGTGGCGTTCAGGGCTGTGCAGACGGCGAGAGTCGCCACCGACTTGGCCATGATCGAGTTGAGTCGATTGAGCTTCATTATGTTGGTCGAGTTTAGTTTGTTGGTGTTGAGGTTGCCGCCTGCCGGCAGGCAGACTGACCCCACTTGCTTAGCAGCCCCCGTGCCAAACTGGGGCTGTTTTATGATTTTTTGAAACAACTGGGCTTAAATACCTGCCGAGGTTCAAAATTTGCTCCGGCAGATGCCCGGCACTGAGCGTGATGCGCAGCCTCGCTCGGCCCCGCGCCACAGTGGGGAAACGGATGGCTGGCACGAGAAAACCGGCCTCCAGAAGGTCTTTCGATGCTTCTAGGGCCACGGACTCACCGCCGAGGATGATGGGCAAAATCGCCGCCGGGTGCGCAGGAGTCTGAATCAGTCCGCTGAGCATCGAAATGTGCTCGTGAAGTCTTTGGCGGCGTTTTTCGCCCTCCTCGCCCGCGATGAGTTTTAGCATTTCACCCGCCGCGTAGGCCAGATGAGGTGGTGGCGCCGTGGAGTAGATGAGGCTGCGGGCACGATTGATGAGAAGATCGATCGCCGGCCGAGACGCGGCGAGGTAGCCGCCGCTCAGGCCGAGAGCCTTGCTCAGCGTGCCCATGTGTAGTTCGATGCGGTTTTCCAGTCCCAGCGCTGCCGCAAGGCCCCTCCCCTGGGGTCCGAGCACGCCCACCGCATGCGCTTCATCAAGCAGCAGCCATGCGCCGTGCTTGTCTTTGAGCTCCACGATCTCACGCAGGGCCGCCGCATCGCCATCCATGCTGAAAATAGACTCCGTGATGATCAAAACGCGGCCGGCGGCGGTTTCGAGCAGGCGGGAGAGCTTGTCGAGATGGTTGTGTGGGAAGATGCGGATCACCGCGCCGCTCAGCCGGGCGGCATCGACGAGGCTGGCATGGCAAAGTTTATCGAGAAGGATCGTATCACCGCTACCCATGAGGGCTGGAAGGGTGCCGAGAGCCACGGCAAAGCCGCTGCTGAAGCACAGCGCCGCCTGAGTCCGCTTAAAATCCGCCAGCGCCTCCTCCAACTGCATGTGCGCCCGATGCGTGCCGCAGACGAGCCGCGAGGCACCCGAGCCGCCGCCGTGCTTCGCCACACCATCCGCCAGCGCTTCGCACATCTCATCGGAGCCAGCGAGAGCGAGGTAGTCGTTGGAGGAAAAATTCATCAACTCACGGCCTTCTCGCTTCACGATCACGCCGTTCACCTCATCGAGCGGTCGCAGCTCACGCCAAAGCTCCTGCGTATGCAGATCGTCGAGTTCAGAGATGAGGTTCCAGTCTCTCATCACTCTTTGAGTCTCCGCTCCACCGCTTCATCCTTCGCCACGCCGAGCGAGAGCGCCTTTTCGTAGTGCCGCTTGGCGAGCTCGATGGAAGGCGGGCGCTGCTCCAGCATCATCAAAGCTAGGTTGAAGTGTGCGATGCCGTAATCCGGTTTCAGTTCGAGGGCCTTTTGCAGCTCCGCTTCCGCTGCTCCTGCCCAGCCGAGGTTTTTCGCGGCGATGGCGAGGTAGTTATGTGCCCTTGCATCTTCGGGATCTTCGTGAATCGCCCGCGAGAGCGCGGAGACCGCTAGATAGGTATCACCCGCCTCCAACCGCAGCAGTCCGAGCGCCACCCAGGACTGAGCGAGTGCCGCATTGTGCTCCACGGACTGCTCGAAGCATTCGATGGCCTTTTTCGCATCACCTGCCTGCTGCTCCACCGCACCGAGGTTTGCCCACACGAGGGCGTTTTTGGGGTCCATCTCGATCATCTCGTTGTAGGCCTTGCGTGCACCGGCCCAATCACCCTTCGAGAAGGCCACGGCGGCCTTCTCATTGAGCGCCTTCGTGAGAGGCGGCAGCTCACCCACCTTCTCAACAGCTGCGGGCGTCAGCGGTGAAGTCTCCTGAGCAGGGAGGAGTGGGCAAAATAGTAGTGTGCAGAGCCATGGAGAGAGCCAATTCATCCTCCCACCATGCCTTCATTTGAGGGGAGTAAAACCTCTTGCTCAATTCCTGTTGGTCGCGAATGTTCGAGCGAACAACAAAACGCGCCGTTATGAACCCCATCCTCTCCGCCAGCGCCCCTCAGCTCACCGCACGTCAGCAGGAACTGCTCGATTACCTTCGCGGCTACCAGCGCACCAACGGCGTCATGCCCTCCACGCGGGACATTCAGCGTCACTTCGGCTTCTCGAGTCAGACGGCCGCGATGAGTCACCTGAGAGCTTTGGAGAAAAAAGGGGCCATTCGCCGCCATCCCAACATGGCCCGCGCCGTCGTTTTTCCGGAAGACCTCGATCGTGCTGAGATCATCGACATTCCCGTCTTCGGCAGCATTCCCGCCGGCATGCCGAGCGATGCAGCCCAGCACGCCGAAGGTTGCATCTCGGTCGATATCAACACGCTCGGCATCCCGCGTGCCTCGAAAAGCTTTGCCCTCAAAGTGCGTGGTGATTCGATGATCGAGGCGCACATCTGCAGCGGTGATCTCGTCATCCTCGAAATCAAGGAACCGCGTGAGAAAGACATCGTCGCCGCATTGATCGACGGTGAGACGACCCTCAAACGCTACCTCGTCAGCAACGGGCAGCCCGTTCTCAAAGCCGAAAATGAGGAGTATCCAGACCTCCTGCCCGCTCGCGAGCTGCTCATCCAAGGCGTCATGATCGGCATGATCCGCCATTTCAGAAGAGATTGAGCCTCCCAGTGGTGCCATGACAGGCTACTTCGACTTCAATGCCACCACGCCGCTGCTGCCCGAGGCACGCGAGGCTTGGCTGCGAGCCGCTGAAAAGCACTGGCACAATCCTTCCAGTCTCTACCGTGAGGCGGGCATCACCAATCAGAAGCTCGAGACAGCACGGGAGCGGCTGGGTGAATTACTTCGGGTGGAAGCAGAGCGTATCGTCTTCACTTCGGGAGCCACGGAGGCAAACAACCTGCTCTTTTCAGCCTTCACAGGCCAAAAAACGGCGATTTCCACCATCGAGCATCCCAGCGTCCGCGAAGCCGCACGGCAATGGACGAAGGTTTCGACCTTCGAGGCAGAGGGTGAGATGCCTGAAGGCGTGGCACTCGTCTCCGTGATGGCGGCGAACAATGAAAGCGGTCAGCTTTTACCTTGGCGGGAGCTTTCGCTACTTTGCCGTGCCAAAGGCATCCCCTTTCACACCGATGCCACTCAATGGCTTGGCAAGCTGGAGGCCGATTTCAGCACCTGCGATTACCTCAGCGGCTCGGCGCATAAATTTGGTGGGCCGAAGGGTGCGGGCTTTCTCGTGCTTCGCGATGAAAACGAGCGCATCCGCCTCATCCACGGCGGCCCGCAGGAAAATGGCCGCCGCGCTGGCACGGAGAACTATCCCGCCATCGAGGCCATGGTCACGGCATTGGAGACGATCACGCCCCAGCTCGCTCGATGCGATGGCGCAGGCCGCGATGCCTTTGAATCGGCCATGCAGGCATCCTTTGAAGGTCTGCGCCTCATCTCCGCCGATAAGCCGCGTCTCTGGAATACCTCGCTCCTCGTCATGCCACGACATGAGAACCTGAAATGGCTCACGCGGCTCTCACGGCGCGGCTTTTCCATCTCCACTGGCAGCGCTTGCAGCTCTGGAAAGGAGGGCTCATCCGTCGTCGTCACCGCTCTCGGCACCTCACCTGAGGAGCTGCGCCGCGTGGTGCGTGTAAGCGGCGGCTGGGACACCTCCGCCGAAGCCTGGCTCGAACTCGCTGCCGCCTTCGCGGAGACTGCTGTCGAGCTCAATGCGGGTGGGAAGGGCTAAGCTCGGCATCTTGGCGCTTGGCGGAAAGCGCGGGAAGGTTCACTGTGCCTCATGGAACTCGCACGACGCGTCGTCTTTGCCCTCATCATCCTCGCGATTGCTGGAGGTCTGTATTCGTATTCGAGGCAGGACTCGGATCGCTACGGTCTGCCACAGCTTTTGAAGGGAGAAAAAGTGCCCGAGGATGCCAGTTCCAAGCTCGATGCCGAAGACGCCCGCGCCTTGTTGCGGATGAACGACGCCTTTTCCAAACTCGCTGCCTCCGTCCTGCCCTCCGTCGTGAGCATTACCACGCGTAAGGTCACTCCTGGCCAGGCCATGCTGCATCCGCTGCTCGGTCTGGTTCCAGGTCGTCCTGAGATAATCCCCGGCCTCGGCTCTGGAGCCATCATTAGCAAGGACGGCCTCGTGGTGACCAATTACCACGTCGTCGCGGATGTGTCCGAACTGGCCGTCACCACCAATGACAATCAAATCTTCTCCGCCCAGGTGCTCGGCACCGATGAGGAGCGGGATATCGCCCTGCTGCGCATCGAGAGCGAACGCAAAGACTTCCCCGCTCTCTCGTTTGGTGATTCTGACAAGGTGAAGGTAGGCCAGATGGTCTTCGCTGTGGGTAATCCCTTCGGCCTCAGTGGCACCGTCACCCAGGGCATCATCAGCGCCCGTGACCGCCATCTCAGTGACAGCCAGATGGATTATCTCCAAACCGATACCGTCATCAATCCAGGTAACTCGGGCGGCCCACTGGTGGACATCCATGGTAAAATCGTCGGCGTGAACGTGGCCATTTATCGCGGAGATCAAAACGTGCGTGCCTGGCAGGGCGTGGGCCTTTCCGTGCCCTCCAACGGTGTGAAGATGGTCGTCACGGCCATTCAGCAAGCGCTCGAATTGCGCGAGCAGGCCCGGCGTTCTGGTAAAAGCATGCTCGGTCGTGGCTACCTCGGCATCGAAGTGATCAGTGATCCGATCGAGATCGACAACGTCTGGGGCACATCGCCCATCGGCGCACTTATTTCCCGTGTGGATGCCAATTCGCCCGCCGCCGCCTCCGGTTTGAAGCCGGGTGATGTCGTCACGAAATTCCAAGGCATGTCCTTCCGCATGCCGGCCGATCTTTTGCAGATCATCCGCACGCAACCGCCTGGTGCCGTCGTGAAACTCGAAGTCATTCGCAATAACCGCATGCGCGAAGTGCCTGCACGACTCGGCGAGCGGCCCGATGCGAAGAATTAACGCTCCTTCTCTAGCTTCATCGGCGGCAGGCTTTCCGAATCCGTGCGTGCGTGCAAAGTCGGCTCGGAAAAATCCAGCGCGATGCTGCCGAGTTCAGCGGTGAGCCATAGCGGCACCTCGTGTTCCGCGCACCAGGCCGCCAGCGTGTCTGGTGGTGGCGTGTGATCTCGCGTGAAGCCGCTGCTGCCGCGGATCACCAGCCGGGGCATGGCTTTGTCGAGGAATTCCTGAGTGCCGCAGGCATCGGTGGCATGCTGGCTCGTGATGAGCACGTCACAGCGCAGAGGCTGGCCGGATTCGAGCAGTGCGTTTTCCGTCAGCCAGCCCGCATCGCTCATCCACATCACTCGCCAGCCATTCAAAACGCCCATCAGCACCATCGCTCGGTCATCGCCACGCATGGATCGGCTGGTGGTGGAAGGGTGCAGGCAGGTGAGGCTGGCATCCGCACTCAACGGCAGCCCATCTCCCGCGATCCATTTTATCAGTGGCGTATTCGATTCCAATCGGCGCAGGATCGTCTGCCGCGCATCATACGGCCCCGGCTCGCGACCACTGCAAAAGAGCTCCGGCATGCAAAAAACCGCACGCACCTCTTCAACGGCACCGATGTGGGCGGCGTCATTGTGACTCAGGATGATGCCGCGCAGTTTGTTCACGCCTTCATGACGAAGGTAACGATGCAGAATTGGGCGAAACCGATCTTCAGGCCCGGTATCCAGCAGCCAGTGCGCCGCGCCGAGACGCAGATGATTTGCCGCGCCACCATCCGGCATCGCCAGCACTCGCCAGGAGATCGCTTCATCGGTGGGTGTGGTTGTAGTGTTGAGATGAAAATTGGCCCCAGGAAGGCTGGCGAACCAAGTCGCGGAGACCACCATCGCCTTGGCGAGAAACCAATTCGCGTTGTTGATGGCGATCTGCATGCCTGTGGCCTTGATCAGGGCGGCCAGGATGCTCATGCAGGTGACCGCGAGCGCAGCGATGGAGAGTGGCACGAGCACGCTGTTGGCGATGAGTGCCACCGGCGTCACCGCCTGGAAGTGCAGGAGAATGAATGGCAGACTTCCCAGCCATGCTGCGGCGGAGACACAGGCATTGCCGATGAACCAGCGGCGGACGCCTAGCGCCAGCTTTTGCCATCTGCTCGCAAACTCCAGCGGCAGGAAGGGATCCAGCTCCATCCACCGCGCCATCGGGCTCATGAAGACACCCGTGAGCGCCGCGATGGCCCACAGCACGCCAAACGATAGCTGAAAGCCCGGCATGAAGAGCTGCTGCGTATCCACGCCCAGCAGAAGCAACGAAGCGAGTCCGAGATTGTTTTGCACGCTGGAGTC
>Ga0114981_10002209_pt1 | contig 12606 bp, 8 predicted proteins | sample S_140806_MF_Meta_FD_87028 | JGI IMG/M metagenome (GOLD analysis project Ga0114981, IMG submission 87028) | Freshwater microbial communities from Lake Simoncouche, Canada to study carbon cycling - S_140806_MF_MetaG | ecosystem: Environmental > Aquatic > Freshwater > Lake | place: Lake...
AGTAACTAACTTTATTGATTGATAAAAAAATTCTAAGTGTAAATTGATTATCCATCATGTTGTTTATTTCATTCACAGTAAAAAAGAAATCCTATAACTCAAAATTTATAAGTAAGTCGACAAAATAGAGAAATCAATAATCAATTAATTACATTGAATCAAGAATTCTTTTGTAGAAGTATTTCAGGTAAATATATTGATTGGAATGATTGCATATTATTCAACATTTTAAAACTGATCAACACATAATGAATAAATATTTTAATATCATTAATAAAAAAATTTTTGATACTAATTATTTATTTCAAGCAAGTTATTCTCTAATAATTTTATGGAAAGATCCATCATAATTTTCTTTTTTAACGGTTGACCTTTAAACGATAATAATTGAACTTTATTGGAAAAATTACGTATTGTATTGAATTCTTTTTCAGTTGGTGTATTGCTTAAAATTCTCAAATGAACATCTGGGTCCAATAAACTAAATTTAAATAACGAATTTTTCACTGCAAAAGCTAATGAAATCTGATCTCCATACCATCTATGAAAACGATCTGGCATAGATAGTAAAATTTTTAAAAGCATTTCGAAAATATTACTATTTCTAGCAACTAGCGCTCCAAATAGATATGGCATTAGATCACCAGAATTTTTATCAACAAATTCAGGATAATACTCAGGAAAATTTGGATTCATTTTAAAACTATGTAATCTTGGAAGTAACATTATGTCATCAACATTAAAAATGTTATACTTGTTAATCATTAATGAGTCTGCATCTGTAAATAACACATGTTCATTATTAAAATTATTCATACTATATGCCTCTAGTCTTGCAACCATTATATTTTTTGATAATTTATTTCGCAACACCTTGTCAATACCCTCAACCTCAACTGTATTATGGTCAGTTAGTTGAAAAATTATGATGTTGTCACCATAAATTAATCTAATAGATTTAACATAGATAGAAGGAATATCTATATTATTTCCTACCCAAAAAAAAGCAACACATTTTATAATCATTTTAATGATACTATCTTATCTACATAAAAACATATTATCATAGAAATTATATAGTGAGGGCATATGAAAAAAAATAAATTTCATGATAAATCGACATTAATTAACGCACTTGTAACAAAGGATATAGAAATTCGTAATAAAAAGGACTTGGCAACATTAAATTTTGAACTTCAGCTTTTCAAGAATTCTGAAATTCTGTTCGAGGAAATTTTAACTTATAACAACAAAGATTTAGAAGCCATTTATTATTTAGGTTTAATTGCAGCCCTTAATAATGATTTAATTGCATCTCTTAATTATTACAGCACTTTACGCGAACTTTATCCGAATTTTTGCAACCCAGTTTTCTTTAATAATTATGCTAACGTACTTAAACAATCTGGTGACTACACTAAGGCTTTAGAATATTACAATAATACAATCGCGTTAGATAGTTGCTTTACAGACGCTTATTTTAATCGGGGATTACTCTTATATGAATTAGGTCAAACTGATGAGGCAGTAAGTAGTTTTGAAAATGTGCTTTTTATTGATCTTAAGTATTCTGAAGCATTATTTTATCTAGGTATAATTTTTAAAGAAAAAAAACATCACATCAAATCTATTAATTATTTCAAAAATCTTATAAATTTAGACAGTAATTTTAAAGATGCATATTTTGAACTTGCATTAATTTCTCAAGAAATTAATCGTTTAGAAGATTCTATATGTTATTACAATAAATTAATTGAACTTGATCCTTTAAACTATCAAGTTTTTTATAATTTAGGTAATTTGTATTTCGTGCTTTTAAAATATGAAGATTCTTTAATAAATTATGATTATGTAATTTCTCTAAACATTGATTTTGCCGATGCATTTTCTAACAAAGGAAATGTTTTAATGGCGCTTAAGCAATGGGATAATGCATTACACTGCTATGAAACTGCCATTTCTATTGATAATTTAAATAAAGTATATTATTTTAATTTGGGCAACCTTTATCAAGAATTCATGTTTTTTGACAAATCATTGTTATATTATGATAAAGCTATTAGTTTAGATTCAAATTATCATGAGGCAATTTTTAATAAGTCACTGGTATTACTTCTTACTGGCAATTTTGAATTAGGGTGGAATTTATTTGAACATCGACCATATCGGCCTACACTTTACAATAAACAAAATGACCAATATATTTCTTTTCAACCTGAATATTTTAATAATAAAAAAATATTTATAATTTCTGAACAAGGTTTAGGGGATACGATTCAGTTTTGCAGATACGCCAATTTATTACAACAACTTGGAGCGAAAGTCACTTTAGAAGTTGATCTATCTTTGATAAATTTATTAAAAAATCTTTCAGGTGTAGATTTTATTGCTAAAGGACACGATATTCATACTTTAAAAGACTCATATGATTATCATATTCCCTTGCTTTCACTTCCCCTTTTATTTAAAACTAATTTTCAGAATATTCCATTTAATACATCATATTTAACTGTAAGTTATGACAAAAAATTGTATTGGAGTGATTTATTAGGTGCAAAAGCTAAATTCAGAGTTGGTATTGCATGGAGTGGTAATGCAGGTCATAAAAACGATACAAATAGAAGTATTGATTTAGAACAATTTATTTGTAGATTACCCAGAGATTTTGATTATATAAGTATACAAAAAGATATAAAGTTAACTGATAAAAAATTTTTGCAACCATATGGCGTTCAAGATTTTTCTAGTTATATCAATGACTTTACAGATACTGCTGCTTTGTGCGAACTAATGGATATTATTATTACAGTGGATACTAGTGTTGCCCATTTAGCTGGTTCAATGGGATTAAATACTTTTCTTGTCGTTCCTTTTATTCCAGATTGGCGCTGGTTATTAGACAGAGATGATAGCCCCTGGTACAAGTCCATAAGAATTTATAGACAAAATAAAGAAAGAAGATGGGAATCTGTGTTTGATAAGATTTCAGAAGATTTAAAAAAATTATCTTCATTATTTCATTAGGTAAATATAAGCTCGAACAAGTTTGATTAACTGATGGTTGGGTTGCTAAGAATACGTAGAATCCAAGGCTTATTGATATTCGTTTATTAGCAGGATCAATAATAAAGAAAATTGGTTAGACTATAAAAGGTTTCTTTTATAGTTGTGGTTTTAATCATATTTAAATTGTTATTGAAAGTCTTTATAACTTTTCTCCTCAACTAATTCAGATTCAAGGGCTTTGTTGATTGATTTTTTCAGTTTAGCACGCTCATCATTTAATCTATAGACTCTGCGTGCTAGTTCAATAAATCCACTGTCAAATTCTTGCTTTAGTTCTTTATCTCTAATATCGTCTTCAACCTTCCATAGTCGCTTATTTACATCTAGTAACTGTTTCTTAAAGTCCTTTATTAGTTCAGAAACTCCTTTGTTATTTTCGACAATATCGCTCAAATAAACAAGTTCTTTGTTGATGTTGGTCGACGCTGTCAACGACTTGATGTTGATTTGCTTGATTTTAAGTATCGTAATCTTGTCAATCAACTCGCCCCAAGAAATAGGAATAAGTGGTGTAGAGAAAGTTTTTTTCATTGTTTTGTAGCTGATTTGGTCGATAAGAGAAAATTGAGTTCTTTTTCCATTTCTTTAAAAACACTTAGCCAGTCATCACTTTTTATCTGTCTAAATAATCGATGATTTGGATACCAAGGACTATCGCTTCTATCTAACATCCATCTCCAGTCTGGTAAGTACTTTAATGGCAACCAAGTTTTTACTCCCAATGCACCAGCAAGATGAGTTAATGCAGTATCACTTGTAATCACTAAATCCATACATTTCATAATTGCAGCTGAATCTAAAAAAGCGTTTTCACCGATATCAAAGTCATTTTGTAATGTCTCAATGCTCATTCCAACAGGCAAGCTCTTAAGTTGTTCAATGCCTTCATTTTTTTGTAAGCTAATCAGTCTTACACTATTAATCTGAGCTAGACCTTCAAACAAGCTTACAGGAAACGAGCGTCCAACATCAACTTTGCTCTTTGTATTGCCCTGCCAGCATATCGCTATTTTAAATCCTGTTTCACCAATTCGCTCTTTCCATTTATTGATGTTATTTTTTACAGTACGAATATAAGGGATTTGGTTAGGAATAGACTCAAGCGAAGTCTTAAATGCTAAGGGTAATGACATTAAAGGGCAGTGATAGTCGAAAACGGGTAGCGCTTTACCTGTTTCAACAAATTTATCTACTCCTTCTAGCCCGCTAAGCAAATTAAGCAGCGCTTTAGGCACTTCCAATACAACGAAAGCGCCTCTTTGTTTTACAAGCTTGGCATAACGGCAAAACTGAATCGTGTCTCCCAGACCCTGCTCTGCGTGCAAGAGTACGGTCTTTCCTGAAATGTTTTCAAAGCCTCGCCAAAGGGGTTGAGGGAATTTTCGGATTGGAGTTGTGTTACTGTCCACTTTCCATCGCCACTCATATAACACCCAACCCTTTATGAAATCACCTTTTAGTAATAGTGCAAGTGATTTGTTCCAGTTTGGCTCCGCATAGTCAGGCTTAATCTCAATAGCCCTGTCATAGTTGGCAATGGCCTCCTCCACCCCATTTAACGCATTACCTCGGTTATAGTAAACCTCCGCATATTCAGGCTTAATCTCTAAAGCTCTGTCATAGTTGGAAATGGCCTCCTCCGTACGCTTTAGCGCTTGCAACGCGTTGCCACGGTTGGAGTAAGCCTCCGCATAGTCAGGATTAATCTCAATAGCCTTGTCATAGTTGGAAATGGCCTCTTCAATACGATTTAGCTCTTGTAACGCGATACCACGGTTGGAGTAAGCCTCCGCATAGACAGGATTAATCTCAATAGCCCTGTCATAACTATCCAAAGATTTATACCAATTTTTATTTTTAGCGTAAAGATTACCAAAATTTAAATATATGGCATCATCATTTGGGTATAAATTGATCGCTTTAGATAATAATTCGTGGGCATTTTCTAACTTTCCTAATTTTATTAAAATAGCAGATAAGTTAGTTAATGTGGATAATCTTTCTGGAAAGAGATCTAGAGCCAAAAATAAAAGTTTTTCTGCCTCAATAAATAAGCCCTTTTCAAAGTTTTCCATCCCAAACAAGAAATAATTCTTTGCTATTTCGAATTTATCTGAACCAGATTGTTTACTTATTGAATCCATGTTGACCTTTGTGTAACCCGAACAATCCCTTAAAGCACCTTGAAGTTTAATAAATCGGTGGTTTATATATCTTTAGATAACTAATTTTTTATTAATTTATTAAAATAATTTTTTAATTCTAAAATTGGTAACTTCCAATCGTTTACTTCTTCTTGAATTATTATCTCTACAGATGGATACCAAACACTTTGTTTGTGATACCCACTCCAATACCAAAATCGCCCTCTTTCTTTTGGAACCATTAATATAGTGTGCTTGTTCAAGGCACCAGCTAAATGTGCCGTTGAATTACTACATGTTATGACTAAATCGCATTCTGATATTAAATTGCATAGATAATCAATATTTTCGTAAATTTTTATATTTTCATTAACGTCTATATCATATTTTTCTAATATTCTCCTTTCATTAATCGGAACTGTATTACCTTTTTCATACTGTAGGTTTATAAATTTTATTTCTTTATTATTAAATATTTCTTGAAAATTTTCAATAGGTATACTTTTCTCAAATCCGAAATTTTTTCCGTAACTTTTCCACGAAATACCACAAATTATTTTCTTTTTAATTTTCAAATTATTTTTTTTATTAAATTTTTGTTCTTCAATTATTAAATAAGGAAATACTCTTTTTGCAAGATCGACTTTATTTTTAATTAGATTCCTTCCTAAATCACCAATTGCACATTGATAATCGTACTTATCCTCACTTATTTTAGTAGCTCTATCATAAAACAAAAATTCTGGAAATGATCTTTTATATATTGGAATTAACTTTCTATCTAAAGATACGAGAATTTTCAATGGATAATTTCGTAGAATACTGAATAGAGAACTAAACATTATTTGCTCACCTATTCCCTGCTCAGCCCAAATAAACAACCTGTTCCCCTTAAGTTCACCAAACCACTCTGGCTTATTACTTACTAATTTACTAGATTTCATTGTGTTGAGTGACCAACGCCAACTAAAATCACACCATGCTTCTTCAAAATTCAGCTGACAAAAATTTGCGTATGCTCTGTTATGGTGTGCATTTGCATTGTTTTTGTTTATTTCTAATGAAATATCAAAGTTTATAATAGCTTCATTAAATTTTTGTTGTAAATTTAGTGCCTCGCCCTTATTAGAATATACCTCTGAATCATCTTTATTCAACTGAATTGCTTTATCAAAATATATTAACGCTTCATCTGATTTATTTAAATTGCTTAGTATCACACCTTTATTTAATACTGCCTCATACATTTTGGGATCTATATTTAACGCAATATTGCAAGTTTCTAGCGCGGAGGTAAATTTTTTTAATTCTACTAGAGCAACTGTTTTATTAATCCATGATTCTATATTATTTTCATCAATTTCTATAGCTTTATTATAATTTTTTATTGCTGCTTCATATTCCATCATTTCACTTAGAACCACGCCAGCTTCGTTCCATGGTTTAGCTAAATTAGGATCTATCTCAATTGCTTTTTTATAACAGTGTAGTGCTTCTTCATATTTTTTTAATTTATATAAGGTCACTCCCTTATTAATAAAGAATTCTGATACGTCATTTTTTATATTTATTGCAATATTAAAACATTTTATTGAATCATCATATTTGTTTAACTTGGAAAGTAAATTTCCCTTTTCGAACCAAGCCTCAGCAAACTTAGGCGAAAGGTTTGTTGCCTTGTTGTAATTTATTAGAGCTTTTTCATTTTCGTCCTTTTTTTCATACACATTACCTAAATTGAAAAATAGTGTACTTTTTTTGTCATTTAATTGGCTAGCTTTTTCAAAATTAACAATGGCATCATCTAACAACCCCAATTTTGCTTGTGCAACTCCTAAATCATGTAATCCTTCAAAATAATTACCCGCTTTTGCAATTGAAATTTTGAAATTTTTTATTGCTTCACTATGTTTATTTAAATTTAGAAAAGATACGCCTAAATAATATTGTGATTCTGCTGAACAATTACTGTCTAAGCATGCATTCGAAAGTAATTTGTGAGCATTTTTAGTATCTCCATTATTTGCCTTAATGTATGCAAGTAATTCGTTTGCCTTTGTATTAAGTGGAGATATTTTTATAATTTTTATTAAAATTTCTTCACTTAATTGATATTCATAATTTTCATATAAAGTATGAGCAATTCTTAATTGCCTTTCAATTTCTTTATCATTAATCATAATCTTTAATTTAATTATTATTTTTCATCTTTTCGATGAGGAAATTTTCTAATTCTTCAATTACTTTGCAATCATTATATAAAACTTCTTTATTTTTAATAATTTTCTCTCTGATCATTGACATTTTCCGTTTGTTATTAAGAAGCTCTACCGCTATATCAATATATTCTTTTTCATTAAATGCAATAAGCTCATTTAACTCAATTCTTTCTAAAACTCCGCTTGCCAGTCTTGAACGTAAAAATTTCCCCTTCAAAGTCACAACCGGTAATCCACTTTCAATTGCTAGCATTGCTGTATTGAATCCTGAAAAACTTATCGTATCCAAATATATTGCAGATTTATTTAATAAACTTACAAATTTATTTATCGGAAGATAAGGAATAAATAAAACATAATCTTCAATGTTGTGGCCGGTTGAAATAAATACATTTTTTAATCTTTTATATAATATTTTTTCCCATGCTTTTTCTTGATAAAAGAATATTAATTTACAATTATTTGCTTTTATTACAATTTCTCTCAGTACCCAGTCGTACTTTGGTAAATATTTAAACAGAGAACCAGGACATATTATTATCGATTCTGTTATCTCACTAAGATATGGATCTATATTTTCTTGTTTTGTCACCTTTTCATAATAACAACCAAGATTTGGTAAATTCATTAGCTTTTCAGTATAGTTTTTTTCTGAATTGTTATTTTCAAATAATTCTGCAGATAAATAGTAATCTATTGTTGCAAGTCCAGTAGTTTCAGGATGTCCCCAACTAGCAATTTGGATACTAGCAAGTCGCATACTTGCTAATTGAATAGCTTGTTGGTGCATTCCTATTTCAGGATAAATAAGAATATCAATACTATTTTCTAATATATGTCTACTCCAATCCATTAAATTTTTACTACCAGATATTAACAAATCAGAATTTTGTTTTGCTAACTCAGTCTCATTGTCTTTTTGTAATCCTAATTTAAAAATAATTACCTCAAATTTCTCTTTATTGAGTTTTAATACTATCCCTCTGGTTATTGCATTCCATACCGAATGATTTCTTATTTGTTCACCAACAATGCCAATTTTTATTTTCTTATTTTTATCCTTTTTTTTAATTTCTACTAGTTCTAGTTTATTTAACTTTTGCCATTCACCCATTACTTTTACACATATTTCTCCGTACTTTGAAAGTATTTTTTTGTTATTAATTTCACTATATGCTAAATAGAAAGGAGGTATAGTGCCGACTCCCTCATACATTTGAATCTTATCTTTATTCTTTTCTATCCATATATCTAGCTCTTTTAGGTCTTCACTAAATTTTTTATGTACTTCCTCTTTTTTTTTATTTATTTCTATTGGTAATATACAAGAAAATGGAATGCCCCATCTAGCCTCTAAACAGTGCTGGTTTATTTCAATTGCTTTTTGATATGAGTTCTTAGCTTCTTGTTCGTTACATAGCTCTCTCATAATATGCCCACGAACACAGTAAGCTTCTGAATCAATATTAATATTTATAGATTCATCTATATTATTTAATGCCTCCTCTAATCTCGATATTTCTCTTAGTAATACTGCTTTATTGAAATAGGCATTACTGTTTTGTTTATCTAAGCTTACTGCATATTTATAACATATTAACGCCTCTTCTAATCGACCAAGTTCTTTAAGCGCATTTCCTTTATTATTATGAATATCGGAATAATTATTATTAATTTCTAGTGCTTTTTCATAATAATGTACGGCCTCATCATATCTTCCCATTTCTGCCAATGTATTTGCTTTATTATTGTAAGCATCAATATTTTTTTTATCTAAACTAATAGCCTTGTCATAAATTAATAAAGCTTCTTTATTTCTGTTTAAATCTTGTAATACTATTCCTTTATTAATATAAGCCTCTACGTATTCTTGATTTAATTCAATAGCCTTCTCATATCTCTCTAGCGCTTCTTTATACCTATTTAAAATAGATAGGATAAATCCTGAATTATTATGTGCCTTAGCATCGTTTGGGCTAATCAGATGAATTTTTTCTTGTATTTGATATGCTTTTTGCCAATTTTTGTTTTGCACAGCAATATAGCTTGCCAAATTTAATGCCTCTATATCTTGCGAATTATTTTTGAGGTATTCATCAATTATTTCTTCAGCAGCGCCTATTTTTCCCTTTCTAAATAAATTTATTCCTTCAATTTTTAGATTTAGTCCAGTAATATTATTTGTTTCTTTACTCATGTTGATTTATTTTAAATGTTACTCAACTTCATTTAACGATTAACTATTTTAATGATTCAACTAACCCTAAAGCTTTTTTGGTTTTTAGCTTTGTTTTATCCGATTATATTATTTATCTCATAAAAAAACCCTACCTCTTTTGTCAGAGGTAGGGTTGAAAGTATTTACTTAATACTAACTAGAGATATTAGTTATCCAATTAGAAACTCTTGCGTAGTCCTAAAGACGTAATGTTACGAACTCCAGTTGTTGTGTTTGATGCAACACCAACAGCTCCTGTGTCCCATTTTTCGTAACCTAAATAAACAGCGGAGGTTTTGCTAAGATTATTAACAATTTGGAAACCGCTTACGTTTTCGGTTGTTGAAGTGGTTGCATTAGCGGCAGTGCTAACAGTTTTTGTCATAGTAGCCATTAAATCAACAGCACCCATCGTGTGCTTTACACCATAGCGTGATGTCTTAACAGATGTAACGCTTGTTGAAGACACGTTCATACCACCACCATTACCACCACCAATATAAAGTGTTGTATTACCAAGGTTGTAGTTTGCGGATGCAAGGTTGTATTTTGTAGCGACGTTTAATATTGCTGACGATGATGTATCGGAAACTGAATAATATCCAGTTGGATATTGTTGAGCTTGCTGAGAAATGTTAACCATACTAGCATTTATTGGGCCATTTGAATACTTCAATCCAACTTCAGTTACGCGTCGAGCATTGGGCATTTGCAATGCGCCATAAGATGATGAAGTTAGATCAACAGCGGCTTGATCTGCTCCGGGAGCAAAAATGGCTGACGCTGTAAATCCACTTATGACTGGTGTGTCATAGCGAAGTGAGCGGCTGTATCTTGTTGAAACAACTCTGTTCATTTGTGTATTTGAATGACCAGAATAACCGGATCCAATTGATGTTCCCATTGGTGTTGAATCACCTGCAACGTTCAAACCAATCGAGTTAGGTGCACCAAGCTTTACGGTACCAAAATCACCAGAAGCCTGAACATACGCTTCGTGGCGTAACAATCCAGTTACCGTCACTGCATTTGGAGATGTAGATGTGCTTCCGACTTGGTTGGTAGAAGTTGTGCTGTCGTTAGCCATAGTACGTGGGTCAATGCCATAAAAAGCAGTGATTTTTGTACCGCCACCGATATCTTCTGTTGCGGTCAAATTGATCGCTGATGTAGAAGATGTGCCGTTACCAGTTGTAACAGTGGTTCCTTTGTTTCCACCCATGGTTCCGGCAAATCTTGCACCTGCAAAATCGAGGTTACCAGTGATTGAAACTGTTGTCTGTGCAAAAGCAGACACACTTGCGATTGCCGCTAGTGCAACGAGGGTTTTTTTCATTTGAAGTTTCTCCAAGGTTAAATAAAGTCTCCGCTTTCGCGGGACAACCTCCATTTCGGGAAGTTGGTTTATTGGACCAGAGAGAGCGGGGCAAAGCCACTTTTAGATAGAAAAATAGGATGGTGGCGTTGCTAATGTGCAACATGTTTAAAGCATGAGTTACTTAATTTTAGTTACTAATAAATTTTAAGTTGGCCAGGAGACAATTCATTCTTATGGACACCTTACTCACCACAGCCAACCTCGCTCTGCGCACAGTATTTGCCCACCACCACGCCAGCCGCGCCAGTCCCGCTAGCGAAATAGTGGACGCTTCACTGAGTAACGCAGAAAAACGTGAAGCATCAGCCTTGATGCGCGTCAACCACGTAGGCGAAATTTGCGCACAGGCGCTCTACACCGCTCAAGCATTGGCAACCAATAACGATTCATTGCGCATGCACTTGCAAGCCGCCTGCAAAGAAGAAACCGATCACCTCGCTTGGACAGAAGAGCGCTTGAAGGAGCTCGGTGGCCGCACTAGCCTGCTCAATCCCCTTTGGTACGCGGGTGCGTTTGGTATTGGCTTTGTAGCCGCGAAATTGGGTGGCGACGCTATGAGCTTAGGCTTTGTAGTGGAAACAGAGCGTCAGGTCGAAGCGCATTTGCAAAGCCATATGAAAAGCCTGCCTGAAAACGATCACGCTTCACGCGCCATCGTGGCGCAAATGAAGGCAGATGAAATGCGGCATGCCCAAGAGGCGCAGGCTGCTGGGGCGGTGGAGTTGCCCGCTCCAATCAAAGGGCTGATGCGGGCTGCGGCTAGGGTGATGACTGCTGTGGCACATCGGGTTTAGATCTGGCGGCCAATTGGTAGAAATTTAACGCTGCAAAAACAACCGATAAGCCGGATTCAACGTCTCTTCCACATTCGGATACCCCAGTTCCTCTAAGAACTTAGCAAAAGCCCTACGGTCTTTAGTAGGCACCTGTAATCCCATCAAGATGCGCCCATAGTCGGCGCCTTGATTGCGGTAGTGGAACAAACTGATGTTCCAGCCTGGGCGCATAGCCAGTAAAAACCGCATCAATGCGCCCGGGCGCTCAGGAAATTCAAAACGCAGCAAGCGCTCTTCTTGCGCCAACGTGGAATGGCCACCCACCATATGGCGAATATGCTCTTTCGCTAGCTCGTCGTGCGTCAGGTCTATCGCATCAAACCCATGCTTGGTGAAATGCGCTGCGATTTTGTGGCTTTCGCCCTTGACGCCCGTAGTGAGGCCCACAAAAACGTGGGCTTTGTTGGCGTCGCTCATGCGGTAGTTGAATTCGGTCACATTGCGTGGCGTTTTGCTGCCGCCAAAGCTTTGTAGTGCGCAGATCAAGTCACAAAAACGGCGCAACCTACCGGGTTGCTCAGGGATGGTGACTGCAAACAAGGCTTCACGCTCTTCACCCACTTCGGCGCGCTCAGCCACGAAACGCAGGCGGTCGAAATTCATATTGGCGCCGCACAAAATGGCAGCGTAGGTTTCGCCTTTGGTTTTATGTGCGGCGACGTACTGTTTGATAGCCGCGACGGCCAAAGCGCCAGCGGGTTCGACAATGCTGCGGGTGTCGACAAACACGTCTTTGATGGCCGCG
>Ga0114981_10002210_pt1 | contig 12605 bp, 14 predicted proteins | sample S_140806_MF_Meta_FD_87028 | JGI IMG/M metagenome (GOLD analysis project Ga0114981, IMG submission 87028) | Freshwater microbial communities from Lake Simoncouche, Canada to study carbon cycling - S_140806_MF_MetaG | ecosystem: Environmental > Aquatic > Freshwater > Lake | place: Lake...
GAGCCTTCGTAGTAGCTTTCACAGGAGCCTTCGTAGTAGCTTTCACAGGAGCCTTCGTAGTAGCTTTCACAGGAGCCTTCGTAGTAGCTTTCACAGGAGCCTTCGCAGCAGGATTGGCAGCAGGATTGGCAGCAGTCTTACCAGCAGGCTTCATAACTGTCTTACCCGCAATGGGAAACAGTCCAGCTGATTTTAGTGAGCTGTTAAGTTTCGCAGCGGTTATGGGTGTTGAGCCTGTAAGTGTTACTTCCCATAAGTTTATCGGAGACTTACCAGTACTCTTCGTAGAAGTCGTCGCAGTACTCTTCGTAGAAGTCGTCGCAGTACTCTTCGTAGGAGTCTTCGCAGTAGTCTTCGTAGGAGCCTTAGCAGTAGTCTTTACGGGAGCCTTCACAGTAGGCTTCTTAGCCGCAGCCTTCGTTGCACCCCCATAGAGCTTTCGTGTCCCTCCTCGCATATAGTTACTCCCCCAATATCCACCTTTTTTCTTAACAACAGGCTTAGCAGCAGCTTTGACAGGAGCCTTAGTACTAGCTTTCACAGGAGTCTTAGCAGTAGTCTTCACAGGAGTCTTAGCAGTAGTCTTCACAGGAGTCTTCGCAGTAGTCTTCACAGGAGTCTTAGCAGTAGTCTTCACAGGAGTCTTAGCAGTAGTCTTCACAGGAGTCTTAGCAGTAGTTTTAACAGGAGTCTTCGCACCAGTCTTCAGAACAGTTCTACCGGCCAGAGGAGAAAGGCCTTGTGTTTTTAATGCCCCTTCAACTTGCGCAGGGGTCATTGGGGGGCCTGTAACTTCTACTTCCCATAAGTTTGCAGCAACACTACCAGACTTAGCAGCAGCAGGCTTCGCAACAGCAGCAGGAGCCTTCGTGGTAGCTTTCACAGGAGCTTTCGTAGTAGCTTTCACAGGAGCTTTCGTGGTAGCTTTCACAGGAGCTTTCGTAGTAGCTTTCACAGGAGTCTTCGCAGTAGTCTTCACAGGAGTCTTCGCACCAGTCTTCACAGGAGTCTTCGCAGCAGTTTTCACAGGAGCCTTCGTAGTAGGCTTTTTAGCCACAGGCTTCGTTGCACCTCCATGCAACTTTCGGGTGACCCGGGGATTTCCATTATATTTTCTCCGCCTGGTAACAGACATTCTATTAAGGTAGAATAAATAAAGTGCTCGAATGAGTAGGCAGATTAAACGCAGCATTAATCGTCTAAGTAAAACACGTATCGCCCCCCAAACACCAGAGGCTGTGGCGGGCGTCCATTCATTTGTTTCGCAATCTCAATATACTTTGATTCTAATATCTCCATTGCTTGATCTGTGGTTTTTCCAGCAGGGTGATCCATAGAAAATTCGGCATATATACTCTTACTCGGATCAGAACTCAGCGCAAGACTGAATACCTTAGTGAGCCTATTCTTTGCAATATCAAGATTAGGAGCGGTAGAAGTCACGTCCTCGGCACTCGCAGTAGGATTCTCTACAAGAGTAAAGTTATACTCATTCGCATTTTTAATCCCATCAAATATATTCTGTAGTTCTTCTTCCGTTTTTTCAAGAGGTATTTCCCATGTGTACATATTTAGCAATGTCTGCGCTGTTTCCGTGTACTTACCTCCCAGTTTCTTCTCAATCATTTTCTTATCTATTTCTGATAGTTTGCCCTGATATATTACAGTAAATGTAGTAGATTTTCGTGTAGAATCATATGCGCTCGTGGTAGTAAATGTTTTTATGAAGCGTGAAGCAAGCTCAGTTACTTCATATTCGCTATGTGGCTTTGTAAATGTCCAAATGTGCTCATTTTCTTTCTGACCTGGAGATTCGGTAAATGTATCAGGGTCTTCAAGCTGCTTTCCTATGATTTCTTGTTCCGCAAGGCTTAGTTTATCCTTTGCTGAATATGATACGGTATATGAACTATTTACTGTATCAACCTTAATACCATTCACAGAGGCTAGATAGTCTATACCGGGCGTTCCTACGCTGCCGTCTGCCTTCTTTCCTGGAAAGAATGTTTCCACAAATGCGATAGGGTCAAAGACATCTTTGCCTGCGATTCCATTTTCAAGCGCAAGCTTCGCAGCCAAAGCCTTAAACTTGTCTTCAATGCCTTTCGCATAAGAATCTCCTTGCTTTCTCTGCAGGCCAAGAATATCATTCGTATGAGTCATGTAATAGTTGAGAACTCGTGAAACAAATCCTTGCGCCTCTTGACAGTCGGCATGTAATAGAAGGCGACTATCTTTGAAACAGTTCGACCGGGTAATCATGGATAAATGCTCAGAAAGGGGCTTTTTCCACCCGTTCGGGAAGGCGCCCATTAATATCTTTGGACTCAACTTCATCGCATTTAAATAGTTTGCTTCATCCGTTGAGAAGAGCCCATTATTCCAATCATTCATAACATCCGGTACAGGGCTTCGAATAGAATAGTCTTGAGAGCCGACGGACACTGACACATTGGGTACATGATTTTGTACAATAGTAGGGCTACCTATAAAGACAGATAAATCCTGAGATATGTTTGCGGTACCCACATCAGCGGGATTTGGCGGTTTCAGGGTAAAGATAAAGATACTATGATCATTCATGGGAGGACTCTGTAGCAGATTATATTCTTCATAATCCATGGCATCTAGTTGAGGCTCTCTCTTCGCCGCATCAACTCGATATGCGATTGAGCCCCGTTTTGTCTGCGCATCATTTGTTTGAACGTATCCCACTGCGCCATCGAATCCTGAATATGGCGCAGGTAGAATGGCCTCGCCTTTGGTAGCAGCAGAAAATAATAGCCCCCCTTTCTCTTCTGGTACTGCTTTGTTAGATACTGCTTCTTTATCTACTAATCCCTCTAGCTTACCAGTTGTTTCATTAAAGGCATTACCAGCCTTCGTTTGTAGTCCCTTTGCAGAAGTCAACGCAGTGTTTGCTTCCGCTTTCAACTTCTTTAATCCGGCTATCTTTGCCTCTGCTTCTTTATACTTTTTGTCCGCAGCTTCATACCTGGCCTGAAGGTCCCCTATCTTTCCTTTTCGTGTTTCTAGATCAGCTTTTTTTGCTTCAAGTGCTGACATTGCCTTTGTGTACTCTGGTGTACCTTGAACTCCTGTTCCCATACCATTTATCGCTAATGCATCTGCGTCGATCTGGCTCTGAAGATCACTAATGTCCTTCATGGGCGTCTTTAATGCATTTGACGCAGTAGTGAGGAATGTATTCGCTTCCCATCCTTCTTTTGCCGCAGCAGTATACTCTTTGTCTCGTGCTGCGGCTAGTTCGGTTGCACTCCTTACCGCAATATCAGCATTCGTTTTTTTCTCCTTAACCGTAGCAATCTGCGCATTATATTCTTGTTGTGTGATTTTGCCAATGCTTGCCGTGATACTTTCTGCGGAAGTAATCGGAAAGCTTATCGTGTATGGGTATATAATATAGGTTGGTTCTAACAACGAATATATAGATGTAATAAGAGTGGTATCAGGGTGTGATCTATCCGCTTGTGTCTGTTCTCTAATATGGGTAGTAAGCTCAGTTACGAGTGTTCCATCTGGGCGTATCGACGTTGAAAGAGCTTTCGCCGCTTCAATATTCTGTGTGGTAAGTTCGGTAAGAATGTAAAAGCTCCACAGGTTTTGCGGGGTGCTTTTGATTATTTTATAATAAAGAAAATAATCAAATACTTTCTTATTATTATCGAGATTTACTCCCAAAAAAGGGGGCGAAAAAATGTAGACTTTATTCTTCTCGCCTGCTGGTTGCGCATTGATATATGATGCGATTCTTAGAAAGGTAGTTACATCACCGTTGACTGCGGGCAATAATGTTATGGATGTCGTGTCTCTAGATAAAATACAGCAGAGTCGATCAGGCGCATATCGAACGATTCTGTTTACCCTCTCGAGGCCGAATGTACATCCGATAGTATCTAAGGTAGGGAGTTTCGGTTTTAGCTGTGAATACAATATCACAGGGGTGCTCAGTTTACGTATCCATAGTTTACCCTGTTCTTTGAGATAGGTAGCTAGCTCCCTGTTTACAACCGGTAGCGTGGCCTTCTCCTGGGGAACGAGTACCTTTTGTAGTGTCACAGACTGGGTTGCATTTGCTTTATTCATTTTGTACTCATCGGCAGAATCAAGCGTATAATGATTCGTCTGGCCACCCTCCTGGGGTTTACTGCGCTTACGCTTTTTTGTTGCGCCCTTTCGTTGTTTAGGTACGAGTCTGCGGGAATGCTTTTTGCGAATATGATGTAATGCTTTCTGAACTCTCCCACCGCCCATAACGGGGAGAATCTCCGCTGTACCACCATGTACTTGTAATATGGACTCCCACTATACCCGGGTGGAGGTGCACTACTCATCCTATCTAAAGTATTGTGCTAAAATAACTGTACCCTTAATCGCACACGACCCCCTACAAAAAAGGCTTAAGAAGTTTACTCGAACATGAACAGACTCTCTGATGGATACGCTTATGTCTGGAACAGCTGTCCGTGTAGATCCTGATCCGCAAACTCGTAAGAGAAAGATTCACTGTAAGCAGGAGCTCATTGTAAACAGTCTACAAAAGTTCTATGCGGCGTGTGAAGACAAGGAGGAGGTCATGAAACTCTTGGAGGGTACATCAGATATTTCCCTGCGGCTTATTGACTGGTTTGTGACGAACTATTCCAAGCAGCACAATATTTCCTATATTCTGGGAGGCCAGGAGTTTCTGATTTACACGAACTACAAGGCGCAGCTGAAGGCGTACAGCAAGAAGTTGTTTGACCCTTTTTGCCGTCGGGAGAGAATCATGTTTCAGATTGAGGGGTATCCGATGTTCCAGACGACGGTGGGGAAGCTGAATTTCTTTCGTTGGGCCATTGAGAAGGGAGTATTAAACTATATCAAGCTTAATATTCCTCGTATTGAGAAGGCCATGAATCTCTCTGCCCGTGAGCTTAACACGGTGCGAAAGGCGATTTCTGCGTCCACTACCTCTACGACATCTACGGCTCGTGGGGATACTCGCAAACGCCTTCCATCGACTGTGGCGGGTATTTCCACGAACATGCAGAAGCACGAGTACAAGGTGGAAGTTCGCTTTGATTAGGGTGCGGATCCCGAGCTAGGGCCTTTTAACACACCCCTGTAGTCGTCACTAATATTGTCTACCTTGGGTCGCATGACTTCATAGGCTTGTAGGCTGGCCTTCAAGTCTTCTTCAGATGAGCCTTCTGGCATCCAGCGGCTCATGTATCCTCTTGCCGTAAGACGTTTCGATTCTTCGAGGCCCCTGTCTGCTTCTTTTTCTTCGTATACTGCGTTGCGGACTTCTCGAATCATATTGCGAGGATCACGGGTAGGATCGTATCGATCGAAATAGGGATTCATGGCGAGAGATGGCGCATTCGCAACATAGGGCTGGGATTGCCGATAGTCACGTTTATCTGTGCGACTGCTTTGGGGGGCCATATCATAGTACGTTGGCTTGAGTTCAATCTCATCTGTTCCAGAACTTCCTTGTACGACAGGCACGCTGGCCTGCCACGATTCGAACTGCCGTGCGTTGATTGTATCGTATGTGCCCGTTTCCCGCCGGACACGTATTTGCATGGTAGGAGGGGGTATGCGAACCTTACCAGCGTAGAGTTCGGGATGAAACATAGTCCCTGTCTAAAGAAGAAAGATAACATATCTTTAAAGTGATGTATATTGTTCCTATTGCCGTACATGATAGGAGTCCAGGTGTTAAGCAGGTCTCGATTTTGCTTGAGAGAAATGGCACGCACCTTATGACGTTCGATTCAGTCGGTAGCTCTCCGCTTGAATTCGCAGAGTCAAATGGTATTATTCTCGCAGCCAAGCCGATTCAGACAGAGTCTCTTATCTTTTTGCCGGTGGATATCCGTCGGACAGATTTTTCGGCGTTTTACACCTGGAGAGAAGTTCCCCCAGGTACAACTCCCCCTAAAGATGTCTGGCGACAGTTTGTATGGGTCTCTGAGTCACTTGATGTGAACGTCCTGCTAGATCAAATCGTGGTTGGTGAAGCAGAACATAGTATATACAGGATCCTGAACGCATACCTTAAGACGAATCACTAATAGTATATAGAATGGCATCCAATCGTAATAGAACTGTGCGGCGCACGGCTCATGATCTGAGTGCGAATTCTGTTGACTATTCGGCAAATGAGTCTCTGCAGAAGATGATTGCGGCGGAGGCTGATTCTGCGTTTAAGAAGCCGTGGCATCGCTTGGAGCGTGGCCTCCGAATGAATCGTATTCGTGCCTTTGTAGAGGATTTGGCGATGAAGCGTGGATTTAAGGAGTCGGAGAAGCAGTCTCTTCTTGCGCTACTCATGAAGTCTCTCGATAAGAAGATGTTGAACTCGAAGACATCTGTCGAGTATGACCCTGAAGAGGAGATGATTAAGGAAATCAAGCCCCTTGTTATGCATCAGGCGGCGAATGGCGATGTGCTCTTTCAACTTCTGGAGAAGAGGAATGCCGTTACGTTTCGAAAGCGGCCAACAGCAACAGCACCAGTGCAAGAGTCGCAGCAACAGCAACAGGAACCACCTGCCTAAGACTAACTCGCAACTCTTATATAGGAATACGCACATGAGCAAGCACGGCGGGCGTAAGTTTGATGGCCCCATGTGCGCATCACTCAGTATATACAAATCCATGTTTACCTCTGTCGCAGATGTCATGCGATGGAATGATATGGCACAAGCGGCCCCGTCGTATCAAAGTCACTATGAAAAATGGAAGAATGGCCTCCAGGATTGCGTTGACACCATTATTACTGATAGTGAACTCACTCTTACGAGTGAACAGGAGCACTCTACAGAGATAGCTCTTCAGATAGGCACATCTATCTTCGAGAGATTTCTAAAGCAGGCGACAGCAGTTGGATGGGCGTCGCAATCAAAGGAGGAGAGGCAGCTCGCTGTAGAGACGATTTTATCGCTTCCACAGGTCCCACAGCGTACGCAGGCATGGTATGCGCAAGGAAAATCCGTCTTAACAGCATCGGAGTTTGCGACGATATATGGAACTGAGCGTGCGGTTCGCCAACTCGCTTTCCAGAAGATTCAGATTCCCCAGCAAAGTACGAATCGCCTTGCATGTCTCACGCATGAGATGGGTCCATTTGATTGGGGTATTCGGTTCGAGCCTGTGGTAAAGATGATTCTGGAGGAGCGTTGGGGTGCCAAGATTCTCGACGCAGGACGCCTTCTTCATCCTACAGATCCCCTTTTGGCTGCGAGCCCGGATGGCCTCATTATGGATGCGAAGGATCCTGCCCGTGTGGGGCGACTTCTTGAGATTAAGTGTCCTATTACTCGTGAGATTAATCAAACCATCCCGTTTGAATATTGGTGTCAAATGCAGATTCAGATGGAGGTAACCGGTATCGATGAGTGCGAGTATGTAGAAGTAAAGCTAGATTCCATTACCTCAAAGAAGGCGGATCTTTCGGGCGCAGTTCCGGATGGCCATGTGTGGCTGTTCCAGAATCCAACAACATGTGAAATGGTGTATGCGTACACCGAAGCAATGAAGGCCGAGTACGAATCTCTTGATTTGATTGAGACGATTCCTTGGCGGCTGAATAAAATCTTTATAAAGACTGTCGCAAGAGATAGGGCGTGGTTTCAGGGAACTGCGTCTATGAGGCAGCAGTTCTGGGAAACTGTAGAAAAGCTTCGTACAGGGGAGGTTGTTCCCTTTGAACCGAAGCAGAAACTGAAGGTTGTCGTTGCAAAAGAAGGGTGCCTTATTATGAATGAGCCTGATACGGAGCCTGTAGCCGGGAACAGTTAAGGCACCGGTGTAGTCTTGTAAAAAGCCATCGTAAGATCTTGTATGGGCCCGGAACAAGAATCGGGGTCTCCACGTTTATAGTTATTGGTCAGCTGTCGGAAGTTGCCTGTGCGTTCCAGGCGAGGCTGGAAATCAAGGCTACGACATCTTTCCGCAGTTGTGTATGTGGGCTCTGTAGCCAATGGCAACCAACCTAGAAGCAGCGAATACGGCTGCCTTGGTTGATTAAGAGACGCATCAGCAGGAGACATTCCATTAAGATTAATATCTTCCACGTCCTCGACTTTTTTTCCAGTCTGAAATGCTTCCTTGACCTCTATTCTCGAGCGCACAATGGGACTGGAGCCATAATACATTCTTGCCTGTAACAAAAAGACAACGAGAAGGGAGACAATGAGCCACCCGAGAATAAAGACCCATACTTTTCCTATTGGTTTTTTTAAGACCATCTTCTACTTATACGAATGATTTTATGGTTTCGCATATGCTTCTGTCCACAACGTAGCCTGCTCCCTGTATGCTACAGGGTCTTTCTTGTAGAGATTCGCTATATCAGGTACAAACGGGTCATCCGGATTGGGATCAGTAAGAAGACTTTCAATACTAAGAAGCACTTTTGAAATAGACAGCGCAGGGGACCACTTATCTTTCAGAATATCAAGGCAGATGGACCCAGAAGCATTAATATTTGGGTGATAGACTTTGGTTACAAACCGTACATGTGGAGGCCGAAAGGGATAGTCCTCCGGGAATTCAATAGATAGTTTAAAGACACCACCTTCGTAGGGTGAATCTGTAGGGCCAAAGATAAAGGCCTCCCATTTATAAATTGTATCTCCCTCCGGCCCAGCGCTACATGAAGATGGAGGGTCCCGCTGAAGTTCTTTTAACTCATTTTGTATTCGCTTAGATGCCATTATTTCCTATTTAGATAGATGTATTATCCTTAGATGGGCGTTCATTTTGTATTAAATATCCTCTTCTATAAGAATAATGGACTTTGTTAGCCTGATTGCTGAGTTTCTGGGCACATTTTTGCTGGTTCTGTCTGTGTTTGCTTCTGGTGGTAATGCATATGTGATTGGTGCAACTCTTGCGGTTGTTGTTCTGCTGTGTGGCAAGCTCTCCGGGGCTCACGTGAACCCGGCTATCTCGTTTACCATGTTTATGAAGGGTAGTCTCTCTGTGAAGGAGCTGCTGGGCTACGTGGTGGCGCAGCTGCTGGGCGGCCTGGGTTCCCTGTACGCCTACCGTGTTTTTGCCTAAGGCATTACCGCTATTCTCCTATAGAATGTCCCCTCCACAACCCGCTATTGCAACACTCGCCACGAGGGCTGCACTAGATGATTTACGTATCTTTCTTGCGACGGTGGAACTATTCAATGCCAATCCACCCACAATCTATTTATATTGTGACACCTATATCGCTTCAGAAGTGGGAAAGATGAAGTATCCCGGAATTCTCTGTAGTAATACTGTACTTGACGAGTATTCCACCCATGATCGGCGGGCCATGGAGGCCATGCCGGGAAAGCAGTTCAAGACTCTCTGGATGGATTTTATGACCGAGAAGATCAATCTCCTTCGCTGGGCTCTGAAGGAGACGAGGTCAGTCCTCCTCTGCGATGCCGATATCTGTTTTACCGGACCCTTGCCCAAGATTCCTGGGGGTGCCAGACTCGCCCTCAGCCCTCATATGATTGCTGAGCGTGACGAGAAGCGATTTGGCCGATATAATGGGGGCTACGCCTGGTTTTCCGAGGCCGAGGATGCGGAGTTCTGGTGGAAGGCCTGTGCGACGGCCCGCTACTATGAGCAATCGGCGCTCGAGGACCTTGCGACTCACGTGATGGAGGAGGGTCCGGACTCTCTGTATGAGTTTCCTAAGACTGAAAACTACGGCTGGTGGCGTCTCTGGCAGGGCGTCAAATCCCCTTCAGAGCTGTTGAAAGAGTGGAGCATGAACCGGGCATCTGGCCTCTGCGTAGAGGGGCGGCCTCTCGGGTCTATCCACACCCATTTTGAGACGACAGATCCCGCCACAAAGCAGTTCAACTCGCTGATTCTAGGCTGGCTCAAACAGTTGGCGCAGACCCATGGCCCTTCCCGCCGCTTGTTGGGGATTCTGATGGCCTAATATGTCATTCCGCTACAGGATGAAAGAGAGTGCGTATGAACGCTTCATAAAGCATAGTAGCACTCTCATCGCTATCGGATTATCGGGAATAGCCCTGATTAGTCTAATCACCTATAGGTTGCTATACCCAGTATCGGATGATCTTAACCAGAAACTTTCTTATGCCGAACTGGCCCTGTCTCTTGTAACAAGTTCTAGGATACTCGTATATACGGGAATATTATTTATGATTCTGCTAATAGCCCTGGCAAGAGGTTCTGTGTTTAATGGTATGTTTCTTATCTTTATGATCTATGCTTTAGTTGGACTACTACTTAATCCTTTTGTCTTATCAGGGCTTCGTGTATTGCTTCAAGATAAGATAAATGATACGCTGATATCCTTAACTATAGTTGCGTCCACTGTGATAACTCTAGTTTACACATCGGCCATGTTTCTACGCAAAAAGGCTTAACGCTGACCGCAAGTATAAAATTTCATTTGGGCTAAGCTATACTAGGGGTACCCAAATGTCTCATACTCTCTTTCCAGGACTCCATCGTAAAGCGCCTGAACAAACAGTGTATGACGCATTTCAGCTCACGGAGGCTCCTATCACAAAAGAGTTCATCGAATGTGCGGGCTGCTCGGAGCCGAGAGAGGACTGGCTCTTTGATGATCACAGTGTCTGTACAAAGTGCGGAGAAATCATGGAGCGTCCGATTGATACGGGGGCCGAGTACCGCTTCTTTGGGCTCGAGGAGCGGGGTGGCGGCGATCCCTGCCGTGTGGGGGCGCCGATGGATACTCGATTCCCGACTTCCGGGCTGGGTACGATGATTCTGTCTCATGCGCATGGAGGGAACTCGTCGACCAGGATTGCAATGGCCCGGGTCCGCCGCTACCATACCTGGAATCTGCTACCCTACAAGGAGCGGTCGCTTCTCCAGGTGTTTGAGCAGGTGGCTCTTGCCGCCACCAACTACGGCTTCGATGTGAGAACAATGGACATCGCCAAAGACATGTATGTGAAGCTCGTGGAGCACTGTGACCGCCGAGGCATGTCGAGGACCTGCGTGGTGGCGTCTTCCACCTACTCGGCGCTCAAGCAGGTGGGGCAGCCGAGGAAGCCAAAGGAGATTGCGGACATCTTTCATCTCAGCACATCGCAGTTTACCAAGTCCCTCAAATATTTCCAAGAGATTCTTTGTATGGCGCACCAGCGAGGGCTGCTCAAGGAGGGGCACGCTGACCCGGCTGCTATGCCATCTACTCGAGCATCGGACTACATTTCGAACCCCCTTAGCAAGCTTCCTATTCGCCGTGACACCTTTCAGCAGATTAGGGAAATCTGTATTGCGCTCGCAAATGAGATCGAGGAGAAGGAGTTCTGCTCTGAGAATATGCCCCCCTCTCTCGCCGCAGGTGTCATTACCTTTGTCGTGGCGCATCGACTAAAGAAAGAGGATTCCGATATGATTACTATTGAGAGAATCGCTTCAGTATGCGGCGTGAGCGAGGGAACCCTACAGAAATGCCTGAAGAAGATTGAGGCCGCCTTTAGTTCGGGGATGCTTCAGTCGATGAGTTAAAATTGTGGGCGCACAGGGCCTAAGTGTAGGCTAGAAATGCCTAAGCAACGCTGCGCCTTTGATAGCTGTAAGATGGCTCTCACACTTACTAGCACGGCATGTAAGTGTGAGAAGAAGTTTTGCGCAATCCATCGACATGCGGAGTCGCATCTGTGTACCTTTGATTATCGGGCCTCAGGCAAAGAGGGGCTGATGAAGACAATGAGCAAGCCCATTATTGCAGAGAAGCTTGCATCAATCTAGTGACTATAATGATTGAGATACATCTTTACCAGGGTAGGTGACCAGCGTCCCATCATCTTTTTTTGCGGCGAATACCAGTCAATGGCGTCTTTTTCCCGCTGATCAGCCCGAAACTTCTTGAACTCTTCGGGGTGTTCCGCAATCCATGCGAAATCAGCAAAGGCCTTCTGGAGCTGCGTGGGATGCGCATAGCCACTGAAGATATGATATTGGAAATAGGTGTTCGGAGGAAAATCAGGTTCGACACTTTGTAACACGAGACTCGTATGACTGAGTTCTCGGATATAAGATATTTTTGCCTCTTCTTCGACTTCACGGCGAACATTCTCTTTCAGAAGTTGGAGAATGCTCTTGTTCTTATCCCTCGCATCCTTCCCTTCCATCTGTCCTTTCGGTGGCTCCCAACTCGCCTTCTCGGGATCTCCATCCGTCCGCTTTACAATAAGAAAGCGATGTGGGGAAAACGGCCTATAGAGCTCGTGGACAAAACACCCAGCCCGCAAATAGACACGCCAACCCTCTTCTGGATGCTCAACATAGAAATACTTTTTTCCAGGGGAATAGGGTAATACTTCTACACCACGCTTCAACCCTGCCTGAAAGACATCAAAGGCATCGCCCTGTAGTTTGATTCTCTGAGCCATGCCCTACATTAAACCTTTTTCTTTCTACATGTTTTTCCACGCACTGATTTCGCACAGCCGCTTTTGTGCCGTTGAAGCTCTTTACAGAGTGAGTTGTAGGTTGTCTTGTTCAAGAGTTCTAGCTCCTTTTCCATATGGCGCCGAATAGACCAGAGACTTTTTAAACAATCTTTTCGGCATAATGCGCTGTTCAATGAAC
>Ga0114981_10002213_pt1 | contig 12594 bp, 10 predicted proteins | sample S_140806_MF_Meta_FD_87028 | JGI IMG/M metagenome (GOLD analysis project Ga0114981, IMG submission 87028) | Freshwater microbial communities from Lake Simoncouche, Canada to study carbon cycling - S_140806_MF_MetaG | ecosystem: Environmental > Aquatic > Freshwater > Lake | place: Lake...
GCGTCCGCGACCTCTAAGGTACTCGACCACAATCGGAAGCACGGAAACGAACACGATTCCGATGATGACCTTCTCAAAGTGCCGCCGGACCAGCTCCACCTCACCCAGGAAGTAACCCGCCATCGTCATCGAGATCACCCACCCGATCCCGCCAAAGACATTGAACGAAAGAAACCGGGGATAATCCATCTGCGCCACCCCGGCAATGAACGGCGCAAACGTCCGCACAATCGGCACAAACCGGGCGTAGATAATCGTCTTGCCCCCGTGCTTTTCATAAAACGCCTGCGTCCGCTGCAGATGCTCCCGCTTGAAAAACCGCGAGTCCGGCCGGTTATACACGCTCACCCCGGCCTTGCGTCCCAGCAGGTAGCCCACCCCATCGCCTACCACCGCCGCCACAATCAATACCCCGATAATGGCCCAGATGTTCAAACCTCCCGCCCCCGCCACCACCCCCACCGTAAACAGCAACGAGTCTCCCGGCAGGAAGAACCCCGCCAGCAGACCCGTTTCTGAAAACACAATCGCAAACAGTAACGCATACCCCTGCCAGCCGGAAAACACACTGGTCAGCAGTTGCATCAGCCCGTCGGGATGCGTCAGGCTCTTGAAAAACTCCAACACCGTGTGCATCATGGCGATTAGCTGCGATAGCTGCTCTGCAATTTCTTAATCGCGTCCGTGTTGATCTTTACCTTGCCCTGCTCCACCAGGCGATTCACCAGCCCGTCTTCGAACAGGTCCTTCCGCTCCTGCGACTTCCGGCCCTTGAGCGCACTCACCATGCCTTCCCGTTCCGCCGCCAGTTTGGCCATATCGGCTTCCACCTTCGCCGCCACCCGCGTAATCACTACCTGCCCGGGCATCGTCACCGGTCCGACAATCGAGCCCACCGGCTTCACAAACGCCTCGGCGAAGTAAGCCGATTCCCCCAGCCCTTCCGCCGCGCCGTCCCGGCCAAACTCCGGCGTCGTCTTCAACTCCCCACCCAACGCCTTGGCCAGCTTCGCCAGGTCCGCCCCGGCTTCGCCCGCCGACCGCGCCAGCTCCGCGCTCTTGGCCGTCAAAAGCTCCTGGGCCTTCAGCGCCGTCACCTGCTCGCGCACCTGCTCGGCCACCTCGGCCAACTCCGCCGCGCGACTCGCCGTAATGCCCGTCAACACGCCAATTGCCACCTTGTTGCCCGGCGCAGTCACCGCCGGCGTCACCCCACCCCTCTGCAGCCCGAACATGCTGCCGGCAAACTCCGCGCTGATCCCAATCTCCTGAATCGGATCGCCGCTTCCCGCGTTCTGCACCACATAGTGGTTCAGATTGAACTGCTGCGCAATCTGCGCGCCCGCGCTCGGGCTCTTCACGAGCGCCGCCCGCGCCTGCTCAATCGAACTCTGCATCCGGTCAAAAACCAGCTGCTTCTTACTCTCGGTCGCCAGTTCCGCCTTCACCTCGTCAAACGGCTTCACCCGGGCCTCTTCCCGCTCGGTCACCTGCACAATGTGGAAGCCATACTCGGTCTTGATCACGTTGCTGATCTCGCCTTTCTTCAACGAAAACGCCGTCGCTTCAAAGTTCGGAACCATCTGCCCCTTGGTCACCCAACCCAGGTCGCCGCCCTTCGGCGCCGAACCAGGGTCGTCCGAATTCTTCTTGGCCAGCTCCGCAAAGTCCGCCCCGCCCTTCACCTGCTTCAGCAAATCGGCCGCCTTGGCTTCGAGCTTCTTCACATCATCGGCCGACTTGTTCTGCGTCATCAGCAGAATATGGCGGGCCATCACGCGCTCCCCCGTCCGGTAGCGGTCCAGGCTCGCCGCGTACAGCTTCCGCACCTCGTCTTCGCCGAGATTGATCGATGCGCCAATCTTTTCCTCATTGGCCACCAGGACTTCAAAGCTCCGCTTCTCGGGCACCCGGTAGGCCGCCCGGTTCGCGTTGAAGTACTTGTCGAGATCCTCCGGCGACAGCTTCACCTGCTTTTTCAGGTTCTCCGTGTTGAACAGAATGTAGTCCAGCTTCACCTTCTCGTTGCGGCGGCGGAACTCAGCTTCAATCTCGTCCGGCGTCACCACCACCCCTTCGAGCACGATATTGCGCAGCTTCGTCAGCAGCATCTGCTTCCGCACGTTGCTCTCAAAATCGGCCACCGTAAGGTTCTGCTGCGCCAGAAAAGCCGCGTAGCGCTCTTTGTCAAAACCGCCCTGCAGCAGGTTGCCAAGCATCGACCGCAGCGCGTTGCCCAGCTCCTCCTCGGTAATCGTAAAACCCATCCGCCCGGCCTGATACGCCACCGCACGCTCGGCTATCATCTGGTCCACCAGCGTCGGCACGTAGTTTTGCAACATCTCGGGCGGGAACTGCTTGCCGCGCAAGGCCCCCTGCAGCGTCCGCTGCACTTCCATCATTGTGATCTGCTCATCGCCCACCTCGGCAATCACCGTGTCACTACTCGTCATGCCGGGCGTGCCAGGGCCTCCCGGAATCAGATAAGCGACCATCGAAAGGGCAACAAAACCCAACAGAACGGTCAGCAGAATGCGAACATTTCTGTCGCGGCGGCGGAATAGATCGAACATGGAAAAGGGAACTCCTGACTGAAGATACTCTTGTAATTATATCGCGAGACTCACTCCCACTCGATCGTGCCGGGTGGTTTGTGTGTCAAATCGTAGAAAACCGCCGCTACCCCGGGAATGGCCAGCAGCGTCTCGCGCATCTGCCGCAGCAAATCCTCCGGCATCACCACGCTCTGCGCCGTCATCCCATCGACGGAATGAATCGGCCGCAGCACTACCGAATCCGGCCGGCCGTCCCCCCCCACCGGGATCAAAACCACCGGAAACTGCCACACCTGCGACTCAAAACCCGCTTCGCCCGACAGCCGCCGCACCGCCGCATCCGCCCCCCGCAGCCGCGCCATCCGCTCCGGACTGATCCCGCTCGCCAGCACCCCCAGCCGCTCCATCGGCACATTCAGTCCCACAATGCCAATCACCCGGTTCACCCGCTGATTGGCGTTAATCGCCTCGGTCGCCCGGGCGTGATCAAGATGATCCACAATCAACACCGGCCGGTAGCTCCGGGAATCACCCTGCACCCCCACCGAATGCACCGGCGCAATCCAGCCCTCCGCCAGCGCCTCCATCGGCTCGTCCCGCTCCGCGCCCAGACACCGGATCCCCAGCCCAGGCCCCGGAAACGGATGCCGGTCCAGAAACTCCGCCGGCAGCCCCAGTTCCCGGCCAATCTCCCGTACTTCGTCTTTGTAGAAGGAAGCCAGCGGCTCCACAATCCGCTTGGCTTCGATCAGCTTCTGAATACCCGCCACCCGGTTATGGTGCGTCTTGATCAAATCGGCCTTCGCCGTCCCGCCGCTCTCAATCGTGTCCGGGTAGATCGTCCCCTGCCCCAGAATCCAGTGGCCGTCCAGGTAGGGGCCGCTCTCGAGCACCGCCTCCTGAATCGTCACAAACTTCTCGCCGATGATCTTGCGCTTTCGCTCCGGCTCCGTCTCCCCGGCCAAAGCACCCAGAAACTGCTCCTGCGCCATCTCAATCCGGAAGTGGCGCGCGCCCAGCGAATCAAAAATCCCCCGCACAAACGCGGTCTCGCCCTCTCGCATCAGCCCCGTATCGACGTATGCCCCATGCACCCGCGCCTCGCCCAGCGCCCGCAGGCATAAGGTGTAGGCCACGGTCGAATCCACCCCGCCGCTGACGAAGAAAAATACGTTCCGATCGCCCGCCACCTCGCGGATCTGCTGCTCCACCACCGGAATCCGGCTCGCCGGCTGCCAATCCTCCCGGCAGCCACAGATCGAGAAGATAAAATTCCGCAGAATCTTCATCCCCTCGGTCGTGTGCACAACCTCCGGGTGAAACTGCACCCCGTACTGCCGCGTCGCCTCGTTCCCAATCGCCGCCACGGCGCATGTATCGGTCGATGCCAGCACCGCATAGCCCGCAGGTGGCGTCGTCACCGTATCCCGGTGGCTCATCCAGACCTGCTGATGGTTGGCCACGCCCCGGAACAGCGGACTCGCCCCGGCTATGTCCAGGTGCGCCAGGCCATACTCGCCCTTCACTCCCTGCGTCACCGCCCCATCCAGCCGGTAGGCCATCAGCTGCTGCCCATAACAGATCCCCAGCACCGGTAGACCCGCCCCGAGCAGCGCCCCGTCAATCGTCGGGCTACCCGGTTCATAGACGCTCGACGGTCCACCGGAGATAATCAGCCCCCGGGCCTTGCCAAAAAGGGAAGTGGCCGTCTCGCTGGCCACCACTGCGGCGTAGACCCCCAATTCCCGAACCTTCCGAGCAATCAGGTGGGTATATTGCCCACCGGTGTCCAAAATGTAAATCTGCGGCTCGAGTGCGGGGTCGTTCACAAGTTCAGTAGGTCTATTCGAGCGGAGCGGTCCGCTGAACAATCAGTTTTTTAGCGTTCTCAAGCAGCGATTTGGCCTTGGGCAGCGCATCCACCGCTTTCAAAACCATCGGGTCAGTCTCAATGGCCAGTTTCCGCGCCTCTTCCACCCCGAACGCCGTCAGGTACATCTCGCGCTGCAGCGACTGCTTGGTCCATTCGAGGTTCTCGTTCCATTCCGCCTCCGTAAAGGTGGCGCCCGCCTTGGTGACAAACTGCCGGAACTCCGTCATCAGCGCGACGTCCGGCGCCCAACCCTGCGGTAGCTTGGCGTCCCGCGAACCGAAGTACTTTGCCGTGTAGCTGAAGAAGACGAACTTGCGCAGCAGTTCGGTCTGGAACTTGTTGTACTTGGCCGGGGTGAACTGCTCATCCGGCTTGATGCCCCCGCCGCCGTACACCGTGCGGCCGCTATCGGTCATCTTCACGTCGTTCAGGTTCGCCGTCGCCGTATCTTTGCGGTAGTAGTAGTCGAGGAAGGAGGTGTGCTGGTAGTCCCGCTGAATCAACCGGTTGCTCGGCGTGTAATATTTCTGCGTCGTCAACGCCAGGCCCGTGTTGTCACCCATCGGGTACACCGTCTGCACCAGCCCTTTGCCGAACGTATTATCGCCGAGGATCCAGCCCCGGTCATGATCCTGCAGCGCGCCGGCGACAATCTCCGCTGCCGAAGCCGAATACCGGTTCACCAGCACGACGATCGGATAATCCCGCTTCGTGCTCCCGTTCTTGGCCACATAAGGCCGCTCGGCAAACGCCCGGCCACGGTGCGAAACCACCGTCTGGCCCGGCGCAAGGAAGCGCCCCGCCACCGACACGCCTTCATTTAACAAACCGCCCGGATTCTCCCGCAAATCGAGTACCAGACCCTTTACATTCTGCTCGCCCACCCGCCGGAAGTTCTCTTCCACCTCGCGGCTCGTGTTTTCGTTGAACGATTCGATGTCGAGGTAAAGGATACCCGGCTTGACAAAAAAGGCGTCCTGTACGCTCTTGCGGGGGATTTCATCGCGGATAATGTTGAAAACAAAAGGCTTATCTACCCCCTCCCGCGTCACCTTTACGTGCACCTGCGTCCCGCGCGGGCCCTTTAAAAGGTCCGCCACCTCGGTCGTGGTCAGGTTATCGGTCCGTTTGTCGTTAACTTCCAGAATCGTGTCTCCGGGCCGAATGCCCGCCTTATAGGCCGGCGAACCCGGAAACGGCGCAATCACCACCGTTCGGCGGTTCCGCTCGCTCACCGTCATGCCCACGCCGTAGTAGTCGCCGCGCTGATCTTCGCGCAGCGATTGAAAATCCTTCGGGTCGAAAAAGCTCGAATGCGGGTCCAGCGTGCGGAGCATCCCGCCAATCGCGCCCTTGTAGATCGCCTTATCCGACGTCACCTTATCGGCAAAATTCTCCTCCACCAGCGCGTAGACCTTCGCAAAAGTCTTGATGCTCTGCTGCACCTCATCCTCGCCGCCGGCGGCGGAAACACCCGTCACCCCGGGGCCAAGCATGCCCCCAACCAGCGAACACAACAGCACGGTTGAAGGAATTAGAAATGATGAACGGTTAAAAAGCATACCGCGGACCTCCGGAGACCTATCGATGAGTATATCAGGTGAACAACGGGGCAACCCCGCCCGACGCCCCCCGCTCTGTCCTGTTAGACGGCGCGAGCCTTCCGCGCGGTGCCGGAAACTTCCCTTCGTACCGGTTTACGCACCGCACCGGGCACAGCCACGCCCAAACGCCGCGCCTGATCCGTCACGCACACCAAAAACATCGGCTGGTCGGAGTTCTTGAACAGATCGATGATCCGCTGATTGCTGTCTTCGAGAAAAATCGTCTTGCCGTCGGTAATCAAGTGCCATTCGCTTTCGGCGCTCAGAATCTCGGCCAGCCGCTTGCCCATCTCCTTTTGCAGAAACCGCAGCACCTGACGGATCTTCTGCAGCGAAAAGCCCTTGCGCCGCAACTCGGCGATCACCGCAATCTCCACCGCCTCCTCGGCCAGGTAGATCCGCTTATGCCCCTCATGCCGCGGCGAAACCACCTTCTGCTCGTCCCACCACTGCAGCTGCCGTAAGCTCACCCCCGTTATCTCGGAGATCTCACTCGAGGTGAACGAACGGCCGGCGGCCTCCGTCTCAGACTTTACTTTTTTTGTTTTGAACATAAGGCGCGAATTCCGTTTTATGGCCACGGACGACAACTTCATTTTACGGAAACCACCCGCTCTGTCAACGGTTCACAGGGAACTATCTTTTCGCCCCCACCGCACCCCAACGGGTTGTATTTCTTTCACTTTACGGCCCATTCGGTAGTCGTCCGGTTGCCGTTTCGCGCCCGTCCGCCCCGCCGGCGGTATACTCTTTTACTATGCGCAAAAAAGTCACCGTCGTCGGTGCCGGCAACGTCGGCGCCAACTGTGCTCTGCGAATCGCAGACAAGGAACTGGCCGATGTCGTCCTCGTCGACATCATGGAAGGCATCCCCCAGGGGAAAGGCCTCGACATCCAGCAGTCCGGCCCCGTCCAGGGCTATGACGTCCGCATCACGGGCGCCAACGACTACGAGCCCACCGCCGGCTCCGACATCGTCGTCATCACCGCCGGCTTCCCCCGCAAGCCCGGCATGAGCCGCGACGACTTACTTCTCGCCAACTTCGAGATCGTCAAGACCGCCGCCGAGAACGCCATGAAGCACTCGCCCAACGCGATCCTGATCCTGGTCACCAATCCCCTCGACGCCATGTGCTGGGCCGCCTGGAAAGTTACCGGCCTGCCCAAAAATCGCATCATCGGCATGGCCGGCGTGCTCGACACCGCCCGCTTCCGCACCTTCCTCGGCGAAGCCATGGGCGTCTCGGTGACCAATATCAACGCCCTCGTCCTCGGCGGCCACGGCGACACCATGGTGCCCATCACCCGGCTCACCAACGTCAGCGGCGTCCCCCTCAGCGAAATCCTCGACGCTGAAACCATCGCCAAAATCGTCGAACGGACCCAGAACGGCGGCGCCGAAATCGTCAAGTACCTCAAGACCGGCTCGGCCTACTACGCCCCCTCCGCCGCCACCGTCGAAATGGTGGAAAGCATTCTAAAGGATCAGAAAAAGGTGCTCCCCTGCGCCGCCCTCCTCGAAGGCGAATACAACGTCAACGGCGTCTTTTTTGGCGTTCCCGTCAAACTCGGCTCCGCGGGCATCGAAAAGATCTACGAAGTGCAGTTGACCGACGACGAAAAGGCGCAGATCCAAAAAAGCGCCGCCGCCGTCCAGGAACTGGTCGACGTTCTTCAGCAAAAGGTGAACTAACTCTCGCGCCGCTGGCGGGTTGGCCCTCACTTTCCAACCCGCCGCGGCTTCTTGTATAATCGAGTCGCTCAAGTCAAGGGAGGAGCAAATCAGCTTATGGAACCAGAACAGGTAGTACAGTTGGTCGCCGGGATCCTGGCGGTAGCTTGCGTTGCCATCATCATCGTGCGCCGCAAATCGAAGGGTACGAGCGCCAAGGCCGACGAAAACGACTTCTAATGGCGTCCGCCAAGCCCCAGGCCGCTCCGGCAGCGCCATGCATTAACGAAAAATACGCCTGCTACCGGCTCTCCGTACGCCCCTCGGCCATCCACCGCTGGGGCGTCTTCGCTGAGGAGTTCATCCCCCGGCGCCGCAAGATCATGGAGTACACCGGCGAACGCTGCAACCGCCGCGAAACCAAGCGGCGCGTCTTCGAACGCGAGTTCAACTACATGTTCACGCTCAATAGCTACTGGTGCATCGATGGCTCCACCGGCGGCAGCGGCGCCGAATACGTCAACCACTGCTGCGAGCCCAACATCGAAGCCCGCATCGTCAAGGAGCATATTCTCTATATGAGCCTCCGCGACATCCAGCCCGGCGAAGAGCTAACCATCGACTATCACTTCGGCAAGGACGTCGAACGCGTCCCCTGCGGCTGTGGCGCCCTCACCTGCCGCGGCACTATCAACCTGCTGCACTAATTACCCCCCCGGCCGCACATTCCACCGCGGCTCCTCCCGCTCAAACGCCTCCCGCGACTCCGGCGTCCGCCCCTGGTCACCCGTCTCTTCCATCCACCGCTCCAACTCACCCACCAACCGCTTCACCGTCCCCGCATACCGCCTCTCCCCCGCCAGATTCTTCACCTCATGCGGGTCCGCCACATGGTCGTAAAGCTCAATCTCCGCCTTCCGCGGCGTGATCCACTGCGCCTGCACCGCGTCCAGCTTCCCGGCCGCCCCCCACTCCTGCAGCACCGCCTGCGTCGGATAGTTCGCCCGGATATACTCGTTGAACTGCGTGTACGGCCGCTCCGGCATAAAGTTGCGGATCAGCTTGAACCGCCCGTCCCGCACCGCCCGAATCCGGTCCACGGTCATGTCACACCGGTCCCGCGCCGTGAAAATCTGCTTCCGCGGCTTGGCCCCGCTGAACAGCCCCTGCCCGTGGAACAGCGCCGGCCGCGCAATCCCGGCCAGCTCGAGGCTCGTCGCCGTAATGTCGAGCGCAATCACCGGATCCCGCCGCACCGCCCCGGCACCCACCCGCCCCGGCCACCGCACCACCAGCGGCACGTGCGTCCCGGCGTCGTATAACCACTGCTTGCCCCGGATCAGGCACCGCCCATTGTCGCCAAACACAAAAATCGCCGTGTTGTCGAGCAACCCGTCGGCCTCCAACTGCCGGAGTACCACCCCCACCTGCGCATCCCACAGGTTCACCGCGTCCAGGTAGTTCGCCACCTCGTTCCGCACCACCGGATGGTCCGGATAGTAAGGCGGCAGCGTCACCCGCGCCGGGTCGATGAGCTCCTTCTGCCGCCGCGCCGCCGGCCACACCGGCCCCTTATGCGGCGCCGTGAAGTTGATCTGCGCAAAAAACGGCTGCCCCTTGGCCCGCTGATTCCAGTGCGTGCCCTCGAAAGGCCGCTCGGCCGTAAAGTTGAAATCGGTCTTGCCCGATCCCCGCACCCCGGGCGCAATGTCGGTCACATTGGCCGTAAAGTAGCCCGCCTCCCGCATCCGGTGCGAGATCAGCTTCACCCCCTCCGGCAGCCGGTGCCCGTCCTTGCGGTGGCTCCGGTGGTTATGCGCCCCGATCGTCGTCTGGTACACCCCCGTGTTCCACGCCGACCGGGCCGGCGAACACACCGGCGCCGTCGTGAAACAATGCGTGAACCGCGTCCCCTCCGCCGCCAGCCGGTCCACGTTGGGCGTCTTCACCAGAGGATGGCCGTAACATCCCAGATCCGGCCCCAGATCGTCGCCCAGAATCCACAGGATGTTCGGACGCTCCGGCCCGGCCCCCCGCAGGGGCAGCAAAGGGGCGGCGGCCGCAGCCAGCGCCGTACGGCGGCTAATCGTCTTCATGATTTTCCCTTAAAAGGTAAGCCGTCCCAGGCCTCCAGCTCCAGCAGGCGATTATACTTCGCCAGGCGCTCGGAACGCGTCACCGAGCCGATCTTAATCTGCCCCGCCCCGTCGCCGTCGCCAGATCGGCCAAAAAAGAGTCTTCGGTCTCCCCGCTCCGGGCCGAAATCACCGCCCGGTAGCCCCCCGCCCGCGCCTGCCGGCACACGTCCAACGTCTCGGGCAGCGTGCCAATCTGGTTCATCTTCACGAGCACCGCGTTCGCCGCCCCGCTCTCCATCCCCCGCCGCAGCCGCTCCCCGTTGGTCGTAAACAGATCATCCCCCACCAACTGCACCCGGCCCAGCCGCCCCGTCAGCTCCACCCACCCCTCCCAGTCATCCTCGGCCAGCCCGTCTTCAATCGAAACCACCGGAAACCGCTCGCACCAACCCGCCAGCAGCTCCACCATCTCCCCGCTCGTCAGCGACCGCCCCTCGCTCGTCAAGTGGTAGCGCCCCTCCCGGTAAAAGTGTGTCGCGGCCACGTCCAGGGCAATCGACACCTGCCCACCCGGCGCATAGCCCGCCTCCCCAATCGCCGCCGTCAGCAGCGACAGCGCCTCTTCATTGCCCGGCAGCCACGGCCCCCAGCCCCCCTCGTCCGCCACCCCCGTCAAGGCATACCCGGCCCGCCGCACCAACTCCCCGGCCGTCGTGTGAATCCGCACCGCCGCCTCAAGCGCCTCCGCCATCGTCGGAAACCCGTGCGGGATAATCAGGAAGTCCTGAAACTCCACATTCCCCCCGGCGTGCATGCCTCCTGAAAAAATGTTAATCATTGGCACCGGCAGCTGCGGCGCCCCCAGCGCCAGGGTCCGGTACAGCGGTTCGCCCCGCGCCACCGATACTGCCCGCGCCACCGCGCACGAGATCCCCAGCACCGCGTTCGCTCCCGTGCCCGACTTGTCCGGAGTCCCGTCAATCGCCACCAGCCGCCCATCGAGCGCCCGCTGGTCCTCCACCGGAAAACCCCGCAGCGCCGGCGCAAAAATCTCGGCCACGTGCCGCACCGCGCCCTGTACGCCCTTGCCGCCGTACCGCGCCCCGCCGTCCCGCCACTCGTGCGCCTCGTGCGTGCCCGTCGAGGCGCCCGACGGCACCTGCGCCACGGCCCGCACACCGGACGACAGCGCCGCCTCCACCTGCAGCGTCGGCCGGCCGCGGGAGTCCAGAATCTCGAGGGCACGCAGATCAGTAAGAGTTAGAGTCATCCGTTCCAAAGCTCCAGGACATCGCCCGGGGGCGTGACCAAAATATCGCGGGCCAACGCCCGGAGCGTTGGCTTCGTTTCGCAAAACAGGTATTCGGCCGGCGATTTGCCGTCCACCCGCGCCAGCAGCAGACAGCCCAGGTGCAGCTTCACCCCCTCGGCGTCCACCACCCCCGCCACGCCCCGCCAGAACGCCGCCGCCGCCGCGCCATACCGGCTCCGCCACTGCGGCCGGTGATAGCTCTTGAGCAGCAGATGGTTCAGCAGGAAGGCGGCATCAAACGCCGGATCGCCATAGTGCACCACCTCGTAGTCGATAATCATCGGCTTCCCATCCGCAATCAGCAGGTTTTTGGGTGACCAGTCGCCATGCACCAAGCTCGTGGCCTGTTCCCGGCAGCGCGCCATCGCCCGCGCAAAGTACGGCGCCAACTCGCCGTGCCGCGCCGCCGTAAACCGGTAATAAGGATCAAGCCGCAGCTCATCAAACACCCGCTGATCCGCGTAGCGCTCCCGCCACGGCGCCGCCGCCCGCGTAGCCTCCACCTGCCGGGCCAGCAGCCGGCCAACCGCGCCGCCCACCGCCGGGTCGATCACCCCCGCCAACAGCAGCGTCTTCCAATCCTGCGCACCCTCGGGGGCCGCCGCCATGGCGTAAATGTAGTTCCGTTCATCGACAAAAGCCACCGCCGGCGCCGCCCCCGCCGGAAAAATCCCGGCCACGTCCCGCAGCGCCGAAGCCTCGCGCAGCGTCCGCGCCGGATCCGCCAGCCACTCCTCAGCCACCCGCAACCGTTCGAGCGCCTGCTTGACAACCAACCGGCCATGCACCGTCTCGGCCAGCAGGACCGTGTTCGATACCCCGCCCCCCAGCGGCGTAATCGCCCCCCGCAGCGGATAGCCGCGTGCGGCCAGATAACCGGCCGCAATCTCTGCACTCAAATGCTCCATACCGTCAGAATACCAACTAGCTCCGCGAAAAGGCTTTCAGCAGACTGCTCAGGCTGTTTGACAGCACCCCGCTCGCCGATGGCTTCCGCGAGATCTCGGTCTCGGTGACGGTCCTGCCGGCCAACCCCTCCGCCAATGCCAGCAGGCTGCGGCCAATCCCCGTCGTCGTCGGAATGCCTCTGCCATCCAGCAACGCCCGCTGCACGTTGGTGTAATCGCTCGGGATCACGTGATGCACTTCGGTGTATAGAGCCATCTCGATCAGTTCTTTGCTCAGCCCGGAGTCCGTATGAAAGCGGTTAATGATCAGCTTGGTCTTCTGGCTCGTGATCCCCGCGTCTTCGAGGTATTGCATCCCCCGCGAAGCCGCCTGCAGCGCGGAAAGCTCATTGGTGGAGACGATCATCACCTGGTCCGCCACGCGGGCAATGGAAACCGTCCACTCCCCGTAAATCGATCCAACGTCGACGACGACATGGTCATAGCTCCGCCGGGCAAAGTCGAGCACCACGGTCGGCGAGGGCAGCCCCTGGATGCTGTCCACCGGATTCTCCGGAGGAAGCAGCACGTCGATACCCTGCGCCGGAACCAC
>Ga0114981_10002216_pt1 | contig 12582 bp, 11 predicted proteins | sample S_140806_MF_Meta_FD_87028 | JGI IMG/M metagenome (GOLD analysis project Ga0114981, IMG submission 87028) | Freshwater microbial communities from Lake Simoncouche, Canada to study carbon cycling - S_140806_MF_MetaG | ecosystem: Environmental > Aquatic > Freshwater > Lake | place: Lake...
AGGTGGAATTCGAGAAGACCTACAAGCTCGAAGTCACCGTGGTGCCCACCAATCGCACCCGATCCCGCAGTGACTGGACCGATCAGGTCTATAAAACTGAAACCGCCAAGTGGCGCGCCGTGGCCAACGAAACGGCCGAGGTCCACCGCGGTGGCCGGCCGATCCTGGTGGGTACCACCAGCGTGGAGAAGTCTGAGCTGCTCTCCATCCTTTTGGCCGAGCAGGACATTCCCCACAACCTGCTCAACGCCAAGCCTGAGAACGTGGAGCGGGAGGCCGAGATCGTGGCCCAGGCGGGTCGGGCCGGCGCCGTCACCATCGCCACCAACATGGCGGGCCGAGGCACCGACATCATTCTCGGCGGCAACAGCGATTACATGGCCCGTCTCAAGGTGCGTGAAGTGTTGCTGCCCCGTCTGGTGCGCCCCGAGGAGGGGCACCGGCCGCCGGTGCCGCCCCAGCGGCTCAGTGAGGCCAGCGGTTTCGGCGCTGGCGCCGTGGCCCTGCGGCCCCCCTCGGAGGCGCGGGCCCTGGGCAACCTCTATCCCTGTGCCCTCTCCGACGACACCGACCAGGCCCTTGGCGCCCTGGGGCGGCAGCTGGTGGCCGAGTGGGGGGATCGGGCTCTCACCGTGCTTGAACTGGAGGACCGCATCGCCCAGGCGGCTGAAAAGGCCCCCACGGACGACCCCCAGATCCAGGCCCTGCGCGATCTGATCGGCCGCGTCCGGTCCGAATACGACCTTGTGGTGAAGCAGGAGGAGGGCCAGGTGCGCACGGCCGGGGGGCTGCATGTGATCGGCACCGAGCGCCATGAATCCCGCCGGGTGGACAACCAGTTGCGGGGCCGGGCTGGCCGTCAGGGGGACCCCGGCACCACCCGCTTCTTCCTCTCGCTGGAGGACAATCTCCTGCGGATTTTTGGTGGCGATCGAGTGGCGGGGCTGATGAATGCCTTTCGGGTGGAGGAGGATATGCCCATTGAATCCGGCATGCTTAACCGCTCCTTGGAGGGGGCCCAGAAAAAGGTCGAAACTTACTACTACGACATTCGTAAGCAGGTGTTTGAATATGATGAAGTCATGAATAATCAGCGCAAGGCGGTGTATGCGGAGCGGCGTCGAGTGCTGGAAGGGCGCGAGCTCAAGCAGCAGGTGATCGGCTACGGCGAGCGCACCATCGATGACATCGTTGAGGCCTATGTGAACCCCGACCTGCCGCCGGAGGAATGGGACCTCAGCCAGCTGGTTGACAAGGTCAAGGAATTTGTCTATTTGCTCGAGGACCTCACTCCGGCCCAGGTGCAGGGATTGTCCATGGAGGAGCTCAAGGCCTTCCTGCAGGAGCAGATGCGCAATGCCTACGACATCAAGGAGGGCCAGGTGGATCAGGTCAGCCCCGGCCTGATGCGTCAGGCGGAACGCTTTTTCATTCTCCAACAGATCGATACCCTCTGGCGTGAGCATCTGCAGGCCATGGATGCCCTGCGGGAATCCGTGAATCTCCGCGGCTATGGCCAGAAGGACCCCTTGATTGAATACAAGAACGAGGGCTATGACATGTTCCTGGAAATGATGACGCAGATGCGTCGCAACGTGATCTATTCGATGTTCATGTTCCAGCCGGCCCCCGCGGCCTGACCTCGCGCGGCGGGCCCTCGGGCCCCTTCAGATGCCGCCCCCCTGGGCCCACCAGTCGGCGCCGGCCCCCTCCCAGGGTTCGTCGCCGAGGTATTCCATGATCTCCCGGTCCTTGAGGCTTTGGGCGGCACCCGTGCAGGGTTCCTGGAGGGGCCGGCCTGCCGCCACCTCCCGCAGGCAGGTCTGCATCCGCGCCAATTCTCCTTCCAGCAGGTCGATCCGTTCCATCAGATTGCGGATCACCCGGGCCTCGGCGTCCGGCAGGGCCGAATGGGCCAGGGGGTCGATCCGGACCCCGGATTGATGGATCACCCGGCCCGGAATGCCCACCACCGTGCTGTTGGCCGCCACGTCCCGCAGCAGGACCGAGCCGGCGCCAATGCGGGTGTTGGCGCCCACGGTGATCGCCCCGAGCACCTTGGCACCAGCCCCTACCACCACATTGTTCCCCAGGGTGGGGTGGCGTTTGCCAAGCTCCTTGCCCGTGCCCCCCAGGGTCACCCCCTGGTAGAGCAGGCACTGGTCGCCGATCACCGCCGTTTCGCCGATCACCACCCCCATGCCGTGGTCGATGAACACTCCGTGGCCAATGCCCGCCCCCGGGTGGATTTCGATGCCGGTGAACAGCCGTCCCACCTGACTCAACAGTCGTGGCAGCAGCGGCAGGCCCTGGCGCCACAATCGATGGCTGATCCGATGCAGGGCCAGGGCGTGCAGTCCCGGATAGCACAGCAGGATCTCCAAGGAGCTCCGGGCCGCTGGATCCCGTTCCTTGATGATCGCCAGGTCGGCCTTGAGTGCCCTCAGCATCTGCCGATCAGATCAGGGTCCATCCTGCCTGAACTCCTTCCGACGCCGGCGTTTGACCAAGGGGCACCCGGTCGTGCATGATGATTCTGTCGTCGCGGCTGACGCTTCGGTATCGCGATCCTTTCACGGCAGTTCGTGATTGTTGTTGCGGATGTAGCTCAGTGGTAGAGCATCTCCTTGCCAAGGAGAGGGTCGAGAGTTCGAATCTCTTCATCCGCTTGCTGTAAGACCAGATCCCGGCCACAGGCCGGGTTTTTTATGCACCTTGGGGGCGTTCAACCTGCGGTCAGCCCGATTTCCTTGCGCAGTTGTTCGATCGTGGCGCTGCCCAGATAGCTCTGGGCACAGTGCACCACCGGCATGCGCATCAGCTGGGCCCGGTTCTGGCGCAGGGTCTGCTCCACCAAAGGCAGGCTGGGCCGATCGCAGAGCACGTGGCTGGCGGCCCGCAACAGCGCCAACAGGCGGCTGCCAGTGTCGGGGTTGGCGGTCATCACCAGCAGCTCGTTGCCGCGCATGCTGTGCAGGATCACCTCCGCCGCCCGCAGAATGCCCGGGCTGATGCTCACCAGTCCTACACAGCTGCCGGCCCGCAGTTCCTTGAGCAGATCGAGTTCCTGGCGGAAGTCGTTGAGATCCACCGCCACCGCCCGCACGCCGTGGCTCTTGGCGATCTCTTCCACTGGCTGCAGGAAATAGCGGCTGGTGACCACCGTGCCCTTGCTGGAGCTCTCCAGCACGGCCTGGAGCTCCTCCATCGGCACCACCTCCACCGGCACCTCCAGATTGGGCGTCAGCTCTTCGGCAATCAGCATCGAGGCGCCGATGTCTTCCCGGGGGGTGCTCACCAGGACCCGGGCGCCACAGCGCAGGCGCCAGTCGATCTCGCGGGTGAGCAGTTCCCTGGCCTGCTGCAGCGTGCAGCCGGCGTTGAGCAGGCCGTCGACGCTTTGGCGCACCTCCCGGTCGATATCGGGCATGGCCTTGTGGCGCAGCCCCGGCGGGGGCTTGATCTCCCGCGGCCGTTGCTGGTCGCGCACGTAGATGCCGGAGCCGGCCATGGCTTCCACCACCCCATCGGTCTCGAGCTGGCGGTACACCTTGCTGATGGTGTTGCGGTGCAGCCCCGTCTGCATGGCCAGTTGGCGGGTGCTGGGCAATCGGTGGCCCGGCGGGTAATGGCGCGCCGCGATCGCGAAGCAAATCTGGTTGTACAGCTGGGTCGACGCCGGGATGTCGCTTTCCTGCTGAATGTGGAATCGCACGCCGGAGTGGCCAGATGGGCTGCCGGCCACCTTACGGAGCCTTGGCCTCCGTGACAATTCCCCCGTTGGCATACGGTCATGTGACGGTTGCGAGGCCCCCATGGCAGTCCCCCCTTCTGATCTCGCCCCAAGCGGCTGTTGGGTGGCTGTGCCTGTCCCTGGCGAACAGGCCGGGGCCGGGGGGGGCAGCGGGCCCCTGACGCTTCGCTGCTGGTGGGAACAGCCCACCGATCGCCCCGCCCGGGCCGGGGTGCTGGTGTTGCCGGAGGTCTTTGGCATCAATGGCTGGGTGCGTCGGGTGGCGGCACGGCTGGCAGCGGCCGGCTACGCCGCCCTGGCGGTGCCCCTGTTCCCCCGCACGGCCCCCGAGCTGGAGCTGGGCTACCACCCCGAAGCCCTGGAGGAGGGGCGCCACCACAAACTTCTTACCCGCAGCGATGAGCTGCTGACCGACCTAGCCGCTGCCATCGCCTGGCTCACCCCCCGTAGCGGCGGTGGGCCGGTCGGTTGCGTGGGCTTTTGCTTCGGCGGCCATGTGGCGATGCTGGCGGCCACCCTGCCGGGGGTCGCCGCCACCTGCGATGCCTATGGCGCCGGGGTGGTCTCAGGCCGGCCTGGCGGCGGTGCACCCACCCTGGAGGAGCTGCCAACGATTCAGGGGCGCTTGCTCTGCCTCTGCGGCACGGAGGACGACCTGATTCCCCCCGCGGATGTGGCGGCGATCACCGTGGCCCTAGGGGCGATCAATCCGATCCGCCAGGAGGCAGGGTTGTCCCCCCATCAGCTGCTCAGCCTGCCGGGGGGGCATGGGTTCCTGTGTGAGGAGCGTGGCGCGTTCCACCCAGAATCGGCCGCTATCGCCTGGGACGAGATCCTCAGCCTGTTCGCGGAGACGCTGGGCTGAGGTCCCTCAGCCGGCCAGAGGGGTAGGGCTTGCGATCCCGGCGGGCTTGGCGGCCGTTTTGCCGACAGCCTGCTTGCGGGGGCTGAGGAACATGATCATGTTGCGACCTTCCCGCTTGGGAGCCTGCTGGATCTCGGCGTTTTCTTCCAGATCCTTGGCCATTCGCATCAGCAGCTGTTCGGCCAAGGCCGTGTGCTGGATCTCCCGGCCCCGGAAGATCACCGTGCACTTCACCTTGTCCCCGGACTTGAGGAAGCGCACCGCTTGACCGATCCGCACTTGGTAGTCGTGGGAATCGATCTTGTAGCGCATCTTGACCTCCTTGACCTCGGTCTGGTGCGACTTCTTCTTGGCTTCCTTCGCCTTTTTTTCTTGCTCGAACTTGTACTTGCCGTAGTCCATGATCCGGCAGACCGGCGGGTCCGCCTTCTCGCTCACCAGCACGAGGTCGAGTTCCCGATCCCGGGCTACCTCAAGGGCGGCCTCGCGGGTGATCACCCCCAATTGACTGCCGTCGGCATCGACCACCCGTAGATTCGGGTAACTGATGCGATCGTTGATGTTGGGCAGCTCCCGTACGGGAGCACGACGGTCAAAACGGGGACGGGGAGGCATTCACATGGGCGATAAGTCCATCACCCTAGACCTTGCTGTGCCGCACTGACCGCCTGTTGCAGCAGATCGGCACCCTCTAGCCACTGGGGGCGGTGCTGGCGCCTGAACCAGGTGCGCTGCCGCTTGGCGTACTGACGGGTGCGGCGCTCGGTGAGGGCGATGGCCGCCTCCCGATCCAGGTCTCCAGCCAGCAGCCGTCGCGCTTCGCCGTAGCCGATCGTGTCCAGCAGCGGACAGGTGGCTCCGAAGCGTTGGATCAGGCCTTCGGTTTCGGCCACCAGCCCCTCGTCATAGAGGTTGCGGGTGCGGTGTCCGATGCGCACCTCCAGGTCCGTCGGATTGAGGCCCAGTTCCAGCACCCGCCAGTTCGGGGGGCGGCGACCCTGCTGGGCCGCGGCGGGGATCCCGGTGGCATAGAGCACCTCCAGGGCCCGCTGGGTGCGCACCGCGTCCGCCGGGGCGATCCGGGCCGCCGAGGTGGGATCGGCCTGCCGCAGCAGCTGGTGACAGAGCGGTTGGCCCAGGCTGGTGAGTTGGGCCCGCAGCGCCGGTTGGGGTGGCACCGCCGGGGGGGCCAGGCCGTCCACCAAGGCCTTGAGGTAGAGGCCACTGCCCCCCACCAGCAGGGCGATGCCCCGGCGGCGGTGTTCGGCGGCGATGGCCGCTTCGGCGATCGCCCGGAACTCCTGCAGGTTGATCGGTTGGTCGGGGTCGCGCAGATCGAGCAGCTCATGGCGCACCCGGGCCCGCTGAGCCGCCGTCGGCTTGGCGGTGCCCACGTCCATGTGGCGGTACAGCTGGCGCGAATCCACCGACAGCACCGCCAGATCGAGGGCTTCGGCCAGCTCGATCGCCAGGGCCGTCTTGCCGCTGGCGGTGGGTCCGAGCAACACAATCACCAACGGCGGAGTGGGCACCAGGGGGCGGCCGGAGTCGGGAGGGGATCCCCACTTTGCCCAGGGCCGCCCTCAGGGGCGGAATGCATCCCCTGCCTGAAATCGACCGGAGAGGCGCCTGGCTGGCCCTTGGGGCCAGCGGTGATAGATTTGACCCTGCGGAGAGGCCATCGGCCCGCCTCCAGCCCCTTGCCCAGGGATTCCGCGGTTCTGTGCCATTCCCCTGGGGAGCCCTTGCCCGCATGAGCGACGTCATCAAAATCCAGGCCGCCTACGGCGCCGAGCAAATCCAGGTGTTGGAAGGCCTGGAGCCGGTGCGCAAGCGGCCGGGGATGTACATCGGCACCACCGGACCTCGGGGTCTTCATCACCTTGTTTATGAGGTGGTGGATAACGCGGTGGATGAGGCCCTAGCCGGCCACTGCGACCAGATCCTGGTGGTGCTCCATGCCGATGGCTCCGCCAGCGTTGCCGATAACGGCCGTGGCATCCCCACCGATGTCCATCCCCGCACCGGCAAGAGTGCTCTCGAAACGGTGCTCACCGTGCTCCATGCCGGCGGTAAGTTTGGCTCCGGCGGTTACAAGGTTTCCGGCGGTCTGCACGGCGTCGGCATCTCCGTGGTGAACGCCCTCAGTGAGTGGGTGGAGGTGGTGGTGCACCGCCAGGAGCATGAGCACACCCAGCGTTTCGAGCGCGGCGCACCGATCGGTTCGTTGCTTTCCGTGCCCGCCAGCGACCCGACTCGCACCGGCACCCAGGTGCGTTTCAAGCCCGACATCGAGATCTTCAGCGGTGGCATCGAATTTGATTACGGCACCCTCTCGGCCCGTCTGAGGGAGCTTGCCTACCTGAATGGTGGTGTGCGCATCGTCTTTCAGGATCAGCGAGCTGCGGCCCTTGGTGCCGATGGCCAACCCCATGAGGAGACCTATCACTACGAGGGGGGCATCCGGGAATACGTTGCCTACATGAATGCGGAAAAGGATCCGCTCCATCCCGAAATTATTTATGTCAATTCCGAGAAGGATGGCGTCCAGGTTGAGGCGGCATTGCAATGGTGCGTTGATGCCTACTCCGACAATATTTTCGGCTTCGCCAATAACATTCGCACCGTCGACGGTGGCACCCATATCGAGGGCCTGAAAACGGTGCTGACCCGCACCCTGAACAGCTTTGCCAAGAAGCGCGGCAAGCGCAAGGACGTCGATGCCAACCTGGCTGGGGAAAATATCCGAGAGGGGCTCACGGCCGTCCTTTCGGTGAAGGTGCCGGATCCGGAATTTGAGGGTCAGACCAAAACCAAGCTGGGCAACACCGAAGTTCGGGGCATTGTGGATTCCCTGGTGGGGGAGGCCCTTGGCGAATACCTCGAATTCAATCCCTCGGTGATCGATTTGATCCTCGAGAAGGCGATTCAGGCCTTCAATGCCGCCGAGGCGGCGCGTCGGGCTCGCGAGTTGGTGCGACGCAAGTCCGTGCTGGAAAGCTCGACCCTGCCAGGCAAGCTCGCCGATTGCAGTTCCCGCGATCCGGCGGGGTCGGAGATCTATATCGTGGAGGGCGATTCCGCCGGTGGTTCGGCCAAGCAGGGCCGAGATCGGCGCTTTCAGGCGATCCTTCCCCTGCGGGGCAAAATTCTTAACATCGAGAAAACAGACGATGCCAAGATCTATAAAAACACAGAGATTCAAGCCCTGATTACTGCCTTAGGTCTCGGAATCAAGGGGGAGGAATTTGATGAAAAGAATCTTCGCTACCACCGTATCGTGATCATGACGGACGCCGATGTGGATGGCGCCCATATCCGCACCCTGCTGCTCACCTTCTTCTATCGCTATCAGAAGGCATTGGTGGAAGGGGGTTATATCTATATCGCCTGTCCGCCGCTTTACAAGGTTGAGCGGGGCAAGAATCATGCTTATTGCTATAACGAGGCTGAGCTTCGCAAGGCGATTGCGGCCTATGGCGAGAAGGCTAACTACACCATCCAGCGCTTTAAGGGCTTGGGGGAAATGATGCCCAAGCAGCTTTGGGAAACCACGATGGATCCCTCGACCCGCATGATGAAACGGGTGGAGATTGAGGATGCGGCTGAGGCCGATCGCATCTTCACGATCCTGATGGGGGACAAGGTGGCCCCCCGCCGCGAATTCATCGAGACCCACAGTGCTGAGCTCGATTTCGCCCAACTCGATATCTGAATGCCCTCCGCTTGGCGCCTCTCCGCCCTGCTGGGCTTTGCCCTGCTGACACCCGTGGGTTTGCCTGCAGGCGGGGCCGACCGTCGATTGCCGGAGGTGCGCCGCCGAGGGGGCCTGGCCGAGCCCCTGCTGATTGGCGACGCCGTTCGCCTCCATTGCGCCCCGCGTTGGCAGGCGCCGGTGCTGGCCACCCTGGAGCCGGGCGCCACGGTGCGGGTGATGCGCCAGTGGTTAGCCCCCCAGGGGGGGCGCTGGTTGCACGTGGAGGCCGTCAGTCCCGCCGGTCGCCCCAGCCGGGGTTGGTTGGCGGGCTGAGGGCACTCAGGCCGCCAGGGCCTGTTCGATCGCGGCGGCGAGTTCCGCCCCATCCGGCTCCACGTTGCTCTTGAAGCGGGCCAGCACCGTGCCGTCCTTGCCGATCAGGAACTTCTCGAAGTTCCAGGCCACATCACCCGCCGGTTCAGCCTGGGTGAGGGTGTCGTAGGGGGCTGTTTTGCTGCCGGTGGCATGGACCTTGTCGAACAGTTGGAAGCTGGCTCCGTAGGTGGTGGAGCAAAACTGCTGAATTTCCGGGAGCGTGCCCGGTTCCTGCCCGCCGAAATCGTTGCAGGGAAATCCGAGCACGGCAAAACCGCGATCGGCGAAGCGTTCCTGCAGGGCCTGCAGACCGGCGTATTGGCGGGTGAACCCACAGCGGCTGGCCACGTTCACGATCAGCAGCACCTGGCCGTTCCAATCACCGAGGCGGCGTTCCAGGCCGCCGGCGTCGCGCACCACCACGTCCGTTACTGACAGGGGCATCGTTTTCTGGGGAGAGTCATGGCGGACCCTAGCGGTCGGGCCCATACACTCGAAGGGCCGAAGCACGCTGATCATGGGTGAGGCTTCAGCCGTCTCTGAGGTGGTGGCTAGGCAGCTGGAGTCCCTGCTGGAAGTCGGGAATTACGACGGCGCCAAGTTGTTGCTTCAGCCGGTGCAGCCGGTGGATGCGGCAGAGGCCATCGGCACCTTGCCCCGCACCCTGCAGGCTCTGGCTTTTCGCCTCTTAACCAAGGATGAGGCGATCGAGGTTTATGAGTATCTAGAACCCACCGTGCAGCAGAGCCTGCTTGAGCGGTTGCGCTCCGGTGAGGTGCTGGAGCTAGTGGAGGAGATGGCGCCGGACGAACGGGTGCGGCTGTTCGATGAGCTGCCGGCCAAGGTGGTGCGCCGGTTGCTGGCGGAGCTGAGCCCGGCCGAGCGGCGGGTGACGGCCCAGATGCTCGGCTATGCCGCCGAGACGGCCGGCCGGCTGATGACCACGGAGTTCATCGATCTCAAGGAGTTTCACAGCGCCGCCCAGGCCCTCGACATCGTCCGCCGTCGCGCCCGTGACACCGAGACGATTTACAGCCTGTATGTCACCGATGCTTCCCGCCATCTCACGGGCATGGTGTCGCTCCGGGACCTGGTGACGGCCGATCCGGAGCAGCGGCTGGGCGATGTGATGACCCGGGAGGTGGTCAACGTGTCCACGGACACCGAGCAGGAGGAGGTGGCCCGGGTGATCCAGCGCTACGACTTCCTGGCCGTGCCGGTGGTGGATCGGGAGGAGCGGCTGGTGGGGATCGTCACGGTGGACGACGTCATTGACGTGATCCAACAGGAAGCCACCCGTGATCTGTATGCCGCTGGGGCTGTGCAGGCTGGCGATGAGGACGACTACTTCCAAAGCAATCTGTTCACCGTGGCACGGCGGCGGGTGGTGTGGCTGCTGGTGCTGCTGGTGGCCAACACCGGCACCTCGGCGGTGATTGCGGCCGAGCAGCCCGTGCTCCGGAAGGTGGTGGTGCTGGCGGCCTTCATCCCCCTGCTGATCGGCACCGGCGGCAACGTGGGGGCCCAGAGCTCCACGGTGGTGATCCGCGGCCTCAGCACCCAGAGGATTCAGAGCCTCGGGGCCGGCCGGGCGATCTGGCGGGAATCGGTGGCGGGGGCGCTGCTGGGACTGTTGATGGTGCTGGCGGTGGTGCCCTGGGCGGCGCACGTCTCCGGCAGCTGGGTGGTGGCCTGGGCGGCGGGCCTGAGCCTGGTGGCGATCACCACCCTGGCGGCCACGGCTGGGGCGGCGCTGCCCCTGCTATTTGACCGTTTCGGGCTGGATCCCGCCCTGATGTCGGCGCCGTTCATTGCCACGGCCACCGACGTGGCGGGGGTGTTCATCTATCTGCAGACCGCTTCCTGGCTGCTGGCGCACTTCGGGGGGGACTGAACCGGGCGCGCTTGAGCCTGGTGCGTCTGAACCAGATGCGCCTGAAGTGGGGCCGATCTGGCCCGGCCTAGGCCGAGTATGAGAGTCATTCACACTTCTTCAGGTTAGGCTTTACACATCTTGAGGTGTTTGACCCGTGGTCGTCGCCCTGTTGCCTGAGCCAGACCTGCTCAGTGAGGCCTCCGCCCTCCCCGTTCCCGCCGCTGCCCCCGCGACCCTGGTGTCCGTCCGCCAGATGCCGCCCGTGGATGGCGATCTGGTGCGCTCCTACCTGCGCGATATCGGCCGCGTTCCGCTGCTCTCCCACGAGCAGGAGATCACCCTGGGCCGTCAGGTGCAGGACCTGATGGCGCTCGAGGAGCTGGAGGCCGAGCTGGCGGTCCGGCTCGGCGCCAAGCCCGAACTCGAGGAGTGGGCCAAGGCGGCCGCGTTGCCGGCGGCCGTGCTGCGTCGCCGTCTGCAGGCGGGGCGGCGGGCCAAGGAGCGGATGGTGGCGGCCAACCTGCGGTTGGTGGTGAGCGTGGCGAAGAAATACACCAAGCGGAACATGGAGCTGCTGGACCTGATCCAGGAGGGCACGATCGGCTTGGTGCGTGGGGTGGAGAAGTTCGACCCGACGCGGGGCTACAAATTCAGCACCTATGCGTATTGGTGGATCCGCCAGGGGATCACCCGGGCGATTGCGGAGAAGAGCCGCACGATTCGGCTGCCAATCCACATCACCGAACTGCTGAACAAGCTCAAGAAGGGGCAGCGTGAGTTGAGCCAGGAGCTGGGCCGCACCCCCACGGTGACGGAACTGGCGGCGGCGGTGGAACTGCCGGAGGAGGAGGTGAAGGAGCTGCTGTGCCGGGCGCGGCAGCCGGTGAGCCTGGAAACCAAGGTGGGCGATGGGGACGACACCGAGCTGTTGGACCTGCTGGCCGGGGATGGGGCCGGCCCGGCGGAGCTGGTGGATGGGGACTGCCTGAAGGGGGATCTACGGGCCCTGCTCGACCGCTTGCCGGAGCTCCAAGCGCGAGTGCTGAAGATGCGTTACGGCATGGAGGGCGAGGAACCGATGAGTCTCACCGGCATTGGCCGCATTCTGGGGATCAGCCGCGATCGGGTCCGCAATCTGGAGCGCGACGGCCTGGCCGGGCTGCGGCGCCTCAGTGATGCGGTCGAGGCTTATGTGGCCGTCTGAGCCGGCCGCTGGATCGTCTTAGCGTCACCCCACTTCCCCACGCGTCCTTGCCATGGCCGGCCCACCGCCCGACGGACCGGTAAGGATGGAGGTGCAGAGCCTCTTCCCCCGCTATCTGCTCCAGGGACAGCTGCCCCCCTCCCTGTTGCAGGGGCTCCACCAGTTGGCCACGGCGTTGCTGGAGCACCCAGAGCTCGCCCCGGACGCCTCCGCCAAGCTGGCTGGCCAGCTGGCCCAGCAACGGGAATTACCCCCTGACCACCCGGCGGTGCAACAGCTGTGCCAGACGGTGATCCTGCCGGGATGTGAGCGCTGGATCCGCCATGTGATCGATCAGCAGCCCCCCCAGGGTCGTGGTCCCTGGACCCCCGGCCGTTATGGGCTGCAAATGATCGATCTGTGGCTGAATGTGCAACGCGCCGGCGATTACAACCCCACCCACACCCATGGCGGCAGCTTTTCGGGCGTGTTGTTCCTGCAGGTGCCGCCCCAGATCAGTGCGGAGCGCTTCGATGGCCAGCTCTGTTTCCATGGCCCGGAGGAGTGGCACATCCAAAGCTTCCGCACCGGCATGGCCCACTACGTGCTGCCGGTGCCCGGTGATTTTTATGTGTTTCCCGCCTGGCAGCCCCATTCGGTGGCGCCCTTTCGCGGGGAGGGGGAGCGTTGGTCGCTGGCCTTCAATGTGGTGGCGGTGCCCCAGCAGCCCCGGCCCGTGACCCTGCCCACGGCGGCTCCGGCCGCCAATGTGTCCCTCTCCAGCAGCCGCCCACGGCCCGGCGGCTTCCTCTGAGCTCCGGGGCAGGCCCAG
>Ga0114981_10002218_pt1 | contig 12578 bp, 14 predicted proteins | sample S_140806_MF_Meta_FD_87028 | JGI IMG/M metagenome (GOLD analysis project Ga0114981, IMG submission 87028) | Freshwater microbial communities from Lake Simoncouche, Canada to study carbon cycling - S_140806_MF_MetaG | ecosystem: Environmental > Aquatic > Freshwater > Lake | place: Lake...
ACTCATACCAATTTGATAAAATTCTCTTGTTTTTCCATCGGCATAATTTATGGTATAATGCCCATATCCTATGTTCGGATTAGAAACGATTTTATTTTCACTGTTTTTACCATCAAGGTACCATAATTTACATTCTGGCATTATTGTTAGTATGAGGCTATGCAACGCTTGCATGTCGCTGCGTTTGGGTTCAGGTTGGCTGTCTATATACTCTTTGATATGTTCCTCAAGATTCATAGTGCTAACGAAATTACCAAAAGCTATTTGGATGCCAATAATCTTTCCAGGTTATTCAAGGTAGCAGTATATCCTTCTTTGAAGCCCAATTCCATCATCTTCTCTAGGCGTTCAAGAGATTCATTGTAAATGGTAATGCTAGCTTTTGTTATGCCGTTTTCTTCACTTAAAGTATACTCCCATTCAGAACCCGGTAATTGAGGATTTTCATCTTTATCTGCAAAAGCATTATGTAAAGTAAAATTGATTTTTGGAGTTATTGACATGTATTTCTGAATGATCCAACCTTTATGCCCTTCGGGGCTTACCATCGCATAAAATCTTTTACCCCCAACTTCAAAATTCATATATTTTGTTTTCGATACCCAAGGAGCGGGTGCAGTCCATTGGTCAAGGATTTCAGGTGTGGTAAATGCGTCCCAAACCAAGGATAGTTCGGCAGCAAATTCTCTCGTAATAAATACTTTTTTTGTTGCTTTGTCAACTGTAAAGTCGAAAAGCAAATTGTCTTTGTTTGAATTGGGGGATTTCTCTTCAGTGTTCATTTTAATGATGTGTAAATTACTTCTTAGTTTGCTTTTTTATTGTTGCTAATACTTTGTCAGGTTGATTAAATTGAGTTTCCCATATTTTTCTGAATTGAGCAATCCAATTGTCAAACTACTGCATCTTTTTAGTATTAAAGTGATAATAGATTTCTCTGCCAGAATATTCAGGCGTTAACAATTCGCACTCCTGTAATACCTTAATATGTTTTGAAACTGCCTGCCGACTCTTCTTAAATTTTTCCGCCATAGCATTTGGTTTTAAGGCTTAAATGGCAATTAAGGTTAGTATTGCCCTTCGGGTTGGATCTGCTATCGCCTGAAGTATATCAGGTTTAATTAATTAAAAATTAATTAAATGGAGCAAGTTCTGAAATAGCCAAACAGGATAAATGCAATTTTCATTTCACTCTTCAATATTTCCACTATTCTCTATTTTGTTTTTATACTTCTCCCTTGCTTTAACTTTCCAAGGAGCGTCAATTTCCCAATCACCAGCCATAATGCTACCATAAGGCATTATTTCATCCAGTACTTCACCAAGCCCAAATTCTTTCATTTGTCGCTTCACCATATCTGCGTTTTTGTATGCACTGGGCAATTCGGAAATATCAATATGGTTTGAAAAAAAACGAATGTCCAAGCCTTGCGTTTCCTCATGAAATATTTGGTCTATAGTCTTGTGTGCAAGATTTTTCTTGTGTTTTCCCCGGCTGATATTGCGACCTGCTCCGTGCGGGGCAAAGCCTAAATTACTTGTTGTCGTAGAGCCTTTTACGATTAAAACAGGTTCACTCATATTCAAAGGAATAAGACGTAAACCCTCTTTGCTGTCAGGTACAAATTTATCATCCAATGGCGTTGCTCCTTTGGCGTGATAGAATAAATCATCTTCTTTAAATACAAAATTGTGTTCGTTCCAAAACCGGTCAAAAGGATCAATATCTAGGACTTGAGAAGTAGCATTGTGGATCGTAGTATGGTTCAATTTTGTCCACTCTCTGACCAACTGCAAGGCCTCCCAATAGGCTTTCCCTTCGTCTGTATCAAAAGGTATCCAAGCATTTTGTTCGGCTGTTTTTGGTGAAAGTTCTTTTCTAAAATACTCCGCCAGTTTCATGCCTTGAGCAAAGAGGTTAGCTCCAAATCCACGACTACCGTGGTGCGTTACCATCATGGTTTCGCCTGTCTTTTTAGAGATACCTACAAAAAGAAAATGATTACCATCTCCTTGTGTTGCCAGATGTGATTTAGCAAAGTTTATACTTCGCTCAGAATTTAAATATTTGTTCTGTAAAATCTTTTCTTCAAGTTCTTTAGGCAGGTTCGAAAATTCTTCCCTGCCGCCGCCCCCAAAATGAGTAATGGAATGCGCCATATCCAAAACGGATTTTGGTGAAACCATCCCAAAATTCGTCATCATTACCGAACAACAAATGTCAGCGCTGTGCATAGCAGGATGAATAGCATTCTTAGCAATTACAACACCCCCAACAGGCATTTGACCCGCACCAGTAGGGGAGGCGTCTGGCATAAGAGCTCCACCCACCAAAGTAGGTGTTTTCAGAATTTCCTGAAGGGTATCGAGAACATATTGCACGGTCTCGGCTTCTTCTTCGTTTTCTGCTTTTATGTTCTTAAAAAAAGGAACAGATTCTGCATGCGGTTCAATGTGTTTAGGTCGTACACTTTCCGCATAGCTCTTCAAACTCTCCCCGCTAAGTTGATGTTGATTGGCGTACTCAATAACCTCCCTGAACCACTTGTTGGGTTTATACCCTAAATCTATTAAGTCTTGTCCTGTTATCATTTTGGGAGGCATTAACGAATTGTTGGCCTATGTAAGTTTACAAAAATAGCATAATACCGCGGGAAGCTTTGCACTGTGCTGATCGAAGTTCCAGGTGATGTGGTAAAAGATTCTTCTTGTCAACTATAGGCCTGGTAGGGCAGCCTACTCGATTAAAGGTTGGTGCCTATACTTCTATCGATTCCAAGCTGGAAACACAATGCATTAATAATTTCCTCTTGTTTCTTTGGGTCGCCAATCTCTCCATACAAAAATGTTAATCTTTGCTTATCAAGTGTCCGGATCTGATGACAAAGAACGATTGACTCACTCTGGAGACCGAAAGTACTTGCCGAGAGTAAGGCTTCATTGGGATATAGTGTCCTGCCGGCTTTTCGAGTCGTAATTGGAATAACATTGATGATATTCAGTAAATTGTTGATTCCATCTTCACTAATGACAAGTACAGGTCTGGTTTTGCCTTGTTCTGAACCAACTACGGGATCAAGATCCGCACGATAAACCGACCACCTTTTTATTGTCATAATGTTTCATGGTCAATGGAATCAAAGTCATTTTTAATTTCTTGAATGTCGGCAAGAAATAGAGGGTCGTTAGATGCCATTTTTAGTGCTTCAAGCTTCTGAGACCTGATATCAACCTGGTCGTCAACATACACTGTTACCTCCTTTTTGCCATTGAAGTCAGCAGGTAGGTTTATAATTACTTGATTGTTTTTTACGGGACAGATTATTTTATAGGTCATTTGATTTCTTACACAAATATAAGTATTTTGATTTTAAAAGAATAGTGTGGAATTTACCTTGACGGCAGTTTAGCTTCGCTGCTACTTTGTTGTAATCAATAACTTATAAATGTACTCAAAAATAGGGCGTTTGAAATAATTATCAATTTTAAAAACCCTAAAATATAGCAGATTTTACCTTAAAAATAAGAATATTTTGGAGTTTCTAAAGCTAATGCTGTTATAGGATAGTAAATTTATTTGTTTAAAAGCTTTGTTATTTGTTCTTTCAATAGATGTAGATCTCTTACAACAATTGTCCAAATTATTTCATCAGAAATATTGTCGTAACTATGTATTATTCGATTTCGCGTTCCAATAATGTTCTTTGCATTTTCTAATTGAAAAGAACTATCTTCTTTAAAAATTCGACTAACAGCCTCACCAATAATTTCTAGGTTTCGTTCTACATCTTTTTAGTTTTCAAATCACTTTTGTAGGAAAAAAAATCTTTACGATCACCAATAAATTCAAATATTTCGTCAATACTTTGGTTTATATCAATAAGCCAGGTATTAATTTTAATGTCCATAAAGACTAATTTTGGTACGATCTAACTGTTCTTTAAATAGCTTGTTTTTTATTGCCCTTTCTTCAAGTAAATCAACTTGATGTTTCAAAATGATTTCCAATTTGTTCTTTAAATTGAAATAAATATCAGTGTATGTAAAAGGGTCATTTTCATCAATGTCTACAACTAAATCAATATCTGAGAACTCACCAAAATCTGCTCTAGTCACAGATCCAAAAGCAAACAAGGATTTGACCTTGTTGGATTTACATAATTCAGAAATCTCTTCTATTTTTTGTTTATCAATATGCATAATACAATATTAACATGTTCCTACTGAAAGTCAAATAGCATCGAGGTATATAGGTAGCCTTCCTAAAAACTCCTATTTGTACTCAAAAATAGGGTATTTGGGTCGCATAATCAATCATTTGAATTTGGGATACTTACACTTCAGTAAAATCCCTCTTCAGGCTCTTATTTTGGCCAAATAATCACCACTCATTTTCTTACATCAAAATATCCTTTTGAAAAAATAAGTGCCTTAAAAGCCTTCTAATGTAGTTGATTTTTACCCTTTTTTTAAAAAATACAGATTATTGGGTAGTTGTGCACCTGTCCGCCGAAGGAGGAACGGTCCCCTGTGTTAGCGGTTGGCTTTATGTCCTTGTCTATTTACTTTTTATTTATCGCAATTACTTCGTCAATTGATTTAAATACAGGCCGACCTTTTGCTAGAATTAAGTCCCTTTCTTTATTAGCACCTGGGCTTTCTTCTAAAAGTAATAACGCGTCACACGCACTAATTACAGCAAGAGAAATGTCCATTGTGCATTTATACTTGTCCGAAACGTTTGCATGTTCTAATACTGGTATAGCTGCGTTCATTCCGATTATTGGCACATGTCCAAGCTCAAGAAGTCTTGCTGCGGCTTTATTCATGTTGTCCAAATTTATTTGTCTTTGTTCAGCCGTGTCTGCCGAATAAGGTCCTGCTACTCCTATTATCATATAAATGTTTTTTTTTGTCAAGCTTACCGGTAACGTCAGTCTGTCCGATAGTTATCGGACCGATAGTTATCGGATTAAAAACTCCCATGTGTACTCAAAAATAATGCATTCAATTAAAATTATCAATTGTAAAAGCCTTTAAATGCTGCAGATGTTTACTCAAAGAAATTGGAGTGTTTTGGAGTTATTCAATAGTCACCGCAGTTAGGAGGTATACTTGCTCAGGCTTTTTAGAGTAATCAAGTTCTCTGCACTGTAATTCAGCAGAACCTATCAATGCCAAACTTCAAAAGGCTATCAAGCCTTAAATAACCTAGTCAATAGGTTCCCACAATTGGATTTTGTTGCCTTCGGCATCCAGAATATGAACAAATTTTCCGTAGTCGTAGGATTCGATTTTATCCAGGATAGTTACCCCTTCGTTGGTTAATGCTTCAACCAGTGCTTCCAAGTTTTCGACGCGGTAATTAATCATAAAATCCTTTGCAGAAGGTTCAAAGTATTTGCTTGTCTCGGCAAAAGGAGTCCATTGGGTTTGGGCTTTCTGTTTGCTGTCTTCACCTTCGTACCACTCAAAGGTTGCACCGTAGGGGTTGGTGTCCAAACCTAGGTGTTTTTGATACCATTCGGTAATTGCTTTTGGGTCTTTGCATTTGAAAAAAACGCCTCCAATGCCTGTTACTCTTTTCATTTTATGTTTGTTGTAGATTGTATTGCCTTATTTGGACAAATGCTTGTAGTTTGTACCAAAGATATTAAAATTGTTTTTTGCAGCGAATTTTAAATGGACTTTATTTCCTTTTAGTTTAGGACGACTGACCTTTTTACCAAAAATCAGTTTCTTCTATTTAGTACAAATAGCAAAACAGAAGAAATAATACACATGAATATTGCACTAATAATTAGTGAACTTTCGTTTTGTACAATTCCAATCAGTAAGTCACCGATAAACATGACCAAAAAGAAGATATAGGCAAGGGTAAGCATAGGAATCGATTTTTTAATCGCAGCATATGCAAGGATTACACCCAGCGCAAATTGTCGGGAAGCCCACATGTAAACCAGGTACTCAACGCCTTTGGCAGAAAGGTCTACGGTCTCTAAAACCGATTCCGGTGAAATGCATAAGGTTACACTTACCATAAGTTCCATGATGGCAAATAACCCGGTGACAATGAGTATCCACTTAGGTAAGGTTTTTTGATTTTCTGTCATGATTGCTGTAAGTTAATTGTTGTTTTTTGATGCTAATATTGGAAAATTATCCTTAAAGATTTGAATCTGTATTTTAAGCTGTGAAAACAGTTATTATTGCTTATTTCAAATCCTCGTTTAAAGATACAAAATAGTTTATTTCTGCAATAGCAAAGAAAAACTACTATTCATCTATATAAAAGGCACTCCAGTTATAAAAAAATCCAACTACAGAATTGCAGTTGGATTTAAGGGTAGAAAGCTATTTATTCCTGGGCAATCAACTTACCGGATTGAATGATTCTGTTGTTTCTGAGTATCTTGTAGAAATACATTCCTGGAGGTAAAGCATTCGTGTTTAGCGCTGTAAATTCCTTTGTGATGGACACAGTCATTATTTCATCTCCCAAAATGTTGTATAATTTCAATTCAGACGCATTTGAAATGGATGCGTTTTTTTGCCTTATGCTAGCTGATGTTCTAAATGGATTAGGATAAATGGTAAAAATTTCGGTACTGTTTTCAATGGAAGTAATACCTACTGTTGAGCAATCTGGTGGCATCACGGCGCTAATGGCTGTGGTCGATATTGCACCAGTTGTTGTTAAGGCTCTACCTTTAAGTGTAACACCAGTGTTTAAATCTATTGCGCCATTGTTGCAAATAATTGTTCCTTTGAAAATGGAATTGTCGCTAATACTCACTGCGCCTTCAATTTTCCAAAACACATTACTTTCTAATGTTCCGTTCGTTAAAATTACCTTTGAATAAGTACTTGTCGTAAGTGCTCCATTAATTTGGATTACAAAAACAGCATTGGCATTGCCCCGTGCGTTGAGGTACAGCGTATCAGTAAATGTCGTTGCACCATTCAAAAGATAGGTGTGGGGAGTGAGCGATAAGCTCCTTCCAAACTGTGCGGGATACAAGAGTTCAATATCATATGGTAAAGTATTTAGATAGGTATAGGCATCCAATAAATCGGCTGCGCAAGCTGCTGTTGAACCATCGGGAATAGGATGAATTGCTCCTGTCACATATATTGGATTATACCCCGTAGTCAAACCAACGTTCGTTCCAACATCGCCTGTAAGATGGGTTACCCCTGCGTTTGTAACAGGCCCATCAGAAGAAAATACAACATAACATTCTGCTGATGCAAGGTTAGGAGCAGCAGGACCCGTAAGAAGTGCACTTCCGCATCCAACAGGAGTATGAGCCAACACGCCATCAATTGTAATAGCTCCTGCAGTAGTGAAGGCTCTACCTGCAAGCGTATCACCAGTGTTCATGTTTATCGCAGCATTGTTTGCAATAATGGTGCCTTTCATATTTGTTCCGGTGGCCATGCTTACCAACCCCTCCACTTTCCAGAAAATATTGCAGGCCAATGCTCCGTTGATCAATTTAATTTTTGAATAGGCACTCGTAGAAAGTGCACCTTGAATTTGAAATATAAATACAGCGTTTGCATTGCCTTGTCCATTTAAGTAAAGATTTGAGTTTAACGTAGCTGCACTGGAAATTGAATAGACTCCATCAATAAGAGTGTCCCCGTTTCCTAACAAAGAAGAAGGAAAGAAATTTGGAACAGCACTGTTAAGTTGATTATAGGCAACCAATAAATCTGCTGCACATTGTGCACTTACACCATCTCCGTCGTGCATTACACCATTTACATTTCCAAATCCAGTACTCGAACCATTGTTCGTACCTACATTGCCTGTTATTTGTGAAAGGCCAGAATTGGTAACTGCCCCGTCAGAGGAGAAAAGAACAAAATCAGCTGCAACACCCAAATTAGGTGCTTGTGCAAAATGTATTCCTGGAATTAAAACAAGTATAAGTGCTAATAATAAATTGCGTAAAGTAATGTTCACTATATTTTACCCATTAAGGTATATTAATGCTGAGAATAAATTTTCAAAGCATCACGAAGGTACCAGCCTCATTAGCACTAAGTGTTACACAATAGTGTTAATGTGTTACATGATTTATACCTGAGCTCGCCCTGAAAGTGTTATTTCAGTATGTTGAAATTTATTAACGTACACTAGTATTGTTGTTGTAAATTATTCCTATTCTAATAAATCAAAAATATTAAAAAATCTAGGTAAGCAATTGTTCAAAGAAACCTCCAATTTGCTTTTCTCTTTCCACAAAATGAATTTCCAATATCCAGTGTCTTTTGTTTCCGTTTGCATCGGGTAAAAACATGTCATTGTGATTTTCGGGATGTACATAGAGTCCATAATTTTTTGGCTCCAATCTTTCGTGTGGAAAATGTCCTATGAGATGGCCTCCAAGCTGTCCGCCATAAGTCCAGCCATATGCTTTTGCCAACTCATCCAGATAGTGCCAGAATTCCGCTCCGGTAAGTTTTCTTTGCTTGTCAAACCAATCCTTGGCCTCATACCAGGCCAATTCAATATCATTTTTTAATTTATGCTTAAAAGGGTCATCGCCAATTACATAGGTTCTGCCAAAGTCGGCTTCCCATTCTTCGAAAATTGGTCCAAAATCAAGAAAGATTATTTCGTCAGTCCCTAAAACCAAATCAGGGGGATTTCCATCATAGGGTTGTAACGTGTTAACACCCACGCGTACAATTCTTTTGTGCCAATATTTTTCTACCCCCAAAAGTTCCTTCGCAAGCGCATAAATCTCTGTATTGATTTGCTCCTCTGTTTTTCCTGCAACAAGTAAGTTTCGGTCTTCAATGGCTGTAAAGAGCTGAAGTGCCTTCGCTTCTGCTTCAATGAGTTTGTCTTTTACTGTATCTGTCATTTTTTTATTAATGGTAGAATTTTTACATGACTAATCTTTAGTCTTCAATGGCCTCAATGCCTTGTTCTTTAAGTTTTTCTAACCCAATTTTCATTGTTTGAATTTGTTCTGATGTATGCCCTTTCCATACAGTCACTTCACCAACTACTTTAAATGGATTATTTGATCGATAAGATTTTGTTGGATTGCCATGAAATTTTTTATCAGTTAAATTAGGGTCATCCTCAATGAATCCGGTTGGTTCAACTAAATATATTCTTTCACGTCTGGCACCTAATGCAAGTTCTGCACCCCAAATGGCTGCATCCAAGGTGGCCGTAAGGTAAATATATTTGGCACTATTTCCCAGCCCATAGTTTGAGTTTTTTCCTGCTATAATTAAATCACCAATTTTTAAATCAGCCTTCGTTCCATGAAAATAAGTTTGAGCAAAGGGACTTTGATAAGGATTTTCTTCGGTTTTATTTACTTCCATTGATATATTTTTAAATAATGTTTTTTTCTTAACCAGGCCAATAATTTCTACTTATTCAAATTTATCTGCTTCCTTCAAAAATAGTTGATTTATACCTTTTTTCTGACAGTAAAAATGTTTTTTTACTCAAACTTGTACGCACTCATGGATAGATTTTTCCACTGAAATGCTTCATAAATTTTTGTTGGTTTTCCGCCAATTGCACTTGCAAATACCAAAGGTAAAAAGTGTTCGGATGTTGGGTGAGATATTGAAAACAGAGGGTGTTGGTATGCAGCAATTAATTTATCAGCATAGTTGATATTTAAGATATCGTCAAGTTCCTTTGAAATAAAGTCGTCGAATCCTTTTGCCCAGCTATCAGGTTCAATTTCATGCCCCCCAAATTTTTGAATTTCAGCACGATTATGCACCAATCCACCGCTGGAAATAAACAATATATTCTCATGGCGAAGAGGAGCTAAAATCTCTGCAATTTTTTTGTGATATATGGGGTCAAGATTGTACTGCTGTGAAATTTGTAAAACAGGAATCTTATCATTTGGAAAAAGTAATAACAAGGGTATGAGCGCACCATGGTCAAGTCCTCTTTTATTATCCGAAAGGGCTGTAATTCCATTGCTTTTGAGCCTTTCAATAATGCGATTGGCTAATTCTGGATTGCCATCGGTACTGTAGTCTGTTTGAAACTCGGATGGAAAACCTTCTTCCATTTGGGTCATTTTTTCAGATGTGGTTACAGAAATAGTATCTGTTTGCCAATGTCCTGATAAAAGAATAATTGCAGAAGGAATATTTTTTAAATGAATATTACGAAGATTATTGAAATCGTATTTTAGCTGATTGCTCTTTAAAGCTTCGTAAATTGTTCCATGTGAAATGAATAATGATGGTTGGCTAATTTTGCTCATTTTTTGTGCTTTAAGTTGTACCTATCCTTACTTAAATAATAATTCAATTTCGTTGATTCATAGCCTATCTGTTCCATTAGGGTTGGTTTGATTTAATCAATTAAGGTTGATGGAAATATTGTTTTCTAAACCATAATTCAAATGCAGGGTCAACAAATTCAAATTTATTGTTTATTTCCTGAATTATGTCATTATTAATAAGAATAGTTTTGTTTTTTCTTACCTTAAAGGGTGTTGTATTTTATACTATTAGGTATTATACCTTTTAGTATAATTCGCAAGGGTTTAAAATATTGTTAGGTGTGCAATTCAGGATTAAAGAATTATATTTATCATTAACTAATGATTGAAATAGGTTCCAATTGCATACAAAGGTATATTTGTAAGCCAATTTTCCGACCGGTATTTACTCGTTGAACAACGGATTGCTTCAGTATTTGAATATTTATCCACAAATACTTTTAAACTTTTTGCTTTTAAATTTTCTTCAGCTTTAACTTCAACAGGTACAACTTGATTATCTTTTTGAAGCAGAAAATCCACTTCTGCCTCAGCTTCTGACGACCAATAGAATAAATCGTACTGTAATCTAAGTTGTTGCCAAACAAACTGCTCTGTCATCGCTCCTTTAAATTCAGTTAGGATATTGTTTTTTTCTAATAGAACGCTTGCTCCAATACCTCCTGAGGCATTCAACAACCCTACATCCAGACTAAAAAGCTTAAAAGCATCATAATCAATGTATGATTTTAAGGGAATCTTTGGATTATTAACTCTATTCACCTTATTTACTAAGCCAGCATCTTGTAGCCAATTTATTGCCATTTCAAAATCCTTTGCTCTTGATCCTTTTTTTATTTGGCCATAAATAAACTTCTTGTTTTCCTTTGACAATTGACTAATGAGTGCATTCCAAACCATTCTTATTTTAGGCACAATTTCATTAGGTGCATATTTTGCAAAATCATTTTGATATCCAACAAGAATTTTTTCCTGTATTTTTCTTAGGGAAAGAAAATCTTTGTTGAGTACATAATCAGCAACTACTTCTGGCATTCCTCCAACATAATAGTATATCCTTAATAGTGAAATTAATTTTTCGTGGAAGCCAGAAATTACAGACCAGTTATTGTCAATTAATTGCTTGGCTAAAAGCTTTTCATCTATATTTTCTAAAAACTCAATAAAACTCATTGGATACAATTCCAGGAAATCTACCTTTCCTACAGGGAAGGAATTTTGTTTTTGAAGCGCTACTCCTAATAATGAGCCCGCTGCTACGATATAATATTCAGGAGCATTTTCATAAAAGTATTTTAATGCAGTAAGTCCTTTAGTAGATTCTTGTATTTCGTCAAAAATGAGTAAAGTATCGGCTGGATTAATTTTACACTTAGTCTCAATTTCTATTTCGGTTATTATTCGGGGTATATCGAAATCAAGTAAAAAAAGCATTTTGAGACGCTCGCTATTTTCAAAATTTATGTAGGCAACGTTTTTAAAAGCAACACGCCCAAATTCTTTAATGAGCCAGGTTTTACCTACTTGCCTTGCTCCTTTGAGTAGCAATGGCTTGCGATTAGGACTCTTTTTCCAATTCGTTAATTCTGTTATTAAATGCCTTTCCATGAAAATTGATCCATTAACGAGAGACAAATATACATTTATTCGAACGAAAATATGTACCAAGCAACATTTATTCGAACGAAAATATGTATTCAACCACACATATTCGAACGAATAAATGTAGAGCAGTTTGGTTTTTGGGTCAAAAAACATCCAAAATGCCTTAACTAAAGCGCCACCTCAGCTTATACAGGTAAAAATTTCCTTGATGAATCATCTTTATAATTTCATAAAAACACCAAAGCCTCCATTCGGAGGCTTTGGTAAAATATCTAAGGATCAAGAATCCTATCGCATCAACGTAACATTACCAGAGTAATTCCTATCTCCAATTCTGAGGGTATAGAAGTATACACCATCGGTAGCTTTTGAGCCATTGAGGTTGGTGCCTTGCCATGCTTCGTTTTTGTTAGTGGTTTGGAAGAATTTCGTTCCCCAGCGATCAAAAATTTGCAACAAGAAGGCTTCGTCTCCTCCGTAGTTGGTCAGGAAGCCATCGTTCATACCATCGTTGTTTGGTGTGAAAACGTTTGGTACAAATAACTCTGGAGTGAAGACAGTGTATGGTCCTTTGCGCAACGTGTTTTCGCAACCATCGGCTGTTTTTGTAGTAAGGGTAACGTAGTACACACCCGGTTTTATGAAGGTGTGGTTCGGATTGCGATCGGTGGATGAAACGCCATCCCC
>Ga0114981_10002225_pt1 | contig 12566 bp, 15 predicted proteins | sample S_140806_MF_Meta_FD_87028 | JGI IMG/M metagenome (GOLD analysis project Ga0114981, IMG submission 87028) | Freshwater microbial communities from Lake Simoncouche, Canada to study carbon cycling - S_140806_MF_MetaG | ecosystem: Environmental > Aquatic > Freshwater > Lake | place: Lake...
GTTCCAAAGGGGGGCATGGGCGCACTTGTGAGCGAGCTTGAGCGAGTAGCGCGAGAGGCTGGAGTTGTAATCGAAGTAAACCAGCGTGTGGTTAAAGTTGAAAGTGATAGTGAGGGAGTCAGGATTACAACTGAAGATGGTCGGCAGTTACGGGCCTCGTATCTCTTATCAAATGCTGCACCGCAAACTTTGGCAGCTTTGAGAGGATTGGATAAACCTAAAAGCCTTGATGGTGCACAGATGAAGATTAATATTTTACTAAAGCGCTTACCGCAACTTAAATCCGGTATAGATCCAAGTTTAGCCTTTGCCGGAACATTCCATGCCAACGAGAGTTTTTCACAGTGCGAAGGGGTTTTTAGCGCTGCACAGAGCGGTCACATGCCCGCACTTTTGCCGATTGAAATGTATTGCCACACGTTGAGTGATCCCTCAATTCTTAGCCCTGAGCTTGCTGAGTTGGGATATCACACTCTGACTCTTTTTGGTTTGCATACCCCTGCAACGCTCTTTGATGCCGATAATGAATCTGCGCGCGAGGCAGCTCTGGGATCAGCGTTTGCATCATTTAATCAATATTTAGCCGAACCCATCGAAGATTTAATTGTAGGTATTGAGGTTAAGACTCCACTTGATATTGAGCAGGAGATTGGTTTACCTCGCGGAAATATCTTCCATCGCGATCTACACTTTCCATTTCGTGAAGATGGTTCTGCGCCGAGCTGGGGCGTGGAAAGTGATGATTCACGCATCTTTATCTGTGGTGCAGGCGCCATTCGCGGCGGCGGAGTCAGTGGAGTGCCGGGACATAACGCGGCCATGGCAGTGCTCTCAAAGTATTAGGCTTAGTGCATGAACCAACACCCTGAAACAACGGCTATCACAGCAGGTCGACCTAACCTGACACCCGATGGCGCGCTTAATCCGCCGGTAGTTTTAACATCGACATTTCATGCAGGTGGAGAGATTGGTTATGGACGATATGGGAATCAAACATGGAGCGCACTTGAAGAGGCTATTGGGGCCCTTGAAGGAGGATCAACTTTAGTTTTCTCATCTGGAATGGCGGCGATTAGCGCAGTCTTTTCAATTCTGCCAGTAGGTGCACCCGTTGTTGCTTCTAATCAGGGATATAGCGGAGTGATGGTTTTACTGAACTCCTTTCATGAAAGTGGACGTTTAGAGGTTCGCTTTGTTGATGTGCTCGATACACAGTCAGTCATTGATGCGATGAAGGGTGCGGCCTTAGTGTGGCTCGAATCCCCGACTAATCCAGGTTTAGATGTTGCAGATTTAACAACATTGATTGCCGCAGCTAAGAAACTTGGAATTGGAGTAGGAGTCGATAATACTTTTGCAACGCCTCTTGTGCAGACACCACTGTCAATGGGCGCAGATATTGTTATGCACTCTGTAACTAAGTTTCTCTCTGGCCACAGTGATGTACTCATGGGATCACTCTCTACAAATGATCCTGCCCTGCTCAAGCGACTTCATGATTCACGTAGCTTTAACGGCTCTATTCCAGGGCCATTTGAGAGCTGGCTAGCACTTCGTGGCCTGCGCACATTTCCACTGCGCTTTAATAAATCTCAGGAGAATGCTCAAGCCCTTGTTGCAAAACTTGGCTCTCATCCAAAGATTACTCGCGTGCGCTATCCCGGCTTTGGTGCGATCATCTCCTTTGAGGTAGATGGCACGGCCGAGCAGGCTCAAAAAGTATGTGAATCCTCGAAGTTGATTGCCCACGCAACCAGTCTTGGAGGCGTTGAATCTCTTTGGGAGCGCCGCCGTCGATGGCCGATGGAGAGCGCTTCGGTGCCCGAGCAGCTCATTCGATTGTCAGTTGGCTGTGAGCACGTTGACGATCTTTGGAGCGACATCAATCTGGCCTTAGCTTCTATCTAGAGAAATTTCGAGTAATAGCGAGTATTTTTACTCCATGATCAAAGCGATTCGCCGTTTATTTGCCGCAGTTACTGTGGCTCTATTGGCCTTTCGCGCCGTTGGATCTTTTCTCTCATGGATAGAACATCAAGAGGATACGAGCGCCAATGCCTGGATCGATGAAGATGAGTATGAAGATGTCTGATGCAACATATATCCCAGGCACCTGCAACCTTGGTAAGAGCGAAGTACGTCGCAGACAAGTCGTAGGTCTCGTCGGTTTGGTTCTCTCGTTGATTTCTTTATCAGGATTGATTTCTATTAATGCTCAACCTCAGGCTCGCTTAGCGATCTTTCTTCCACTCATGATTGCATCGATTGGATATGTGCAATCACGCAATAAGTTTTGTCTAGCCTATGGCTTTGCCGGCACATTCAATCTTGGCAAGCTCGGCGATATCTCTCGAGTGAGTGACCCACTCGACAGGGCGGCCGATAGGGCAACTGCGCTCAAGATTCTTGGAAAATCTCTTCTCTTGGCATCTATAGCGACAGCGGTGGTTTTCGTACTGCCCTTCTAAGTATGAAGAATCATGAACGGACTAAGGATGATGCTCCAGACATGGTACGAAAGCGCAAAAACCTACTTTAAATAATCTCGTTTCCATCTTTGCGAGTGGCAGTTAAGCTTGCAACCGTTGTGATTAGCAAGCTTGCAACTATCACACCAAGACTAACCTCAAGGGTAACCTCTGGAATATGTACTCCTGCGATTTCATGTACTCCGATTCCGTGAAAGGCCTCCATAATCATCTTAACTCCGATAAATGCCAAGATGAATGAGAGTCCCTTAGAAAGATAGATTAATCGTGCCAGCAAACCTTCAAGTAAGAAGTACAGCTGACGCAGACCCATAAGAGCAAAGATATTAGCCGTTGTGACGATATATGGATCTTTTGTCAGTCCAAAGATAGCTGGGATTGAATCAAGCGAGAAGACTAAGTTTGTAAGACCCAAAGCAACTAGAGCAATTGTAAAAGTACTAAATCCCCGTGCCTTTAAGGCAGAGACGACACGACCCTCTTTCCATTCATCATCTTCATTCTCCTTTACCAATGTATAGGCGGTATAGATAAGGAATGCTCCGAAGAGGAAGAAAATACTGGCAAAGCGTGAGATTAGTGCTGCACCCAGTGGAATTAGTAGCCCACGAATTGCAATTGTGAGCATGATTCCGAGGAGCAAAACTAGCTGTTGTTTCTCTTTTTGTACTTTTAAATGTGTGAGAATAATAATAAATACAAAGATGTTATCAACTGATAGTGCATACTCTGTTAACCAGCCAGCAAAAAACTCTTTTTGTCCAGTTGCACTTGACCAGTTCGGAAGGAAAGCCCCGAAAACGATGGCTGTACCGATATAGAAAACTGTCCAGAAGGCTGCTTCGAGGATTGATGTGGGCTTGTTACGGCGCAGTACCGCAATTAATAAATCGAAGATTATTACGCCGGCTAAAACCGCGATTGTTACTACCCATGTAGTCGTAGATTCCATGGTGCGTATTGTGTCAGTTAGTTAAGAATTCAGATAGTTGAGCACACTGAATATTATGGTTCTGCATAACGATTTATTAACCAGGAGTTGGCTTGCTACTCTTAGTGCTCTTGAGGGGTGCAATTTCAGCCGACTTCGCCGGTTTAAGTGGCTCTGTTGGGGCAGGGCCCATTGCTGTAATTGCAGCATCTCTGGCAGAGGTAGCCAGGGCAATTGCAGTTTTTTGTTGAACTAGGATTGTGGCTTTAGCTTCAGCGGTCTTTGCTGTGCGCATCGCTGTCTTTGCAAGATCGTTAGCGGCGCGGCAATCGACCAAAAAAACCTTATTGATATCTTTTCGAACTTGCTCACGTGCACTCATGGCAGTTCGATACTGATCCATTGCAACTCTATATTGCTCCATTGCCGTTATGGCTATCGGAGTAGGAGACGCATCGGCAAATGAATGGGGAGCGGTAATGATAATCATTGCAAGGGCTGGCCCTACCGAGCGCCTCATTCTCATGGCTCAATGATGACGTAATTCATTGTGCTTTCTCTGTGAAACACCGCATTAGCCAGGTATTTGATTGGCAACTGCGCCTACTCGTGAAAGAGTACGGAGGTGGCCGAGTTAATAATGATCGTCGATGATGAGCCAGGGGTCCGTGCGCTCCTGCGCGATACGTTGAGTATCGCCGGCTTTGAGGTTATAGAGGCTAGCGATGGAATGTCAGCCCTCACGCTTCTGCGCACTAATAAACCCGCGCTAATGGTCATTGATATCAATATGCCTCTGATGGATGGCTTTGAACTTGTTGAGCGCCTACGCACTACAGATGATTTTACTCCAGTTCTCATGCTCACTGCTCGCGAAGATAAGAGTGATATTGCTCGGGGTTTAAAGATCGGTGCCGATGACTATGTTATTAAGCCCTTTGGAATCGAAGAGTTAGTACTGCGAATTAAAGCGATCTTGCGTCGCTCCTATAAATCTACGACGACCCCAACTCTGCTGACCTGTGGACCTATAACCATTAATGACGAGCAGCACTCCGTAAGCTTTAACGGCGAAGAGATCGATCTTTCACCGACTGAGTATCGACTCCTGCAGATCTTGATGGAAAGGAAGGGAAGAGTTTTAAGTAAGAAGCTACTTCTGGATGAAGTCTGGGGCATCACCTTTGAATCTGAGAGCACTGTGACTGACACATACATCTCATATCTACGCAAGAAGTTTCACCGGGATGGCTTTGAGGGAATCAAGACTATTCGCGGTGTAGGTTTCCAGATTCAGGAACCTAAGTAAGGTTTATGAAGAGTAAAACGCGGCAGATTCTTGCAACTGCCATAGTTACATCGACGCTCTCAATTCTCATTGGTGGCTTTGCAGTATGGGGCTCGTATGAATCTGAAACTGCAATAATCGATGAGCATTTAAATACAGTTGCCTTAGATGTCGCACAAAGCCCAGATGATCCGATCACTGCAGTGCTACTTAGCGTTGAGCAAAATAGCTTTGATCTAGCAGTTGCATTCATGACGCCAAGTGGTGAGATTGCAATCTTAAAAGAGTCGAGAAAAGCGCTCATTGGAGGACCAGGGAAGTTAAAAGTTCGTAATATCCCAATTCAAGCCGGCGAGAAGTTAGTGATTGCCGCATCACTTACCGATATCGACCAAAGTCTACGGAAAAACCTCTGGCGCTTATTACTCTTTATTATCTTTACTAACACTGTTGCATCATTTGCATCGATACTTATTAGCCGATCAAGCGCTCTTGCCTTCGAGCGCACACAACGAGAAAAGATGCAAGAGTTCTTGGGCGATGCTGCACACGAACTACGTACCCCACTAACGGTAGTAAAGGGATATGCCGAGCTCTTAGAGGGTAATAAATTAGAGGGCGATCGTCAGGTACAGGCCTTTACTCGACTCAATAGCGAAATCAAACGCATGGAGTCTCTCATTGCCGACCTCTTGATTCTGGCCGAACTCGGTGAGGAAAAGGGTGGAGAGTTTTCAGAGTTTGATCTCTCGCAATTACTGAGCGAGAGCATTGATGATTTTGCAGAAGTCGCCTCGAGCCACCCTTTTGAGTTATTAATCGATAATGGTGTGGTTTTGGATGGATCTGAGAAGTACCTTCGAAGATTTATAACTAACGCCCTTACGAATATTCGTGTTCATGCACCCCACGATGTTCCAATAAGAATAACGCTTAAAGGTGGTAGAGATATTAAATTAGTAATTGAAGATGGCGGTGCTGGTCTTCCAGTCGATTCTTATGGTGAGAAAATCCAGGGCTTAAAGCGCTTTGATCGATCCCGCTCACGCGACACAGGTGGCAGTGGACTTGGCCTGAGCATTATGAGCGCCGTCGTAGAGCGACATAAGGGTGTGCTCACATTAAGAAAGAGTGATCTTGGCGGTTTGGCGATTGAAGTTCAACTTCCGCACACTTAGACTAAAGCAGTGCGGATACTTCAAATGTTTTTACTGATAGTAATTATCGTTGGGCTTGCCTACTGCGTGCGTTCATTGCGCGCACTCCACCGCAGGCTTGGCAAATCAACTTCACAGAACACGGCGGCCTTTAAGGAGTTAAAGGAGCAAAACTGGCAGTCCTATCGCCAAGCTGAGGCGTTGCACCAACTCGTAGCTCTTCTTAAATTCACCGCACCGATTCCGCCGACTCGCAGTTGGGCGGCATCTCCCGACCTTCTCCTGACACTTGTCGATTTAGTTCGCACATATAAACCAAAACTAGTTGTGGAGCTTGGATCGGGAGTATCAACTCTTATTGTTGCAAAAGCCGGTGCTAAGAGGGTTATTAGTATCGATAACTCCGATGAGTTTGCAGGCAAAACACGTTCAATGTTAAAGGCTCATGGAGTCCGTGGGGTTGAGGTACGTATCGCAGCACTGAAACCACATATTTCAGGCGTTGATTGGTATGACACCACCAAGTTAGCCGATCTAAAAAAGATTGATCTACTCATTATTGATGGCCCACCAGGATCTAAAAATCCAGAGGCCCGCAAGCCTGCACGCCCAGAGTTAATTAATCGGCTCTCAGCACGAGCAGTGATTGTTATCGATGATGTTAATCGCCAAGGAGAGCGAGAACTTGCCGAAGCCTTTGCCAAAGCACTTCCCAACCATGTTTTGACCATCTATCCACATGAAAAGGGCACAGCGGTAATTTCGCCTAAATAAACCATGGCAATCGCATTAGAAGTTGCGTTGAAAGATGCATGCACTCAGATACTAGATACCAGCACTCTCGTGCGAGTTGTTTTATCTGGGCGACGGCGCAATATGCAGACTGAGTTTGAGCGATTGGATATCCGCCCAGTTGAAATTAAAGGTGTAATTCAATTGCAAATGAGCCATAACGACTCTCGTGCAACAACGGTCAAGAACATGCTCCCTCAGGCCGATGAGATCCTGGAGTTACTTTCAAGTGGCTATGCCAATATTTTGGTCGAGTACACCAGTGAATCGATGTCGATTCGGATCAGTAAAAATGGTGATGCTCATGTACATTTTGAAAAGAAATCACTAGAGCAAAATCTGAACCACGATAAAAAGAAGGCACGGCTCTTAGAGCCAACCGATCCCTTTTTACTAGAGATTGGAATTGCCGACCACAAAGGTGTTATTAAGCCATCGAAACAGGATAAGTACTTGCAGGTCGAAGAGTTTTTACGTCTTTTGGCACCTACGTTACAAGCTGCGATTGATGCGGGTCAGATTCATAAACCAACTGACGTTCACCCACTATCTATAGTCGATCTTGGTTGTGGTCACGCCTATTTAACCTTTGCCGCGCATCAATATCTGTGCAGCATTGGTATCCCAGTTAATGTCACTGGAATCGATGTGCGCACGGCTTCAAGGGATCGCAATAATGCGATTGCCAAAAGCCTCGGCATCACAGCAACGATTAATTTTCGAGCCGAAGAGATAGCAACAACAACTGCCGAGCAGGCCGATGTCGCAATCGCCCTGCATGCCTGTGACACAGCTACCGATGATGCGATTGCATGGGCCGTAACTGCCGGTGCAAAACTTCTATTGATAGCCCCATGCTGTCATCACGATATTCAATCGCAGATGGATGCCAGCCCTGAACCGTGGGGCGCACTAACCAAGTTTGGACTCATGAAAGAGCGCCTCGGTGATTTATTGACCGATTCTCTGCGGGCTCAAATTCTGCGTATGGCTGGATATCGAGTTGAAGTAATTGAATTTATTGGGGGCGAACACACGCCCCGCAATCTAATGATTCGCGCAGTAAAGAGTGATGCAATCCCTGAAGCCATTGATAAGCAGCGATATAAAGAGATGTGCAGCCAGTGGGGGATTACCCCCGCCCTTGAAAGTAAACTTCCAACACTCTTCATCGGTTAGACTTCACGCATGTCCAAAGTCCTCGCATCACTGCCTGTTGGTGAAAAAGTCGGTATTGCCTTTTCGGGCGGTCTCGATACATCGGTAGCCGTTGCCTGGATGCGCGCAAAAGGTGCTATTCCATGTACCTACACGGCAGATCTTGGTCAATACGATGAGCCAGATATCGATTCAGTGCCAGATCGTGCCAAGGAATATGGCGCCGAGATCGCACGCCTTGTTGATTGTAAGAGCGCATTAGTTGAAGAGGGTCTAGCAGCTATTGCCTGCGGGGCATTTCATATTCGTAGCGGATTAAAACAGTATTTCAATACAACACCTTTGGGCCGGGCAGTAACCGGGACAATGTTGGTGCGTGCGATGCATGCAGACTCAGTTGAAATCTGGGGTGATGGCTCTACATATAAAGGCAATGACATCGAGCGTTTTTATCGCTATGGCCTTTTAGCTAATCCAAATTTAAGAATTTATAAGCCATGGCTCGATGCCGATTTTGTTAATGAACTTGGTGGACGTAAAGAAATGTCAGAATGGTTAGTTGCACACGGCCTGCCATATCGCGATAGCACCGAAAAGGCCTATTCAACTGATGCAAATATCTTGGGTGCAACCCATGAAGCTAAGAGTCTAGAAAACCTGGATACTTCAGTTGAATTAGTTCAACCGATTATGGGTGTGCGCTTTTGGGATTCATCGGTAAAGATTGAAAGCGAAGATGTCACCATTAACTTCGTTCAAGGCCGCCCAGTGGCAATTAACGGCAGAGATTTCAGCGATGTTGTCGCCCTGATGCAAGAGGCCAATGCAATCGGTGGTCGCCACGGATTAGGTATGGCCGATCAGATTGAAAATCGTATTATTGAAGCAAAGAGCCGTGGTATTTATGAGGCTCCAGGAATGGCGCTTCTTTTTATCGCTTACGAGCGTTTGATAAGTGCAATTCATAACGAAGACACCATCGCTAACTACCATGCAGAGGGGCGCCGGCTTGGCCGACTTCTCTATGAAGGTCGCTGGCTAGATCCGCAAGCACTTATGCTTCGCGAATCCTTACAACGCTGGGTGGCATCGGCCGTTACTGGCTCAGTGACTGTGCGCATGCGCCGCGGTGATGATTACTCAATTATTAATACAACAGGGCCAGCTCTGAGTTATCACCCAGATAAGTTATCGATGGAGCGCACAGAAAACGCTGCCTTTGGTCCAGTTGATCGTATCGGTCAATTAACCATGCGAAACTTAGATATCGCTGATACTCGTGCCAAGCTTGAGATGTACCGTGCACAAGGTCAGCTGGGTGAAGGTGAATTTAAATTAATCGGCGAGCTTGAGTAAAGGAAACGAATGAAAATCCATAAGAGGCTAGCAATCGCAGCGATTATTGCGCTGTCGATTACATCCCTAACTGCATGCGGAGGAAAAGATACAGTGGCAGATACAGCAGCGGCAGGACTTCCAGCGGTAACAGCTAACGCAGGTGAAGCTCCAACAATCACACCACCAACAGGTACCGCACCTGCAACATTGCAAACGCAAGACATTATCGTTGGTACTGGCACTGAGGTTGTTGCAACTTCAACTCTGACAGTGCATTACACATTGATGACATGGTCAAAGGGTGCAATCGTTGAATCCTCATGGTCTGGTGGACAGCCAGCAACATTCCCATTGTCAGGTGTTATCGCAGGGTGGCAGCAAGGTCTGCCTGGTGCAAAGGTTGGCGGACGTCGTTTGCTCGTGATCCCAGCTGATCTTGGATACGGCCCCAATGGTTCAGGTCCAATCGGCCCTAATGAAACATTGATTTTCGTCGTAGACATCATTGGAGTCTCATAAATGAAAATCCGTACACTCTTAGCAGAGCTAGTTGGCACAGCGATTCTGGCGATGGCAGTTGTTGGTTCAGGCGTTATGGCGGGAAATTTAACGAATGATGTTGGGCTACAGTTATTTATAGTCGCTTTTGCGACCTTTTTGATTCTGGCAGTTCTCATTCAGATGTTGGCACCTATTAGTGGCGCTCACTTCAACCCTGCAGTAACACTGGTAACACTTATTAATAAAGGTATTTCGGCGACTACTGCGATTAATTATGTAGTCATTCAAGTCATTGGAGCCTTTATTGGCGTAGTGCTAGCTAATGTGATGTTTGACTTACCTGCAATCGGTGCTTCCACTCACGCCAAGGCAAGCTCAAACCTACTGATTAGTGAAGTAATTGCAACGGCAGGTTTGATTCTTGTCATCCAAATGGTTGGAAAGCAAAATGAGGGTCGCTATGTTCCATTGGCTGTGGCTGGTTGGATCGGATCTGCCTATTTCTTCACCTCCTCGACAACTTTTGCTAACCCTGCTGTAACTTTTGCACGCGCCTTCAGCGATACATTTGCCGGCATCGAGATTAACTCGGTGCCAGGATTCGTTATCGCCCAGCTCGTTGGTGCAGTAATTGGAGTTGGCATAGCCAAGGGATTGAGTAGTGAGCGCTAAACCAACTGTTCTTTTTGTCTGTGTCCATAATGCAGGTCGCTCGCAGATGGCCGCTGGTTTTTTGTGAGAACTTGGGCAGGATCGTGTGGAGGTTCTCTCGGCCGGAAGCGCTCCAAAGGGCTCAATCAACCCCGTAGCCGTTGCTGCGATGGCAGAAGTCGGTATCGATATCGCCAATAATGTACCCAAAACCTTAACGCCAGAGGCAGTGCAAGCATCTGATGTTGTAATCACTATGGGTTGCGGTGATGCCTGTCCGTTCTATCCAGGCAAGCGCTATGAGGATTGGGTACTCGATGATCCTGCAGGCCAAGGTATTGAATCAGTGCGCATCATTAGAGATGAGATTAAAGGCCGTATTGAAGTTCTATTGCGAGAGCTCTTACAACCTAACTCTAAATAGTTTGACCACGCTCTAATTGATGGGGCCAAGGGATTTTCACACCTAGTTTTTCGGCGGCATTGAGCGCCCATCGCGGATTGCGAATCATTGCTCGCGCAAGGAAGACTGCATCGGCCTCGCCAGTTTCAATAATGTATTGGGCCTGCTCAGCCTCGGTTATCAAACCAACGGCGGCAGTCATGATCGCTGCCTCTGCGCGAATCGCTGCAGCAAATGGAACTTGAAAACCAGGAGTAGCTTTAATTGGCGCATTATGAACATTGCCACCGGTTGAAACATCAATCAAATCGACGCCGAGTGCTTTGAGCTGAGCGCACAATTGGATTGAATCAACTAAGTTCCAACCTCCATCGACCCAATCGGTCGCAGAAATTCGCACAAACAATGGAGTGCTCGCAGGAATAGCTGCACGAACCGCTGCGACAGTTTCAAGCAAGAAGCGAACTCGGTTATCAAAACTTCCGCCGTATTCATCTGTACGAGTATTGGACAGAGGCGAATAAAACTGATGCATTAAATAGCCATGAGCGGCGTGGATTTCGATGACATCAAAGCCAACGTCTATTGCACGCTTAGCGGCTGCGACAAATTCAACGCTGAGTTGATGAATCTCATCAACTGTTAATGCCCGGGGTTCTGTATAGCCATGAAATGCAATAGCTGAAGAAGAAACACTCTGCCAACCACCCTCATCGGTAGTGGCCATTCGATGATCATCCCAAGGACGCATAGTTGATGCCTTACGACCGGCATGGGCTAACTGAATTCCCATCTTTACATTATGCGAGTGCGCAAAATCAATTATGGGTTTAAATGCATCGGCATGTGCTTGTGAGTGAAGAGATGTGCAGGCAATCGAAATGCGACCCTCAGGCACGACTCCAGTTGCTTCAACCATAATCAAACCTGCTCCACCCGTTGCAAAGGCATTCAGGTGCGCCTGGTGCCAGTCACCGATTAGACCATCGGTAGCCGAGTATTGGCACATAGGTGAGACCCAGATTCGATTGTGAAATGTAACAGAGCCAATTGTTAAGGGGTCAAATAATGTACTCATACGGTGAGTCTACGCGATTTTCCTACTTAGCTAAAATGAATTTAGCGCCGGCAATGAGTAAAACAAAGCCTAAAGCGCGTTTGATGCCGGTACTTGAGAATTTAGAGATTCCAAAGCGAGTTCCGATGAAGGCGCCTAACAAAACTGCGAGTAAAAAGATAGGTAGCACGCTTGGAAGTGACTTAGTTGATTGGAAGTTACCGAGCAGGCCCGCAATGGAGTTCACGAAGATAAAGGCTGCAACGGTCCCGCTGGCTTGTTTAACACTCACCCAGCCCAGCCAAATAATGAGTGGAGACAAGAAGATTCCCCCACCCGTGCCGGTAATTCCAGAGAGAAGGCCAACTGCAACCCCAATACTCATAGCTAATACACGGTTAATGGTTCGTGAGGGTTGATCTATTTGCGATGCTTGAATAAGAAAACGGGCACCGGAGATGAGAAGGAGTACTCCAATAATTGGCTTATAAACATGACTAGGTAGGTTGATTCGCCCACCGATAAAGGCTGCCGGTATCGAACCAATAACTAAATAAGTGAATAAAGTTTTATTAAAGAAATTGCTGCGTAAATATCGAAGACTTGTATAAGAGGAGACAAAGATATTAAGGGTCAAGGCCGTTGGCTTAATCACAAGCGGTGGTAAATTGAAGAGCGTCATTATGGCGATATAGGCCGAAGCCCCAGCGTGACCAACGGATGTATACAGGATTGCGCCCAAGAATAAGCAGCCGGCGATAAGTAGCGTATGAGCCTCAAACATGAAGCACCTTAAAGAAA
>Ga0114981_10002227_pt1 | contig 12565 bp, 14 predicted proteins | sample S_140806_MF_Meta_FD_87028 | JGI IMG/M metagenome (GOLD analysis project Ga0114981, IMG submission 87028) | Freshwater microbial communities from Lake Simoncouche, Canada to study carbon cycling - S_140806_MF_MetaG | ecosystem: Environmental > Aquatic > Freshwater > Lake | place: Lake...
GATCAGATACAGGTCACTGGCGTGAGCGTGGGACTGAAGGAGAACCGTAAACCTGGTGAAGCAGATGTTTTTATCGACTGGCTGTATCACCAAGTCACGTTGGCAGACGGTACCAAGGTTGAATTACGCAATCCACAGTTACGCATAGAAAACTTGGCTTTTGGGCCTCTCGAGCCAGATGTCATGTTTTCTTTAAGAAATACACAAGCTTTGTTTGGCTTGGGATTTCTCGAAGCGGTTCCGCATGCAAGTCTTCAAGCCATTGCCCAGCACCAAAAAACACTAGGTCTGAATGGGCGTATCAATTATGTTCGCGACGATATTCACGGTTCTCAAGCAGTGGGGCGTTTTGGGTGGAAGGCCGCGCAGCCAAGTATCAGGCAGCAAACTGCCACGGCATTTTTGGGTGACATGGGTGTCACCTCGTCTTTGTACATAGAAGAGAATTGCCCGCCTATCCAAACGCTGTGCTTGGCCATGCCACCAGGTAATCGCCCTGAGTTACTTGATTACAACTGGGATCAGTTAGAGTTTTGGCAAGCGGCATTGGCGCCGCCTCCGGTTCGTCATCAAGAATCTGCACAAGTGCGGCGTGGACAAATCCTGTTTGAACAGGCAGCATGTGCCCAATGTCATTTGCCAGCGCTCAAAACAGGTGATTACCCTTTGTTGCCGGCCATTGCCAACACTACTTTTCATGCGTTCACCGATTTGTTATTGCATGACATGGGTGAAGAATTGGCTGATGGCAGACCTGAATTTATGGCGGGAGCGCGAGACTGGCGCACAGCACCTTTGTGGGGCATAGGCCTGTCGCAACAGGTGAATGGAAGCACCCATTTTTTACATGATGGCAGAGCCCGCAATGTGTTGGAGGCAATTTTGTGGCACGGCGGTGAAGCCAAAAAATCACGCGATCTGTTTGCCGCCATGCCCAAAGATGAGCGTGAAGCAATTATTCATTTTGTGAATTCATTATGAAAATACAACTTCTGGCCGGGTTGATCGCTTGTTTTTCGTGGGGATTGGGTCAGGCTGACTGGATTGAATATGCAGACAACGGTAAAGCTGTTTTTTATTACGACCCAGTCACAGTACAAATTAACAAAGACAAGGTGACAGTTTGGGAAATGCTGAATTACAGCTTTCCACTGAATCGAGTTCTTTCTAGCAAAACACGTAAAGAATATGACTGTGGCAATCAGCGCTTTCGCAATCTTTCGGGTGAATTTTTTTCTGGCCCCTTGCTCAGTGGTGAGCGTATCAGTGGCAGCGATGAGGCTGATAACGACTGGCGAGAAGTCGTTGAAGGAACACGCAACCTAGAGTTGTTACAAATGGTTTGTCCAAAGATCAGTTAACCCTGCAATTTTTTTGACCAAAGGAAATTTATGAAGCAAATTCTGTGTGTATTGGGCTTGCTGGTAGCGCCCATATTGGGGGCTGCACAAGGGGTAGATTTTATTTATCCAAAAGATGGCGATACTGTCGAGCCAACATTTTGGGCCAAATTTTCAGTCAGTGGTTTGGAATTGGTGCCAGCAACTGAGGTGAGGCCAGGGACGGGACATCATCATTTGTTTATCAATGCAGTTGATATTGAAGAGAATGTTGTGATTCCTTTCGACAACCAGCATAAGCACTTTGGAAAAGGGCAAACAGAAGCTGAAATATTTTTACAGCCAGGTAAATACAAATTGACCTTGCAATTCGGGGATAGTGCCCACCGCTCGTACGGAGCAGCATTCAAAAAAACAATTTCAATCAATGTAGTTGGTAAACCCTGAAGACCATTAGATCGCAGAATTTACGGTCATCAATTTTTCATTATCTTTTTGATACTTCTTACGTGGCTAACTTGCCAAGATTTATCAGTTGACACCTTTTAATGAGAGTGTCAATAGTCTAACTGGCAGTGATTGATCGCTTTGCTAGTATTGAGTCGAAACGTTAATCCCTCTCGTCTGCTTCACCACTTTGATGACATTCAACGCATCGATCAAATTGATTGATGCCTTCTTCCCTATGCTCACGTCGAATTTTTTCAAGCGAATGTTCATGGCATCCATAACAGGTGTAGCGCTGGTAATCATTGGCAATGTGACAGCTTGAACATGCGGCTGAATGGTCGCTGTCTAGCATGAAATATTTATCATGATCGAACGTGGCTGGCGTCCATTGGGTCTGCGCATGGCATTGGGCGCATTCGCCTTTGATTTGCTGATGAACAAAATCACTGGGAGGTTTCTGACAAGTCTGGCATTTGCCACTTGTCTCAGCTTTTAATAGAGAGTGATCAAATTTTCTTGTCGGTTGGTAACGTGTTACGCCTTCATGATCACTGTGACACGATACACAACTTTCGCGGCTAAGCTCTTTGTGAAAAGTTGCAGAAGTCAAAGGCTTGGCAAGTGGCAACCCCTTGCTAGTCAAGCGACCAATTTCAGAGGTTTGGTGGCAAGCAATGCATTTTTTTGAATCAATCCCTCTAAATGAAGTGTGGCAAGCAAAACAATCACCATTCAATGATTGGTGTTCTTTGATTAACCGACCCGGCGCGATCATTACATGCGCATAAGTAATGGCAAGGATGGCAATGACCAACAAACTGACGAGCACAATGATTTTGAGAGTTCGACTCATGCCCACTTCCAAAATAAGAAGATACTGAAAACATGGCCTAGTGCCAATACGGCAAAGACGATAAAAATAGGGATATGAACCTTACGCCATTGCGCCATGGTCTTTACTGCTAAAGCATCCCAATAAATGGAACGCTCAACTTCAACAACAGATAAACCTTGCGCTACAAAATTCTCTCGCTCCGTCTTAACAAATTGTTTTGACTGCTTCAAAAGCATTTTTCCGACCAGTCCACTCACCACATTAATGCCCATGGCAAAAGCCGCAAGCCAAGGCAAGATGGCATTGAAGTGAATACCGGCGTGAATCAAAACCATGGCAGAACCCAGCCAGGTACCAAATTCATGCAGCTTAAGAAGGGTTTGCGGATTCCCAGACTTAAACCAGTTTCGCTTACGTGCGGAGTAATAAAGTGAACCCAGTATCAACAGCGTTCCAGGGATTCCTAGGTAGCGGCCCACCCATACCAAATTAAACTGATGCAGTACATAGTCTCCCGCCAGCGTGGCAAATGCAAGCAAACCCAACATCAGAATAAAAGGCAGTACGTGTCTGTGCCATAGCGAAAAATTCATCTAAGAATGCACTGCAAGCCTGCAACCACAGAGATAAATAATTGAAATGTTGTCATTGATTTCGAGCATATGGGAAATGACTATGCTCGCTTTGACATACATCAAGAAATGATCAATACATTTCAAATTTAAAAGAGCAGGGATTAACCTTTAAGAAAGATGCAACGAACGCATCACGCATCTGGCTGCAGCCAAGTCCCAGCCTGCCCATCCACAGCTTTTGAAAAATACAGGGCCATTTTGGGAATAAACCCCCGAAACCTCTCCTCGCAGCAGCGCTTTCAAGGAGGGAAATGTTGTCACATCCAATCCTGCTTGCAACAAGTCCCCAGCCTCATGGTCAGCGTCACGGGTATCTACATACACCCGACCGTGTTGGGCCATATAGGCACACACATCTGGCGCCCACTCAACCATGGCAGGTGTGAATGCACCGATGGCACATACAAATGCATCTGTCCGTGGATGCGCTCGCAAGGCAACCTCTTTGGCGCTGGTTGCGCTGACCACCAGACTGCAATCGGCCAAAGCATCGTCGGCGCTTTCTGCAATTTCTGCTTGCAAACCCATGGCCAGCGCCTCGTTTACCAATAGCTGGGCACTGGCACGGGTACGCGAGGACACTATGACCTCCTTCACACCCAAACCATCGACAAACGCATGCAAATGCGCCCTTGCCTGAACACCAGCACCCACCAACAGCAATTTACCCGTAGGATTGGGTGCCAGTTTTTGTGCGGCCAGCAAAGACACTGCGGCCGTTCTGTGTGCCGTCACGGTCGGGCCATCGAGCAAGCACAAACGCCTGCCGTCACGAACATCAAATACCATGACCTCACCTTGAATGGCTGGCAAACCACGCCCAGGGTTGTCAGCCACCCATGTGATGAGCTTGGTGATAGCCAGTTTCGCGTCCGATGCTGGCATGACAAATAAACTGCTTTGGTCTGACAATCGCTGCACCAAGCGCGGTGGCACCACGACCGAGGTGTCACCCAATAAACGTTCGATTTCTTGCGCTAACAGCTGGTAGGGCAATGCGTCAGCAGTCTGCCGAGGGTCGAGTTTCATCGTAACTTTCTCTTTAAGCAAATTTTGACAGGTATCTGGTGGGCAGTTTTAAATTGCAGGCAAAATACACAAGATGATCGCCGCACCTTCGTCACCCTCCTCTCCCATTTTGCTGGATGCGATTGTTGTTGGAGCAGGCTTTTCTGGCCTGTACCAATTGCTTCTTTTGCGAGAGAAACTGGGCTTGTCTGTCAAAGTACTTGATGCAGCGCAAGGGGTTGGCGGGACTTGGTACTGGAACCGATACCCTGGGGCCCGCTGTGATTCTGAAAGCCACTCCTACGCCTACTATTTTTCCAAAGAACTTTTAGATGAATGGGAATGGTCAGAGCGTTACCCACAGCAACCTGAAATTCTGCGCTACCTTAACCACGTGGCTGATCGTTTCCAACTGCGACCCGATATTGTTCTAGGCACCCGAGTCAACAGTGCCCATTACGCAGAAACAGATAAGCGTTGGCACATCACCACCGATACAGGCCAAACATACGCAGCCAAATATTTCATCACGGCTGTGGGCTGTTTATCCTCTGCCAATATTCCAGAAATTTCGGGACTTGATTCTTTTGCTGGGGACTGGTTTCACACAGGTGAATGGCCCCATGAAGGGGTTGATTTCACAGGAAAAAATGTAGGTGTCGTCGGTACTGGCTCAACCGGTATTCAAGCCATTCCTGTGATTGCTGAGCAAGCCAAGCATTTGATGGTATTTCAGCGAACAGCCAACTACAGCATTCCTGCTCGAAACGTGCCACTGGATGATTCTTTCAAGCGTTATGCAAAGGAAAATGCCGATCACTTTCGCGAAGTGATGACAACCAATACCAATGCCCATCCCTTTCGTTTGTCAGAACGATTGGCTCTCGATTTCAGCGAGGATGAGCGTAACCAAATTTACGAAGAAGCGTGGCTCAAAGGCGGCCTGCAGTTTCGGGCCAGTTTCAAAGATTTGCTACAGAACCCAGATTCAAATCGCACTGCAGCAGATTTCATTCGAAACAAAATTCGCCAGACTGTCACTGACCCAGTCAAAGCAGAGCAACTCAGTGATATTGACCATCCCTTTGCGGCTAAACGGCCACCCATCGACAGCGGTTATTTCGAAACCTTCAATTTGCCCCACGTTGATTTGGTCAACCTTCGTGAGACGCCCATAGATTGCATCACTCCTCGCGGCATCCAAACAAGCACAACAGAATTCAATTTGGACATCATCGTTTTTGCCACTGGCTTTGATGCCATGACAGGCTCTTTGTTAAAAATGGATATCCAAGGTCGACATGGCGTAACCTTGCAAAAAACTTGGCAGGCTGGCCCCTTGAATTACCTTGGTCTTCAGGTGCCAGGCTTTCCCAATATGTTCACCATCACAGGCCCTGGTAGCCCCTCTGTTTTATGCAATATGCCACCTGCCATTGAGCACCATGTCGAATGGATCACAAACTGCATTGAACATCTGCAAAAAAATAAGATTGATTCCATTGAGGCCAGCCAACAAGCCAGTGAAAGCTGGGTTGCCACTGTCAACGCAGCCGCCAATGAAACCCTGTTGCCACAAGCCAAGCATTCTTGGTATTTAGGTGCCAATGTGCCTGGCAAGCCACGTGTATTCATGCCCTACCCTGGGGGCTTCCTGCGCTACCGCACAACTTGTGAAGAGATCGTCAACCAGGGCTACGATGGATTTATTGTGGAACGTGAACCAGAAAGTCAGACGGACAAGTAGCGCTTTTTGATGTCGGCATTGGCATTAAGCTCTGTAATACTGCCCACAAACACGTCGCAGCCTTTATCAATCACCACTGCACGGTCAGCCAAGCCCAAACAAAAATGCAAGTTTTGCTCTGCCAAAACAATGGTTGTACCTTGTTGGCGCAAGTTTTCAATCAAATCACCAATTTTTTGAACCATGATGGGTGCCAAACCCTCACTGGGCTCATCCAGAAGCAACAAGCTTGGGTTCCCCATCAAGGCCCGCCCAATGGTGAGCATTTGCTGCTCACCGCCAGAGAGTAAACCTCCCATGCGTTGCCTGAGGGGATACAACAGGGGCAACATCTCATAGACACGTTCAAGATTCCAAACCTGCTCACCCTGTTGCCCAAGCTTAGCGCCGATGATCAAATTGTCTTGAACGGACAAACCCGTAAATATTTGCCTGTCCTCAGGAACGAAACCAATACCCGCTCTGGCAATCAGGTGTGAGGGCATAGCGGTGATATTTTTTTTGTTGAAGTGTATGCGGCCATCAGCAGCTTCAATCACACCTGCAATGGCTTTCATACTCGTGCTTTTACCTGCACCGTTTCGTCCCAACAGTGCCAAAGTTTCACCAAGGTGAACTTGCAGTTTCAGGCCAAACAAAACCTGACTGCTGCCGTAAAGGACATCTAATCCAACAACATCAAGCATGACGTTCATGGGCAAGCTCTTTAGGTGTGCCTAAGTAGGCCTCAATGACATCGGGGTTGTTACGGATTTGCTCGGCTGAACCTTGCGCCAGTAATTTCCCATAAGACAAAACATAAATATGCTGAGCGATACTAAACACGACGTCCATATCGTGTTCAATCAAAACAATGGTGAGACCACCTTTTTGCCAAAGCGAATACACCGTATCAATCATCTGGGTTCGTTCCTCAGGACCCATACCCGCGACAGGCTCATCGAGCAACAAAACTTTGGGGCGCAGAACCAAAGCCAGCGCAATATCTAGGAGTTTTTGATCGCCATGAGACAGATTGCCACTGATTACATCAGCTTTGTGCAGCAAACCCAAAAGCTCCATGACCTCCATGGCTCTGTCACGCGTTTGTTGAAGCGGAAAACTGCCGTGCATTTGCGCTGATTTTCCCAAAGCAGATTGCAAAGCCCCTCTTAAGGATTCTTCAACTGTCAAGGTTTTAAAGAGTTTTGCTACTTGAAAGGCTCGGCCAATACCCTTGCGGATAATTTCACTGCTGGACAAACCCACAATGTTTTCATCCTCGAGCAAGATCTTGCCAGCATCTGGCTGTAAAGCACCAGAGATGAGATTAAAAAATGTAGTCTTGCCCGCACCGTTGGGGCCAATGACAGCTGATAAAGAGCCACTTGGAAAATTCATAGACACATCCGATGTGGCGATCACGCCACCAAAGGATTTGCTTAAGTGTTCAATACGCAGCATCAGTCAACACCAGCTAGGTTTCGTGCAGGCGGTACACCACCATAGGTTTGCCAGGTTGAGCCAGCCAGCCAGCCACAATCAACAGGAAGGTTGATACCCGTGATGGCAGAAGCTGCGGGTGAGAGCAAAAAACCAATAACATCAGCGACCTCCTCTGGCCTGACCATGCGACCCATGGCTGATTGGGCATGAAGGTCCGCGGGGTTACGGTCACCCCTGTCGATGGCGGCTTGCAGACCTTCGGTCAAGGTGTAGCCAGGGGACACAGCATTGACTCTGACCCCTGAACGACCCCATTCAGCAGCCAAACAGGCGGTGATGGATATGACCGCGGCCTTGGCGGGTGCATAAGCGTGCAAAGGAATAGAGCGAGAACCAGTGATAGACGCAATATTGACAATAGCACCATGACCAAGCGCTGCCATACGGGCGCCAAAAACAGCACAGCACAAGTAGGTTCCGCGTTGATCAACCGCAATCACTTTGTCCCATTCAGCCATGTCAAGTTGCTCTGGTGGTAATTTGCGCTGCAAGATGCCCGCACTGTTGACCAAGCCAGATACCGCCCCATGGTTTTGAAATATCAAGGCCTCAACTTCACGCACCATGGCCTCTTGCAAAACATCGCATGGGTAAAAAGCAGCAACGCCTGTCTTTTGGGTGGTGGTCTCAGACCACGTACCCGGTAGATCGAGGGCGACAACAGTGTCACCTCGGGCCACCAAATGCCGCACACAGGCCGCGCCAATGCCACTCGCCGCACCGGTCACCACGCTTAATTTTTGCGGGCTCATGTCTTACCACCTTTTCGGTTTATCTTTTGGAGCAGTTCAAGTGAAAAATCAGTGATGCCACGCTTGAAACCTAGCGCAAACAACAGCACCACCAAGCCCAAGGCCAAGCCGTGGTATTCGGTTGTGCGGGTGATGATGTCATTGAATAACAGCAGCAAAGCAGCACCTACAACAGGCCCGATGAACACATGCAAGCCACCCATCATGATCATGAAAATGGCGTCACCTGACATGGTCCAGTAACCAAAGTCGGGAAATGCACCCGACACGAAGAGCGCCATCAATACGCCACCGATACTGGCCATACAACTCGACAAGATAAATGCGTAAAGTTTGATTCGCCAAACATCAATACCCAAGAAGGCAGCACGCTCAGAACTGTCGCGTACCATTCGCAAAGTTGCACCAAAGGGCGACTGCAAAATGACCCGCATCAGCAATAAACACAGCACACCTAAAGCACATGAAAACCAATACAAGGTGGTATGGTCAGACAAGTTGATGCCTAAAAAAGGGGGGCGAGGAATGCCGCCCATCAAGCCCTGGTCTCCGCCTGTCAGGGACGTCCAAGTCAGGATCACGCTGTGTATCAGCATTTGAAAAGCCAGCGTTAAAAAAGAAAAATAGATTTCCTTCAAACGCACACAGATTGCACCAATGAGCAAGCCCAATAGACCACTGAATGCAATAGCGCCCAAAATAGCAACAGGAATGGAGACTTGTGTTTTTTGCATCAGCAAACCAAACACATAGGCGCCGCTGCCAAAAAACATCGCATGGCCAAACGACACCATGCCGCCATAGCCCACCAAAATATTCAAAGAGCTTGCAAAAATACCGAAAGCAGCCAAACGAATAACGAAATCAAGGGTAACCCTAGACTGGGTGAGTAGGGGTATCAAAGACAAAACCAACAACGCCGCCAAGGCCCAGCCAATGTCATGACGCAAGGTGCTTTGTGATTTCATGCGCGGGATTCCTTACCGAGCAAACCATTGGGTCGCAAAATCAAAATAAGCACCATCGCTAAAAACATCAAACCTTCTACAAAAAGTGGAAAACCTATGGTGCCAAATGAACGTATGAGCCCAATCAACAAAGCGCCTACCAAAGCACCACTGACGGACCCCATGCCACCAATGACTGTAACGATGAAAGACTCAATCAGGATGGAGAAACCCATGCCGGGAGACATTGAGCGCACTGGTGCTGCCAGACCGCCAGCCAAACCGGCAAGCACCCCACCAACTGCAAATACAGCGGCATAAATGAGGCTGGTGTTGATCCCCAATGCAGAGGTCATGGTAGGGTTTTGAGCGGCCGCACGAATAATCTTGCCAATGCGGGAGAAGGTCAAAATGCCCCATAGCGCTAAAGCAATCAACATGGCTGCCGCAATGAGGTAAACATAAAACACGGGCACCACACCACCGGCAATGAAAAATGGAGGCGCTTGGAAGGACTCGGGCATTCCCATGGATAAAAACTCAGCGCCCCACACAATTTTGACGACATCGTCCATGATCAGCACAAGCGCATAGCAAACCAACAGCTGCATGAGTACATCGGCCTTGTAGACACGCCGCATGAGAAATCGCTCAAACAGAAAACCAAACAAACCGACGCCTATGCCAGCCGCCACCACGGCGATTGCAAAATTGCCAGTGAGTCTGTAAGCAGTCAGGGCAAGGTAGGCACCCAACATGTAGAAGGAGCCATGCGCAAAATTGACCACCCCGAGTACGCCAAAAATAAGGGTCAATCCTGCGGCAACCAAGAAGAGTAAAGAGCCAACGATCAGGCCGGTACCCATTTGGGTAACGATGCAAGACGCAGACGAAAAGCACTCCAAGAGAGCTTGCGGATTCACTCAACGCTCCTTGTGGAATACAAACGAAAAAACATCAGGCAAAACCTTTTCGTTTTTTCCACTCTGCTTCCAACTCGGCAATTTGTTTCCAACTGCCTGGGACAGGGTTTTTCATGTAAGGCTCTTTACCCGACAACTCGCCCCAAGCCAAGGCATAGTCCACCACGGTATGGTCTTGCGCTCGCATGGTCAATTTGCCATTCGCACCAAAGGGAGAGTCGATGCTGAGACCTTCTAAGGCCTGCGCAACTTTTTTACCGTCTGTGCTTTTTGCCTTTTTGATGGCTGCGGTCAAAAATTGAATAGCAGCTGCGTTTTGCCATGCCCAATTCAGGGGCAAGTCTTTGAACTTAGCTTGGTAACTGCTGGCCCAGTTTGTATTGCCAGGGGTATTGGGGAAGCTTTGCAAATAGCGGTTACCGGAGTGAAGTCCAAGTGGGACATTTTTGACGTTGGTCAGTACCGCATAGTCAGCTGCATTGACAGAGAAAAATTGTTTTCCACTGAAAAGCGCATAGATGTTTGCTTGATCGATGAAGGAAGTTAAATCACCACCCCAAAGGCAAGAATAGATTGCCTGAGGGTTGACCTGTAGCAAGCGTGTGATGACTTCGCTGTAATCGGCTTGGAAAAGCTTGGGCCAAGCTTCACCAACAAGCTCAACGTCTTTATTGAAAAATTTAAGGTACTCAGCAAATTCCGCCGTGGTATCGCGTCCGTAGGCGTAATCGGGGGAACACGTCATCCAGCGACGCAAATTCTTTTCTTTCGCAACTTTGGCAGCGTATGCCCCGCCAATGATGGCGTCATGCACACCTTGCCTGGCACAACGAAATGCCAACGGGGTTCGTAATTTGGGGTCAGCTGTCAGTGAAGATGTCTCTGAGCAAGTGTGGATGACCAGCACACCCAAGTCGCGTGCTACCTCATGTACAGCAAATGCACCTGAAGAAGCCTCGGCATCGATCAAAATTTCACAACCATCTGCGGTCACGAGTTCACGCGCTACCCGAGCTGCTTCTTGCGGCTGACCCTTGGAGTCGCGGATGATCAGTTCAATTTTGCGTCCACCAAAGCCGCCACTGGCATTGAATTTTTCAACTTCCATGTTGGCAGCATTGCCAGAGGACTGGCCCAGCATGGCCACCCTGCCAGACAAAATGGTCGGCATCCCAATCCGAATGGGTTTGTTTTGTGCCAAAGATAGGGCGGGAAAACCAAGGGTGCTGCCCCCCGCAATAGATGCAGCGCTTTGAATTAAACGGCGACGCTTGGGGGACGCCAAATCTTTAGGGTCTTTTGAATACATGCTGTTGTCTCCATGTCTTGAACTTCAATGTCTTTTTTTAAGTATAGGGGAATAGTCATGGGGGAATAGGTGCTAAAAACCCGAGGAAAAACAAAATTACGAATGGCATTACCATCAGGGATTTATCAATCATTCAACTAGGGTGAATAGATCAATGCAACATATATTACTTTGGATTGGACTTCTTTTCCACACCGCCTTGTTCGCTCAAACCAGCAAAGAATGCGAGTTAATGCAACAAAGGATTGCGGGTACGGGCAATGTCAACAACGTTTGCTCTGCCCTTTACCAAGAATGCTCAAAGGAATCAGTCAAAAAAACAGACCTGAAGGAGGCTCAAAACCAATGCAGCAAAAACCTTGGTAGCTGTCAAATGGCTGGGCAATTGAGTGGAGAAGACTTACAACTTGTTATCGATGAATACAAAACCGCATGTAAAAAATAATTTGTTAAGCTAAGCCCAATCATCGTCAACAAGGTCTTGAATACCTTCAAACAAAATTGATCCTGCCACCACACCGACAGCCGTACCTGCAACTGCGCCCAATATGCCAGAGCCCCATAGGCTAGGTGTTGCTCTCGCAGGCTGAAGTGGACTGTGTATTGAAGCCTCGCTCTGGTTTGCGGTTGTATTGGATGCAGTGACAAGAGGATCGAGTTTCGCTTGTAACTCGGCATTTTTCTCTATGGCTACCTGTAAAGCCATTTCGCTGGCCATTGCCCTTTGCACCAACAAATAAAGCGCATCTGCTTGTTGAGAACAAGCTTGTTTGATGAGTGTTTCTGCGGCGACATCTTTCGGAGCCACTCTTGACTGAAGCAACTGCCGCAGAAAATTTTGTAATTGATCGCGTTCTTCTAAAGTCATGACAGTACTTTCATTAAGGGCGGCACTCAATAAGCCGTGTAAAGCATACACTTAAGAACAGGCAATTGGCTTAAGAAGAAGACAAATGCCTGTCAATTCAATTTTTTTGGGAGTAATTCATATGAGCACCCTTCCCTTGCACGCGAATATTGAAAGCAATCCCAAAGTCAAAGCTGTTTTTGATGACATCAGGCAAACCCGTCAAAGTGATTTCATCAACAACATGTGGCACTATTTGGCGTTTGACCCTGACTTACTAGAAAGTA
>Ga0114981_10002228_pt1 | contig 12562 bp, 14 predicted proteins | sample S_140806_MF_Meta_FD_87028 | JGI IMG/M metagenome (GOLD analysis project Ga0114981, IMG submission 87028) | Freshwater microbial communities from Lake Simoncouche, Canada to study carbon cycling - S_140806_MF_MetaG | ecosystem: Environmental > Aquatic > Freshwater > Lake | place: Lake...
GCTAAAGAATAGTTGGCTCAATCTGCAATTGAATCCCGAACTTATTTCTAACTTCTTCTTGAATATTTTTTGCTAGATTTAATAGATCAGTAGATGTTCCACCACCATGATTAACTAGCACTAGCGCTTGGTTTTCATAAACTCCCACTTGACCAATGCGCTTGCCTTTAAAGCCGCATTGATCAATAAGCCAAGCAGCTGCTAACTTTCGTTTTCCAGCAGCCTCTGGATAAGAGGCGAGATTCGGAAACCGTGTAACCAATTCCTCATATTGCTGGTGATCAACAATCGGGTTTTGGAAAAAACTGCCAGCGTTGCCAATGACTTTTGGATCGGGTAATTTCTTAAGTCTAATAGTGCATACAGCATCAAAAATTTGCTTAGGGCTTGGGGCGGAGTTTGCGTCGGCAAATTGCTTTGCCAGATCTGCATACTGAACTCTCGCTTGCCAAGCTTTGGGGATTTTAAAAACGACCTTTGTCACGATAAATCGATTAGGATTTTGCTTGAAATAGCTATCGCGATAGGCAAATTGGCATGCCGCTTGCGGGATAGTGACAAAGGCATTGGCCTTAGTATCAAATGCTTCGATGCTGTCGATGTATTCCCCAACCTCAACGCCATAAGCACCAATGTTTTGAATTGGAGTAGCACCAACGGTTCCAGGAATTAATGCGAGGTTCTCAAGCCCTGGGAGATTCTGATCTAGCGTCCAGGAAACGAATTCATGCCAATCGACGCCAGCACCAACTGCTAGCCAAGTACTTTGCTCATCTGACTTGATCACTTCTTGCCCCAGAACATTTATCAGCAGAGTTGCTCCAGGCAGGGAGTCTGGGAGGATTACATTGCTACCACCGCCTAATGAACGCCAGGCTACTTTCTTATCACTTAACTCTTTCATGAGCGCTGGCAATTGATCCGCGGCACTAATTTCATACGCTAACTCTGCCGTGGAATCCAGCCCAAAGCTATTCCGGTGCTTGAGTCCCATATTGGGGATCAATTTTGCTGGTTGGGGCGCATTTTTCGCAAAGTTCATGCCACAATCTTATTCGTGTTCAAGTTTCTGGCTGTAATTTATAGAAAAACCTGAAAAGTAACACTGCATTCATTGACTTTGCAGAATCGATTACCAAGCATATTTAAGGAGTTTTAGATGCCCTCATTTGACGTAGTGTGTGAGCCAGACATGATTGAGTTGAAGAACGCGATTGAGCAATCCAACAAAGAAATTACTAATCGTTTCGACTTCAAAGGTTCAGATAGCCGTGTCGAGCAAAAAGATGAGACTTTGATCTTATTTGGCGATGATGACTTTAAATTGGGTCAAGTCCGCGATGTCCTATATGGCAAGATGGCGAAGCGTAATGTAGATGTCCGTTACCTCAAAGACGATAAAAAAGAGACCATTGGTAGTGATAAGCGGAAGCAAACCATGAAAATCCAAAAAGGGATTACTGCAGAGTTGGCTAAAAAAGTGGTGCGAATCATCAAAGACAGTAAGATCAAAGTTCAGGCCAGTATTCAGGAGATGCAGTCCGCGTAACAGGTACTAAGCGCGATGACTTGCAAGAAACCATGGCCTTACTCAAGAAAGAAGTTAGCGAAGCTCCATTAGGCTTTAATAACTTCCGTGACTAATGTTAACCAAAGAAACTGCTGCGATAGCACCAGCAAGCCAAGAAGCAATCGAACGCTTTTGTGATGCTTGCTGGCTAGAGGATGGTTTAGCGCATAACAGTTTGTCCGCCTATCGCCGAGATCTGTTGCTCTTAGCCCAGTGGCTTCAGAAAGATTCTGGTGCCGATCTCTATGGCGTTAATGAAAAAGATCTCACTGCTTACATTGCGCATCGACGTGCTGATAAAGCTACTACTGCGAATCGCCGCTTAACTGTCTTCAAGCGTTTTTATCGTCATGCCCTGCGCATGAACTTGGTCAAAAGTGATCCTTGCATTGGTTTACGTGCTGCAAAGCAATCGTTGCGCTTTCCGAAAACCTTAAGTGAAGATCAAGTCACTTCCTTGCTTAATGCCCCCGATGTCGAGACTGCTTTAGGTTTACGTGATCGCACTATGCTGGAGTTGATGTATGCCAGCGGTTTGCGTGTTTCCGAAATTGTATCTTTAAAGACGGTTGCCCTGGGTTTAAACGAAGGTGTGATTCGGGTCGTAAATGGCAAAGGAGGTAAAGAGCGATTAGTACCATTTGGTGGTGAGGCAGGGCAGTGGTTACGTCGCTATCTAGCGGATGCCAGAATGCCATTGCTTGAAGGTAAGACTTCTGACGCGGTCTTCATTGGGCGTCACACTGGCACAGGCCTGACTCGTCAAGCTTTTTGGGCGCTGATTAAGCGCTATGCCTTAATTGCTAATATCCCTGTGGCTTTATCTCCGCACACTCTGCGCCATGCTTTTGCCACTCACCTACTCAACCATGGAGCCGATTTAAGAGTGGTGCAACTACTTTTGGGGCATGCTGATATCTCGACTACCCAAATTTATACCCATGTGGCTAGGGAGCGTCTTAAGTCAATTCATCTGCAGCACCATCCGCGCGGTTAAGACTTCTAGGAAAAATCTTGTTAATGAGTAAGCATTCATGGTGCTTATAGGATGGAATCTGGGGAAGTGGGTAAGATAGCGTTATGAATTACTCCCTAGAACTTCTAGTTATTCCTGTGGCCTATGTCATCGGTTCCATTTCATTTGCAGTAGTAGTCAGTAAGTGTATGCGCTTACCAGACCCCCATTCGTATGGTTCAGGTAACCCAGGCGCCACGAATGTTCTGCGAACTGGTAATAAGTTAGCAGCTGTTCTCACTTTGATGGGTGATGCTTTAAAAGGGTTTTTAGCAGTAATGTTGGCACGAATTATATTGGGCGATGAATCATTGACATCGACACTCAACTCTTTGTTGTTATGTTGTGTAGTAGTTGCGGTCTTCTTGGGTCATGTATTTCCGATCTTCCATGGCTTTAAAGGCGGGAAGGGTGTTGCAACTGCCTGCGGTATTTTGTTTGGTATTAATTGGATCTTAGGTATAGCAACTCTGAGTACCTGGATCATCGTTGCGACATTCATGCGCTACTCTTCACTTGCTGCACTAGCGGCTGCTGTATTCGGCCCAATCTATTTCGTATTCTTGTTTGGCTTTCAGCCCATGGGTATTGCGCTGCTGGTAGTTTGTTTTCTGCTGATTTGGCGTCATCGCAGCAATATTCATAATTTAATGAATGGCAAAGAAAGTCGTATTGGCTCTAAGAAGAAAGGGCAATCGTGACCATTGCTTATTGGTGTGTGTTGTTCATGGGACTCTTTCCCTATGTGGCAACAGGAATTGCTAAGAAAGGTTTTGAGGGTTACGACAATGGCATGCCCAGACAATGGCTTGCTAAACAGACAGGATTTCGGGCGCGAGCCAATGCTGCGCAAGCCAACCTTTTTGAATCTCTCCCATTCTTTTTTGCGGCAGTTGTTATTGCATCCATAGCTAATGCGCCACAAAACAGAGTTGATCTGCTGGCAATCGGATTTGTTGCAGCACGCACTGCTTATTTGATTTGCTATGTAGCGGATTGGCCAACCACTAGATCAGTCGTTTGGCTTCTTGGTTTAGCTTGCGTAGTGGCGATCTTCTTTCAAATCTAAGAACACTTAACTTTAAAAAATTCATTTGAAATGATAACTAAAAAAATCCCTGCTGAGACGAGCTCTAAATCAGCGATAAAAAAATTTGCAAGCAATAAAACTGTGAAAAATACTGCTTATAAAAATAGTGATAGCGGTATACCTTTGTCATTAGTGATTCGTCATCGCATCGAGGCGCAGAAAGCACGCTTTCATGCAAATGACAATATCTCTGCTTTTATTAAGCCAGGAGAATTAGAGGGTCTGGTAGACGAAGTAGCTCAAAAAATTCAAGCCGTTCTCGAGAGCTTAGTGATTGATACTGAGAGCGATCACAATACTAACAATACGAGTCAACGTGTTGCAAAAATGTTTGTTAAAGAAGTATTTAATGGTCGTTATGTTGAGCAACCCAGCTTAACAAAATTTCCCAATGTGAGTCGCTTAAATGAACTGATGATCATTGGCCCCATTACGGTTCGTAGTGCTTGTTCCCATCATTTTTGCCCCATCATGGGTCGCATTTGGATTGGGGTCTTACCCAGCAAAGAGTCTGCCCTTATTGGTTTATCGAAGTACTCACGATTAACTGAGTGGGTCATGTGTCGCCCACAAATTCAGGAAGAGGCGGTAGTGGAGTTGGCAGACATACTTGAGAAAAAAATCAAGCCTGTTGGTGTTGCTATCGTTATGGATGCAGACCACTTCTGCATGCAATGGCGTGGTGTTAAGGATCGCGACTCGAAGATGGTCAATAGCGTGATGCGTGGGGCTTTTTTAAAAGACCCCAATTTGCGCCGTGAGTTTTTAGCACTGCTTGATAAAAGATAAAGTTAGTAAATGAGAGTCTTGGCTTAAACACAGACCACGCTTAAGGCCTCGATTATTTTTCTATTGGCCACTACTTTGCTTGCCTGCTATTCATATCCTGATGTGAATAGCGATCCCGCTAACAATAACAATGTAAGCTTCCAGCGGGACACTATAAATTGCGCTCAGTCCTATCCTGAGTCTGACTTTGGGGTGCATATCAAACAGCGGATTGACTCCATGAATCTCAAGGGTTGGCATTATTCAGCGTTCGAGATTTATAGTGCCTTCAACCATATCCAACCTTTTCTTCTTTGAGAACAATTCTCAAAAAATAGTTATTGAAACCAATTACTTAGAGTGCCAATTGCTGAGCAATTTAATCTGCTATATGATTCATCCTAGTACAAATTTTGTTCTATCTCACCTTTGGAGTTCATATAAAAAATAGTCGTCGCCAATTTATGATTTTGTCCGCTGCCGGCGCTTGTACATTAGCCTTGAATGGCAATGTTCAAGCTCAAGCCATGGTTGCTGAAACTGATCCACAAGCTTCGGCATTAGGTTACAAAGCAGGCGCTTCTAAAGTGGACAAAGCGAAATATCCTAAATATGCTGCCGGCCAAGTCTGTACTAACTGCGCTCTATTTCAAGGTAAGGCTGATGCTGCCGCTGGTGGTTGCCCACTGTTTGCTGGCAAGCAAGTGGTTGGTAAAGGCTGGTGCTCTGCTTACGCTAAGAAGACTTAATGTTGCTATAGCTTAACTATCTATTCAAAAAAGGCCGCCTAGTGGTCTTTTTTGTTATCGACCCCAGACTCTTCTTTATATCGCTTGCGGCGATCATGAAATCCCTCAATACTTTTTGTTCGGTTGTCCAGCAGCTAGACTTTTCCTGATAAAAAAAGCATATTTCATAAACCTTTAAAATTGACAGCTATTCTTATAAGAGCGGTAAGTATCTTCGCTATATGACTCAAGTCACCCCTGTTATTCTCTATGGCGGTTCTGACACTCGCTTCTGGCCTTTATCGCACTCAGGATTTCCGAAGCAGTTTTTAGTGCTTTCAGGGTATGATCCGAGTCAGAGCCTCTTTCAGCAGGCAGTTGAAAGAATCAATACGACTGCAGATCCCAATATGGAGTTAGGTGTAACCTTAATTGTGGCTAATGAAGATCATCACTTTTTAGCTTTAGATCAACTTCGTGAGCTAAAAGACCAATTTAAAAACTTCGAAGCCATACGCCAATCCCCTCAAGAACATGGAATAATCTCTCTTTAGGATCTTCTAATTTGGTTAAGGGATCGCTTGAAAAAATGCAACATGTTATTAAAATTGGGGGGTCTGGTTTAAGTACATGAAAGACTATGCCTTATTTTCATTAGATTCATTCATATAGATATTGTAGTAAAGGGGTGATTATAGCTAGTGTGTTTAAATGCATCGTCAGTAACGCAATATCCTGATGTATATTGGAATGCTAGATTTTATTCTATGCTAGTAATCTTTCTAAGCTTTGCCAATGAGGATTAAGGGCCGCAAAGTTAATCACAATCATCCTTTTTGGGGGCATTTAATGTGTGTACTGGCAGGATGTAAGTTTGTCATAAATTACGACCTCAAACCGAATAAACAATTGCTTAAAATAAGAGCTTTCGGCTCTAATAGGTCGGTAAAAAATATTATTGAATCATTCAAATATGCAATTTACTGAAGTGCAAGACTCACTTTTTCCTCTATTGAGAAGGCTTTGGAGCCACCTTAGTCGCCTTCGTCAACGCCAGTTTTTTTTAGTTATGGTGTTGATGTTAATTAGCGCACTACTTGAAGTTGTTAGTTTGGGCGCAGTATTGCCTTTCATTGGCATCCTGATTGCCCCCGAGCGAATCTTTGGCTCCCCATTTTTCTCAAATCTAGCACAGGGTTGGGGGATTATTTCGGCTGAGCAGTTGATCCTGCCGCTAACTTTGGCGTTTGCATTTACAGCTCTTGCTAGTGGGGTTATGCGCTTGTTTTTAACCTGGGCCAGTATGCAGCTTGCTTATGCGGGTGGTGCCGATCTCAGTATCGAGATATACCGCCGAACGCTATATCAGCCATTCCAAGTTCATGTGTCCCGCAACAGCAGTGCAATAATTAGTGCAATTACTGCCAAAGTTCATCGTATTGTTTTTGAGCTGCTCATGCCATTACTTATTTTGGGTAGCTCGATGCTTCTGATACTTGCAATTACCACCTCCTTGCTTGTAATTAATCCATTTGTTGCTCTGATTGTGACGGGCGGGTTCGGCTCAAGTTACGCTCTGATTTCATTATTTACTCGCCGCCGGTTGCGTCAAGACAGTATGCGTATTTCCTATGAGGAAACTCAGGTTGTAAAAGCGCTGCAGGAAGGATTGGGGGGCATCCGTGATGTCTTGCTTGATGACGCCCAACCAATATATTGCAATATTTATCGTGATGCTGACCTTGCCCTCAGTCGAGCGCAAGCTAGTGTCAGCTTCATATCTGCCAGCCCCCGCTATATTATGGAATCGCTTGGGATGATTCTCATCGCGGTTTTGGCTTACGCTCTAAGTGAACAGCCAGGAGGTGTGGCAGAAGCCTTGCCTGTTCTTGCTGCATTGGCATTGGGCGCGCAGCGTCTTCTGCCCGCATTGCAACAAGGCTATAACTCATGGTCAACGATTGCTGGTTGCGAGGCTTCGCTTGTTGATATTCTTAAATTACTGGATCAGCCTCTGCCGGAAGATGGTTTTCTGGGACTTGTGACGCCACTACAATTCCACACTTCAATTAGATTTGATTCCGTAAGTTTTCGCTATTCGAGTGGTGGGCCGCTTGTAGCCGATGGACTTAATATCGTGATTCCAAAAGGGTCGCGAGTTGGTTTCGTGGGCATAACGGGTAGCGGAAAAAGTACTGTGATTGATTTGCTGATGGGATTGCTAACACCCATCGAAGGACAATTAATTGTTGATGATCAGCCCATTATCGGTAGCATTGTAAAAAAATGGCAAAAAAATATCGCTCATGTGCCACAAAGTATTTATTTGGCCGACACTACACTTGCAGAAAACATTGCTTTTGGGGTTCCCTCCAATAATATAAACATGGAGCGAGTTAAGTTGGCGGCGCGCCAAGCTCAAATAGCGGAATTTATCGAGGCAAAGCCTAATGGCTACAATGCCTTGGTGGGCGAGCGTGGTATTCGTCTCTCAGGGGGGCAGCGGCAGAGAATTGGTATCGCCCGAGCCCTATATAAGCAGGCAAATGTGTTGGTATTTGATGAGGCAACTAGCGCGCTCGACAATACAACGGAGCAATCAGTAATGAACGCGATTGAGAGTCTTAACCGTAATCTCACTATTTTAATGATCGCACACCGAATATCCACCATTAAGAGTTGCGATATCATATTTGAGATCGAGCGGGGGCGCATAATTGCTCAAGGGACCTACGATGAATTACTGGCATCTAGCATTAGTTTCAGTAGGATGGCAGCGAAGAGCACATGAAATCTGAGTGTAATGTGTCACAAATGAGTTATTAGTGGAAAAGGAATATCAATGAATATCCTATTGACTGGTGGATGTGGTTATAAGGGAACCGTACTTGTACCAAAGTTACTCTCACAGGGTCATACAGTTTCTGTGCTTGATACTATGTGGTTCGGTAATTTTCTGCTTCCCCATCCTAATTTGACTGTTATAAAAGGTGACGTTCGCAACGTTGAGGATATATCATTTGATGGTATCGAAGCTATCATTCATTTATCTTCAGTAGCAAACGACCCCTGTGGCGATTTAGATCCTAAGTTAACTTGGGAGATTAGTGCGTTGGCAACAATGCAACTTGCTGATAAGGCCGCCCGCTATGGAGTGCAGCAATTTATTTATGCGTCGTCTGGGAGTGTTTATGGCGTTAAAGATGAGGATCAGGTAACAGAGGACTTGGAGCTTAAGCCTATATCTGAGTACAACAAAACCAAAATGGTTTCTGAGCGTGTGCTTTTAAGTTACGCAGAGAAGATGGCGATTCAGATCATACGTCCTGCAACCGTTTGTGGTTACTCGCCTAGGATGCGTCTTGATGTCGCAGTTAATCTATTGACAATGCAGGCCTTATCAAATGGCAAGATCACCGTGCTGGGTGGTGAACAGACGCGACCAAATATTCATATAGATGATATTACCGATCTCTATGTTTTTCTATTGAACCGCCCTGATGTAATCGGCATTTTTAATGCAGGGTTCGAGAACATATCAATACTTAATATTGCGCACCTAGTAAGCAAGCAGATTCCTGCTCAAATTTTAGTTGCCAAATCCAGCGACCCACGTTCATACCGAGTTAACTCTGAAAAGCTTCTTGCTACTGGATTCAGGCCAAAGAAGACAGTTGAAAATGCTATCTCAGAAATTGTTGAGAAATTTCATTCAGGCGTCCTCAAGGATGAAGATCATTTTTACAACCTCCGATGGATGGAAAAAAAGGTTCTTAAAGGTAAGATGGCTTAATAGAATATGACAGTAACTAGTGTGGATTTTTTTATTGACTATGCAAGTCGTCTGCAGGCATCGCTTTCGAACGCTGAATGGTCTGGTGTTGCACAGCTCGCAAGTGATATTCATGAATGCTGGCTGAAAAAGCGGCAGGTATTTTTATGTGGAAATGGTGGTAGTGCCGGAAATGCTATTCACCTGGCCAACGACTTTCTGTACGGCATAGCTAAGCAACCTGGTGGCGGCATGCGAGTAAATGCTCTTTCTGCTAATTCGGCGGTTATTACATGTTTGGCAAATGACACTGGCTATGACCGAATCTATTCCGAACAACTTTCTGTTATGGGCAATCCTGGCGATTTGTTGATTGCTCTCTCCGGTAGCGGTAATTCACCCAACATAATTGCTGCGCTGGAGCAGGCTAAAACTATGAAGATTAAGAGCTATGCGATCCTTGGTTTTACTGGAGGTCACTGCAAAGAGTTAGCTGATGTCCCCATTCATTTTCCCGTTGACGATATGCAGATTTCTGAAGATCTGCAATTAGTTGTTGGGCACATGCTGATGCAATGGTTGTTTGCCAATCGACCTAAAGCTTAAATTTTCCGTTACATTGAAACGATATTTATGAATACAGTTTTTGTCATAGGCAGCAATTCTTTTTCGGGCGCTAGTTTCGTTGATTTTGCTCTGAGCAAAAAAGCGAAAGTTTTTGGGACTAGCCGTTCTGATGAGCCCAATTCTGCGTTTTTACCTTACAGATGGGCAAACCATGAAAACTTTGCTTTTCATCGGCTGGACCTTAATAATGACCTTGACGCTATTACATCTATTATTTGCGAGGTTAAGCCTGCTTACGTTGTAAATTTTGCAGCCCAAAGTATGGTTGGAGAAAGTTGGGTAAGCCCGGGAGACTGGTTTATGACAAACTCAGTTTCCACCATCAAACTCCATGATGAACTTCGTAAATATGATTTTCTTAAGCGATATGTTCATATTTCCACTCCCGAGGTCTACGGAAGCTGTTCTGGATTTGTAAAGGAAGATTTTCCCTTTAATCCAAGCACGCCCTATGCTGTATCTCGTGCTGCAGCTGACATGAGTCTGAAGACATTTAACTCAGCCTATGGCTTCCCTGTAGTAACAACACGTGCTGCTAACGTATATGGTCCAGGACAGCAACTCTATCGCATCATTCCTCGTACTATTCTGTTTATATTGTTGGGTCGGAAGATACAGTTGCATGGGGGAGGTAGCTCTACTAGGTCTTTTATCCATATACGGGACGTTTCTGATGCTACTTGGCGGATTATGGAGGGCGGCAATAATGGTGAGACGTATCACATATCTACTGGCGATGTAATTTCAATTCGGGAGCTAGTTGCAGAAATATGTACCCGTTTAAATGTACGCTTTGAGGATCATGTAGAAGTTGTCGGAGAGCGACTTGGCAAAGATTCTGCTTACCATCTTGAAAGCTCCAAGGTTCGTACTGAATTGGGGTGGCGTGATCGAATAAGTTTTGATCAGGGTCTTGACGAATGTATTGCTTGGGTGCGCGATAACTTTAATACACTCAAGTCAGAGCCTTACGACTATTTACACAAACCATGAATCTCATAACCAACCCGGCGGAGCTTGCTCTCATGGCAAGCAGATTGCGTGCCAACATTATCGAGACCTCGAGTCGAACAGGCACACCCCATTTAGCGTCCTGCCTTTCATGCGTTGATTTATTGACTGCACTGTATTTTTCTATCTTAAGAATCAATCCTAAGGATCCAAAAAATCCAGATCGAGATCGCTTTATTCTAAGTAAGGGGCATGGTGCGATGGCACTCTTTCATGTCTTAGCTCTGCGTGGCTTTTACTCGGAGAGTGAACTCCTTTCTTACGGTGAGGATGGCGGTGTTTTTGCAGAACATCCTCCGACGCCAGATCACCTTACGGGAATAGAGGCTGCAACTGGTTCGCTTGGACATGGCTTGTCCATGGGTCTAGGCATGGCTTTAGCTGCACGTATCCAAAAGCGTAAATATAACGTCTATGCGATTCTCGGTGATGGTGAGTGTAATGAAGGTTCAATTTGGGAGTGCGCTATGCTCGCGGCTGCCCAGGGGGTGGATAATATTTGTGCCATAGTAGATTTCAATAAATGGCAAGCAACAGGTCGGAGTCAAGAGATCATGGCTCTTGACCCACTGATTGATAAATGGCGTGCTTTTGGCTGGCAAGCTTGTGAAGTTGACGGCCATGATATGGAGGCAATTTTATCCGCGTTGGCTAAGTTCCCCGCGGATAGCAAGAAACCCACTGCGATTATTGCTCACACAATTAAAGGTAGGGGCGTCTCTTTCATGGAAGATGATAACAATTGGCATTACCGAATACCAACCGCAGAAGAGGTTGTGAAGTCCAAGATTGAGCTAAAGGTTGGGATATGAGAAATGCATTCGCTGATGAAATAACGCAACTGGCTCGACAGGACCCTCGTCTTGTATTGTTATCAGGCGATATTGGTAATAAACTTTTTGATAAGTTCAAAGATGTTGACAATTTGCGTTTTTATAACTGTGGAATTGCTGAAGCTAATATGATGGGTGTAGCCGCAGGTTTGGCGCTAAGTGGCCTTCGCCCATTTGTTTACACCATCACACCCTTTACTACGACACGCTGTTTTGAGCAAATTCGCGTGGATGTCTGTTACCACAAAGCACCGGTTGTAATTGTTGGTACGGGAGCTGGCCTGTCATATGCAGAGCTGGGGCCAACGCACCACTCCCTTGAAGACATTGCCATCTTAAGGACTTTACCCGGCATGCGCGTCCTTGCACCATGTGATTCAATAGAATTGCGTCTAGCTTTGCGTGCAGCGCTAGAAGGTGATAGCCCTACTTACATCCGCATTGGTAAGAAGGGCGAGGCTGACATCCACCCTAATCCACCAAAATTTAAGATTGGCAAAGCAATTATTGTTCGACCTGGGATTGATGTTTCGATGCTCTGTGCTGGTAATATGATGTTAGAAACGCTCAAAGCAGCTGATATTTTGGCGGTGGAGGGTATATCTGCAGAGGTGGTTAGTTTTCATACGGTTAAACCACTTGATGAAAGTTATTTGCAAAGTGCTGCTAGTAGTTTTAAGTTACTGGCCACCGTCGAAGAACATGGCCAAATCGGCGGCTTTGGGAGTGCTGTTTCAGAATGGCGTGCACGTACAAACTGCAATCTTCAACAGATTAGTTTTGGTGCGGACGACGAGTTCATGCACGAGGTTGGATCACAAGACTATGCACGCAAGAAGTATGGACTTACGGCGGAAAATATTGCAACACGAGTAATTGAAGCGCTTAAAAAGTAGGTAAACCATGCAAATCGGAATTGATTTTGATAACACCATCGTTGACTACGATGCACTGTTTTACAAAGTCGCACATGAAAATAACATGGTACCCGTCGATACGCCTGTCAATAAAGTGGCTGTTAGAGACTATTTTCGTAAGATGGGCCAGGAAGAAATTTGGACCGAGATGCAGGGATACGTGTATGGAGCTCGTATGGGCGAGGCCGTAGCCTATCCTGGCGCTATCGACTTCATGACGCGGGCTACGAA
>Ga0114981_10002229_pt1 | contig 12556 bp, 6 predicted proteins | sample S_140806_MF_Meta_FD_87028 | JGI IMG/M metagenome (GOLD analysis project Ga0114981, IMG submission 87028) | Freshwater microbial communities from Lake Simoncouche, Canada to study carbon cycling - S_140806_MF_MetaG | ecosystem: Environmental > Aquatic > Freshwater > Lake | place: Lake...
GCTTTCTGTCCATATCTTGAATAGCTTGAACTGCAATTTTTACTTCTGCTGGGGTTGCTGCTCTGCCAAGTAACTGAAAGAATGCATCTCCAGTTTGTTTTGCTGCGTCTTCTCTTGAGACAACAGATACGGTTCGACCAGTACCCATTGATGGTGGACCAACAAAATCACCAGATGTCCACAGATTTACCAATGCTTTCAATGTACGGCGTCTATCATTCGCCGTTACCATAAAGTTTCCTATTGCATTTGAGTCAGCATTACTTAAGCTAATTCCATATAAAGCTTGCGAACTAGGTTTCCCGTCTCCGTAATAACCAAGCCCAACCAAAGCTTTAAAGAATTGTGTGCGGTCAGCCTCATTCTTTAATCTAAAGAACTCTGTGTCTATCTCTGAACTTGGATCATAGATATCCCTAGATGGCGCATCATTTTCATCAACCAACTTATCGCCTGTGTAAAACCATTTTGATCCACCAGGTCCACGCTGTACCGTAATTGTTTTTGGAAGCAAAGCAGGCAAACTAGTTGGATCCATGCCTTTACTTTCGCGTGGATATGTTACTGCTTCGTCCTGAATAATTTTTTGAGTTGTTGGATTGTTAGGATTAATAGCAATTGGGGTTTTAGGGATAAAAGTTTCTTCGCCTTGTGCACCAGTAACACCAGGGTCGTTCTCTCCTATGAGGGTAGTTATGTTTTGTTCTGAGTTTTTGTCGTCTTTAGCCATTATTTTTCAACCTCTGATGAGAGCAATCGTTGCCAGATTCTATCAAACTGTGGGTTTTCTTGGGCTAAACGATTACCGAAACTGTAGAGAGACTCAGCTACTGGTTTGGCTTTTTTAGAATTAAAGCTTTTAAGATCCTTGCCCTCTAACAAAGACTCTCTTGCGCTTAGATATCTAGCAACCAATGGAGCTACTTCGTTGTTTGCCAAACGTGGATCTTTAATAATTTCTTTTAGCAAAATCAATTGATTATCAAACTCACCAACGGTGAATTCAGCTACTTCGGGGAAGCCTGGATATTCTTGGTGCAGTTTTGTGCGGTAAGCCCTCAGCTTTTCGCTTTGTGCTTCTGATGGGAAAGCAGGGAACATCTTGCGGGCTGCTCGGAACTTAGCTGAACCAATACGATTCTGTGCTAATTCAACCAGTTCGTCCAGTTTAAGCGACCTTCGTTTGCCCTCTGATTTCTGTCGATTGTAAACATCTTGGTTAAACTCTGAACCTGTCGGGCCAAAGTAAGCCGCAAGATCTTCATAGTCTTCCATCAGGTCTCGGTTCTTAAGTTCCCATTCTCCGAACTCGCCAGTTGCTTCAAGACCATTGACCAAGCTTTCAGTTTTAGAACCAACATACAGCGCTGCTTCTTCTCCGAAAACTTTAGTAAAACGTGTAACAGCAGTTTCGTAATCCTCTTCCTGCATCTTGCTGAACACTTGAACAAGTTGGTCAACGTAAATATCTTTGTCCTTAAGTTCTACTTTATATCCAACCTGTGGCGAAGTTGGTCCAAAGAACTGTTGACCAATTCTTATAGCGGTGATAATTCGAGCGTCACGCAAAGAGTCCTTTTCAAGTTTGGCAAAGCCCTCTTTGGTTGTCAGGTCGTAATCACCAGATGCATACTTTGCTCTGGCTACGTCATTCAATGTTGTGGCAAACGCATTGTTTACTGTGTTGTTGTTTTCGTCATGCCAACTGTACATCAAAGATATAAGTTTGTTTGCAACACCTGGCAGCGGATTTATTTGACTTGCTATTTCGCCTTTTGAAATACCAGCTTTACCATATGGTAACAAAATTTCTACGATCTTGCTTGTTTCTGGTTTGTTTCTCAACAGGAAAGAAGCTGGGATTTGAGCCAACGGTCCAAGACCTGGGATCCAACTCATACCCTGACTAAGTTGAGAAACTGGTGCCTCAAAAAAGGAATCAACACCAGCTGCTTTGAGTGCTGCTGGAAGCCCAAACCACATAGGGAACTTAAAGAACATTTGTTTTGATTGTGGGTCCTGATACCAGAATCCGCGACCGTCTCCATCTGGATCTGCCTGCCCAAGATTACCCGCATAACGCACACCTCTCGTCAAACGAGTTGGGTCTTCCAAGATAAGTCCTGCATAGGTCCCAATAATTTCTCGCCATGCACCAATAAACGGAAAGATGATTCGCAAAGAATCCTCAAGGTTGTTTCTTGAAGATGCGTCGTAAAGCAAACCTTTAGTTTTGCTAACCCCTACAAGACGAGCGTAATCATCTAGATCTTTTACCGTTAAGGTTCCATTTCCAGGTGTTGCCGCTACCTTCTGTAGTTTTGCCGCAGTTTCTTTGCTGCCAATATACTTACCAATGTCGCCACCTGATTGCTGTTTAAGCTTGGTAATTAACCCCTGTGCTTCACTTGCTGAAAGCTTGTCAATGTGATTGGCAATTTCGTCATAGTAAAACTTTCTAAAAACTGGACTGCGCTCTAACGTCTTTGCCCACTTCTGTCCATACATTTGAGAGAAAAAGAAATCGGTAAAATCATCCAGCTTTTCCTGGGTAGATGCCAACCATGCTTTTCCTTCTTTTGTATTTGGGGTTGTCATTTCTTTTGGAAACTGCAAAGGAAGACCCTTTTGCATTCCGAGATCGTCCGTTACTGGTATGCGATTAATTAATTTGATTGCATCTGGGTGGTAGTTGAATGACCCTTGACCAGTTGCCGAACCATCTAGAACTTTTCTGACTACAACATTTTTCCCGTCAAAAGCCATAACAACAGCATCTGTTTCATTTTCGTCTACCGATTTCTTTAACTTAACAAAAGCCCCAGGCTTTAGATCTTGGTCCGCACGCTTGATTACGAAGTCGTTTGGGGTAAGGGTGATATTGGTTTCAAGTGGAACGCGATCAAATGCTGCTATGAAAAGAACATCTTCAAATTCGCCAGTTTCGTTTTTAATGTTTGCATACGGGATATCTCTTGAGTGAGAACGCAACCATTCGCGTCGTGCTTGTGGGGGAAGACCACTTAATGATCTGCCTGGACTTTTAATTTCATCCCCTTGTCTTGAAACAAAAGGGATGCCACGTTTGTAGGCACCATCGATCTGTCTAAAATTTTCAGCCTTGTCAGCAACTGTTGACAGCTCGTCAAGGATTTCATCTTCTGCCTTATTGAAAAGCAAACCGCGAGCAGCTGTTCTCTGCAACTCGTCGCTATTTGACAAACGCAAAGAATCCAAAGCCGCTTCTGCATATATTCTTCTACCGTCAGCGCGTGAGACTGTTCGCCAATCTTTTGTGCTGCGCAAATGTCGCCCAAAACCTGTTGTGCCTAAACCCTGTCTTGCTGATGATAGTTGCAATAAATCGGAATGTTCTTCCCGCAACTCTTTCCATGCTGCTCTAATCTCTTCGTTGTTCTTTTCTTTATCTTTTCCAAATAACTGAGGACCCTTTACGGTCAATTGCTCGCCCAAAATAGAGCGCTGTTTTGTTGAGAGGTCATATTTTTTGGCAAGCTTAATAAGCTTGTTGGCGGCTTTTGTTTCGCCTATCAAAAGAGAAATGTATTCACCTGGGTGGTTCAAGAATCCAGTCCCAGCACCCAATGCCATGCGCAACTGTGCGTCAATTGAGTTACGCATAATGTAACCAACTGTTGCAAGGTTTAATGGTTTCCATATCAAGTTTTGTACACCGTCGATGATGTCAACCCATACAGCTTGTTCTCCAGTATGAACCCTTTTTGTAGATCTTTTAACAAGTCGTTCTTGCTCCTGCTCAAGAGCGCGTACTTTTCTTCTTGTTATATCATCGGCTATTTCGTTTGCAGGATACTTGCCCAATTCGGCCGTGATTTCGTCATAACGTTCTTGGTTTACAATTTCTTTGACCATTATTTTTGAGCGCTTTGAAAAGATTGGTTTTGTAATTTTTCCCTGTAAGCCAATGGTATTTAAGGCATCTCTAAACAATGGGTTACTTGTCAATCTTCGCAATTCTCTTGGGTCTGGAAGAGTTTGAACTCGATCAAACAATTGCGAAAGCTGCATTGGACGAGCAAAAGCCATGTTTGCGTTCCCTAATTCCGCTGCTTTCTCCATGTACTCGTTCCATACAGATGGAGGGAAATACTTCTTGATCATGTCCCCGTACGTCTTCATGAATCCGTTGTCTGTTTCTACGCCCATTCTGTCAGTCATGTATGAGCGAAGTTTTTGAGAACGCTTCTGTGCTCGCTGGAAAAGAAGATCGATTGTTTCATCCCTAACCCCATTAAGGTTCAAGGTTTCTTTTAGATATAGCTCGTAAACTTTGTACGCATCACGCTGATCGTCCGAAGCAGATATAGCTTTAAACTTGTCAAGTGCTTCTTTTGTGAACTCGGAAAGTCTTTCACGGGTAGCACCAGCTGTTTTTAGAGAGTTGACCATGCTTTGAACAGCTTTAATGCGATCAACGTCGTCACCATTAATTACTATCTGATCGCTCGATAGTTGGGTTAACAACCTTGAGTTTTTTAGTGGCCCAATCTGCATACCATATTTAATTGGGTTAAGCAATTTTGATGGCTGAATATCTTGAATTCTTGTGCTCAAACTCCCAGTACCAATTGTGTAATTGCCAATTAGTTCTGCTTTTACTTTGTCTACAGTTTTAGCTTTCGCCAATCGTTGAATCATTTCTGGCGCAAGTTTCCAATTAAATCTTTCAGCTAGTGCAAGTTCGTCTGATTCTTCCGCAATTTGCCTAAGGGCTTTAACTGCCGTTGGGTTGACGCTCATAAACCTATCCCATTTTTTTGCGTCAAGAGATACACCATCTAGGGATTTGATTAAACCAGATTCAATCTCCAATGCTTTTCGGTATGTACCAGCATCAGCCTTGGTCATTACTGGAACAACACCTCTAGCAAACTGAAGCGCTTCTGTAAACTTTTCTGCGTCACCAAACACAACGGGCAATGTTTTTACTGTTAAGCCAGCTGCCTTCAACCCACCAAACAGATACTTGTTTGGATCAGGGGCAGCTATGGATACCATGAAGTCAAGAAAACCAGAAACGCCTGTATGCCACCTGCTGTTTTCTGGAATGTTTAAGGTTCCAGCAACACCTCTACCAATAGTGAATGCGGAACCATTTATCGTGCCTCGAATTCTGCGGGCAGCTTCGGATTGTTGAGCCATCAGTTCTTCTGACAAGAAGAAACCATCACCTTGGTCATCCCAGTTATTCAGTAATTGAAATAAACTAAAAGAATCCAAAGCGTCTTTGATCTCAAAACTTCTTTGTCTTCCCTCTTCGGTCCCCAAAGTACCAAGAGAAAAAACAGTCTGTAGGGCTTCTGGTATGGAAGCCCCAAGTGCACCAGTAGCGCGGGATGTTTGTTTTAAAGTGCTGTAAAGATTGTCAACACTTCTCTCAAAGAAGTTTCTATCAACTGGCTTGCCCTCGTTAACAGCCTTAATTGCATCACCAACTTTGTTGCTAACCAAATATTTTCTTATTGGAGAATACAATTCCTGCACAGAATCTGGGTTATCGTTTAAGTTGCGCGCATGTAATTCTGCTGCTTTATCTACAGCGTCATCGCTTGCATAATTTTTAGCCAACGAAAGTTGAGTATTAGCTGGGATCCATGGTGCTCGATTGTTGATATAAGAAATACGTTCGGTTATTAGCGGGTCAACAACTGGTTTGCGGGCAGCAGCTTCTTGCTCCGTTGCAGCTTGCTGTAATAAAACAGACCTGCTTTGTTTATCTAAATTTTTCTGCCAAGACATTAACTTGACTCATACTTGTCAAGTAGGTCACCCAGTCCACTATTTAAATCAAAACGTGCAATATTGCGCAACTCCACCACCGCATCGTTAAGTGGATTTGGTATTCGGATACCAGCCTGTACTGGACCCATGCCTGGACCAAATGCTGCACCAGCAGTAATTGGTTCATTGGGGCGATTAGTCATTGCAAGCAAATCAATTTTCTCTCTTGGTTGTTGTGCAGCAACGGCTCGATCGCCAGCAGCAGGCCCAGATGGGACTTGTTGAAGTCCATCCATAAGTTTCTTTACTTCACCGTACTGATTGCTTGGTCCAACTTTTGGGGTCATAGTGCTACCAATAACGTTTGCCTTGTTTTGTAGGTCTGTCCGTATTGCCATTTCAGCCTCCGAGTTGTGCTAGTAGTGCGTCTAATCCTTGTGGTCCAGGAGGTGGCTGCATTGGCGCTTCTGCACCCATGCCTGGCATAGCTAACCCTGGCATAGCCTCTGGAGAACCAGGAGGCACCATTGCTGCTTGCCTGTCTCGTGCACGTTGATCTGTGCGCTTAACAGCTTCATACAGAGTTACGTTCTGTTCAACGACCAAACGGGTCAAATAAGCTAGATCCTCTGGTTGGTATGGACCGTTTGGATCTACCGCTTGCTGTTGGATAGAGCTAAGTAACGCCGACTCAACACCTTCTGCAACGATTCTATCATGTTCTAGGTCAGGGTCGGAGATTAGTGGGTCTGCTTCTCGTGCAGATTCTTTGCTCATCAACCCAGTACCAAGTCGCTGTCCAAGACCAACGATCAATCCGTTTACATCCGAACCTGCAGCTGAATAAGTTACGTAATGGAAATCATTATTCCAAAGTTGATTCGGGACATAGATAGCCATGCCTGCTGCTGCGCGACCTGGAATATAGAACGACTTTTGGAAAGCGCCCCAGTATGCCCGCTCAATAGCGATAGCGATCTTATCCTCCTGAATCATTGACGACTCAAAGATTGACTGTGCTTCTTGTACGCGATAGTCAACAGTTGCTGAAAGCACAGCATCACCACGTCGACCCGTACGAATGTTGCTACCTGATTCACCACCAAACTCTGCAGGGATAGCGCCTTCTAAACGTTCTTGTCGTTCAAGACGATCTAATGCCGTGTCTGTCTTGTAACCAGGATTAACCTGTAATTGCTGGATGTCTCCACCTTTAACAACACCGAGCTGACCAATTTTGCCATCAGCTACCTGAATGATCTCAGGGTTTTCGCCTGAACGTGCAACTAAGTATTCCTCTGGGAAAATGCCACGCTCAATAGCAATCTCTGTTAGCGCTTGAAGTCTTGCGCGTGTGTAGTACATGCCGAGTATGCCGTCAAACTGACCACGTGGTTGGTCTAAGGTAATGCGACGTGGGTTAACCACCAATGGCATGCCAGTACGGTTAGGGATTTGTTCGAGCATTACTGCACTAAAACCGCCATACAGAACGCCATCTTCATATGATTCATCGCCATTACCTACAGCACACAGTTGGATTCCTTCTGGAGATACATATTCAAGCAATAAAAACTTTTTATCTATCTCTAGATCTTTAAGACCAAGCTGTCCAACAAGCTTTTCCCCATATGTACGCACCATCCAAGAAACAGTTACGCGATAAGAAAAAATACAATCGTAAGGTAGTGGATCATCTGTGTCTTCTACTGGGGCAGCATACGTATCAAGTGGATTACGCACGGTCCAAGTAGGCATCATTGTTTTGAAGTTTGGTTTGATAACTACTGGGGCATTTGAATAAGCCAACAGATGTCGAGCCCTACGGCGCAACTTCATATTCATTCTGTTGTGATCCCAAATAGCAAGCATTGCTTGTTTCTTTTGACGTGCTTGGTTTTTTGCACGTTCAGAACCTTCTTTGGTTGGAGGGAAAAAAGGTTGTGGCATTGTTGATGCAACACGCATTGACATCTGATCCAAACCCTGTACAAGCAGGTTGGCTACAGATGTTTTGGAGTTTCTATCTAGTTCGTTAAGTGGAACAACAATGTCGCCATTAGCAAGATCACGAATGCGACGCATCTGTTCTTTGATTGGACCATCATTCTTTTTTCGTTGGTTGTAAAGCTCAACGATCTCTTGAGCAGCAAGCATGGCTACCTTCTACCGTTAAGCAAATTTGCCAATGCTGTTGGTTGTTTGCCACCAGATTTCTTAGCAGCTTTTTTAGCCGCAGCCTTCGTGGCTGGTGCAGCTTTCTTAGCTGCAGCTTTTTTAACTGCCGCAGCTTTCTTAACTGGTTGACGCAAAGCTTGTTGAGATTTTGGAACAATCGTTCGTACAAAACCATTTGCTTCATTGATTGCCGTAACTTCAGCTTTTCGTTTAGCTTCACTTACTTTTGAAGCCAATGCTCTTTCGGCGCTAGCTTTTTTGTTTACATCAATAAATTTTCTGTTGTTTCTAATAAATGTATCTTGAACTCCAAGGGTTTGTGATCTAACAACACCCTCCCCACCAGAAGCCATGAACTCATTAAAATCTTTTTGGTCCTTGAATACAGTACGGAATGTAGGTTTTGCTTTTGGGGCTGCAGCTGGAGCTGCGCTCTTAACATCTGCTAAAGATTTTGGAACTTGAGCTTGAGCTTGACTTGCTTGAGCTTGTCGTTGTGCTCTTACTTCCCACGGAGATGGCGGATATTTAAATTGCTGTCCAGCAGGAGATGCAGTTCTATCTGTGTAAGGCTGTTCTTCTGGGGTAAGTTTAACGCTTTTTTTAGTTGGCGCAGGTTTTTGGGTTGGTGCTTTCTTAGCTACCTCAGTTTTAATATTTTCTACAACTTTGGCATTCTTCATCCCAAGTTCAATTGCGTTATCAGCTTGTGCTTGAAGCTGTGCTTGCAGCGCAGCATTAGGTGTGCCCTGCATTTGTGGGGCAACATAGGTTTCCTTAGCAGGAGCTGCTTTAACTGGTTTAGCTGCTTTAACTGGTTTAGCTTTTTTAACTGGCTTAACCTTTTCAACAACATCGTTGGCGCCCGACTTAACAAACTTAACTCCACCAATTTCGCCAGGAACTTTTGTTTTGCTTGGGGGTTTAGTGATAGGACTTGTTAAATTATCAAGACCTTTTACTTTCGGGAACATACGCAAATTCTCGGCTGCTTCTATTGCAGCTTTTGATTTTCTCGCTACGTTTGAAACTACCGTGGCAGCAGCAACTAGATTCTTATTGAGTAAAGTTTTGCTACCTTTTTGTGCCAATTTTGATAATGCGGTAGTAACTGGTTTTGATCCACCAAGACTACTGATATCTAGTATGGTCCCAGCTGTGTTGATTGCGGCTTCAACAGCTCCAGCTTCACGCAACTTTGGTTTCTTTCCAAACAAACCAGCAACTGCGTTGATTGTTGGGTTTGTAAACGTTGCTGCCATTGACTCGAGGGTTTCATTGACAATATTTTTTGCACCAACCACAACATCTTTTGCAGCCTGACCTGGAACACCAACAGGATTGGTTGCACCATAGCGCTGCAATGGTTTGGCAACATTACGTTCATACCAATTGCTAGTTGATCGCTCTACGCCATATTCAGCATCCCAACCTTTTTGGGCAGCTGCTGAAGGTGCTTTAATAATTTTACCTTTGCTCGTACTTTTTTGTACTTGACCAGCCTTAAAGCCAGCGACATCTTTGCCCCTGGTTGGATCCATGTATCCACCAGTTTGTTTAACTGCAGGTGGCGGAGTTACTTTATTGTTGCCACCAGTAAACTTAGCTACATCTGTTGGTGTGTAAAAACCTTGACGTTGCACACTACCCGTAACAAACTTTTGTCGAAGAGCAGCTCTGCGTTCTTTGGTTACTTCAACGCCAGACTTCTCAAGTTCTTGTACGCGCGTTTGTACAAAGTATCGTTTACGCGCCTCTGCAGGATCTAGTTCAGGATTTGCTTGGACAAATTCTTTTCGTTGTCTAATCCGCTCTAGTTCTTGTGGGGTACGTTTTTTTGCCATCTAGTCTCCAAATCCTGTATGTACAAAATAGCACATACTATATCCAAGAAGGACGCCACATCTTTGGTGGAGCATGAAGTGGGCGAAGTTGGGGCATGTGTAGTTCAGCAAACCAATGTGCCATTACCAAGTCGGTGCCGTTCTTTTTATCTCTAGTCCAAGAAGTCATCTCGTCTACAAATGCCATAGTCTTCCAATTAGCACGCATAGTTGGGATTCGTACCTGCCCTGATCTCCACAGAGGTGGCAGCAAAGCTTCAACACCAAGGTTCTCGTCAAACTTGTTGCGGGCTGTTGTGTGTGGCACAACGTTGATCCCATGCAATGCTTGCCATTTGCGAACGAAGTCGTGCGCCAAAAGAAACCGTTGCGCTGCGTTGATTTCTACGATCCAATGGGAGATCGGATAGCCGTAAGCCATTGAACGGTTCTGCCATTCCTCCATGATTCCACCGAACTCACGGGTCTGCGTGTTGTAGCCCAGTAGATCTTCGGCGGTTAGCTTAACTCGTTCAACATCAATCAAGTATCTAAGGTTGGTTGACGGTTGATATAGCCACCATTGCAAAGCCCAGAACATGGTTGGTGATGGGTCAACTGATGCAATAGAAATAACTGGCGGGACCAAACCTTCAGGAACATATCCTGCTTGTCGGTCATTGTCGATGCAACCTGGATACAGTACACCATCTGGACCCAGACCACCAGTTGCCCACGTGCGATTAATTAAGTAGTTATCTTCCGCCATATCCTTTTGTTGATATACAACTTCAAACTTTGATGGCGAACTGTGTCGAACATAAGAAAGATCTTTCCATGAAAGACGAAATGGTTCCAGCAACGGACCAACAGGCCATGCAGGTGCGTCTTGTCTACGAGACTTAGGACCATCATCTAGTTCTTCATAGTAAGCCTTGTAGATTAAGTGATGATACTTATAGGTTTTAACTGGTTCTACTTCTTCGGATACATCAGTTACATCTGATCCGTCATAGTCGTCTGCGTCGTAAGCAACCTTACCAAGACAATGCGCGTATAGGTCAAGTGGTCCAAGACGTTGACCGATAACGGCAAGCATGCCACCTGGATCAACACGGGCTTCTGCCATTGAGTCCCAACGTTCAATGAGTTTGTCACGAGCAACAGATTCTTTAGCGTTCTCTGGTGATGCCACGTCGTCAAACAAACAAAGGTCGGCACGGTGTCCAATGAACTCTGATTCGATACCATATGCGCTTACTGTTGGTTCTTTGTTGTCTAAACCACCAGCTCCTTGTTGTTCTACTACAAATTCTTCTGCGCGCCACAGAGCACCAACATGGTTGGGTCTGAAACGCCCATAGTCCAAAGACAAGCAACCTTCTGCGTTGATAGCTAATCCTTTGGCAACCATCTCTGGGTCAGGAATAAGTGGGGATGTGCGCTCCAAGGTTTCACGGATACGGCGTGAATACATCTTTGCAAGCGTTTGAGAGATGGATCCGATCATCACACGGATTGCTCGGTTGCGTACGATACACCACACAGCCACGTCGTGGAATAGGGTTGATTTACCTACACCTGGTGGGCAGTTAAGAACCATGAACTGTTTGTCTGGATGTTCAAGCATTTCAACAATCTTGTATGCAGCATCTACTTGCCATGGTGACGGGACGCGACCCAGATAGACGGTACGGAAATAATCAAAGTCTTCTAGCCCACGTTGCGCTCTTTCGGACAACCTGCCAGCTGGAATGACGGGTGGCATGTTGACCATCTCCAGTCTGTCCTTTTCAACGGATCCTCTGCCACCACCTGGCTTAGCTAACTTGACTTGCTCCAACTCAAGTTTGGCTTCTGTTTCTTTTGCTTTAGATCGCCACTTGACAGCCGTGTTGTAGCAAACACCAGAGATACGTGCAGCTTCTTTTGTGGATACGCCAGATTGTAGGGCTTGCCAGAATAGGGCTCGGTCTTCAGCCGAGATCGCCCTTCTACCTTGGGACATTACTTCTTTTTCTTTTTACCAGTCACCTTTACTGATTCAGGTTTGGTCAAAGCATTGCGCTGCTCATACAAGAACTTGGCATTTTCTGCAAGACGCTTTTCTACCTGTGGTTCAAAAGAAGTATACGGATCAAATGATGCACGCATGTTCATAGCTTTCACTTGTTCTTCCATCACGTACTTGATTCCTTCCACGGTCTTGCGTCGAGCGTCAGCATTGAGGGCTTCAGTTTCGCTTTCCTTGTATTCAGCAAGAGAGCCATAAAAATTTTTATTTTTTGGTTTCATCATGTTGTCAACTATACACCATGGTGCTAGAGTGGCAGGACTCACAACCGACTAAACGCACGGGCCGTACTCTATTCGCACAGAGCGGGGCATTAAACACCAGGTAACTGGGGTAGATCTCCCATGACTGGGAGAAGCGACGTGATGAACGATACATCATCAACTAAGGTGTCGGCTAAATAGCTTGGCTACGGCGACCTGCTCCATAAAGGATGCGAACCGTGGGGGGAGCTGACAGCTCTAAGTTGATTCGTAGCGGTTAACCAGCGTATGTGTACGGTATACACACAAACTAGCGCCGTTCACCACAGAAAATGTAACAAATCCACACATATACAGGACGGGTATTACCCCCCCTGGGGGGTAGGGTAGGCTCGGCAAACCCCTAGTTGTCTAGAGGCTTACCGAGCCTAGAGCCTAAGCCTTGTTGGCTAGAGCGTAGAGCGTATATCCATTAGTCTCTACAGTCTTTGAGACTGCTTTGACCTTTACGCCTA
>Ga0114981_10002233_pt1 | contig 12550 bp, 13 predicted proteins | sample S_140806_MF_Meta_FD_87028 | JGI IMG/M metagenome (GOLD analysis project Ga0114981, IMG submission 87028) | Freshwater microbial communities from Lake Simoncouche, Canada to study carbon cycling - S_140806_MF_MetaG | ecosystem: Environmental > Aquatic > Freshwater > Lake | place: Lake...
ATTGCTGTGGGATGGCATCGCGGCCTATGTGTTTCGCCATGACATTGCGCTGATGTTCGGCTGCGCCTCCCTACCCGGCACTGATCTGGATGCGCTGGCCGATCAACTGACCTATCTGCACGCTTTTCATCTGGCGCCCGAGGAACTGTGCCCGCGTGCTCTGCCGGAACGTTTTGTGGAAATGCGCCGCAAGAACCCGGAAAGCGTAGACAAGCGCGCCACACTCTCCGCGCTACCGCCGCTCGTGAAAGGCTATTTGCGTTTGGGGGGCTTTGTCGGCGATGGCGCTGTGTTGGATGAGCAGTTCAACACCACCGATGTTTCAGTGGTGGTGAAGACAGATCTCGTGACGCAAAAATATCTCAAGCATTACGAACGTAAACATGTAGATCGGTGAAGCCGTCTCTCGCGTAAAGTAGTCTGGCGTGATCCAGTAATTCGGATCACGCCATCACAGGATCAGAATGGCAGAATGATATCCATCAGCTCCTGCCCATAACGCGGGCGCTGCACATCGCTGATAGTGCCCCGCCCGCCATAGGCGATGCGCGCTTCCGCCAAGCGGTCATGCTTCACCGTATTGTCGGAACCGATATCCTGCGGGCGAATGATCCCGCCCACCTGCAGGTCACGTAGTTCCTGGTTGACGCGCACTTGCTGGCGCCCGACCACCACAAGATTACCGTTGGGCAGGACTTGAGAAACGGTGGCCGCAACACGCAGATTAATCTGTTCCGAACGCTTCAGCGTGCCCGTGCCATTCACATCGCTTGAGGAGCTGGCGGATACCGCTTTTGAAGGATCAAAGCCGGTTGGGAAAAGCCTGCCAAAAGATGATTCCAGGCCCAGCAGATTGGGAATCCCCATGCTTTCGCTATTGTCGCGATTGCGTTTGGTGGAATTGGCCATATCGGCCTCATCGTCGATGGACACCAGAACGGTGACAAGATCACCAACGGACGCGGCGCGCTGATCACGCAAAAAGGTCCGGCTTCCCTGGCGCCACAGGCTATTATTCTGCAAAGGCGGCTCGCTTGGGTTCGGCATCGGCATCGTCACCGGGCGCCAGCGCGGATCCGAAGTCGGGTTTTCGATACCGGCCATTTCTGGGCCCTGACCAATGCGCGAAATCCGTTCAGCGGCACTGCAAGCCGTAAGGCTGGCCGCAGCCAGCAGAAGAATGGGTAGACGCATCATTAACTCCTTTCCGCCGTGCGTAATGGGCTGCCACCAAGGCGTACCTTTACGCGACCCGGCCCAATCGCCTCCGCCTCCACCACATTGCGGGAGGAGAGGTTCATTACACTGAGCCGCCCACCACGAGCCGCCGCTTCCATCGCCCGGCCTTGTGTGGTCAGTGAAAGCCCAGGGCCTTCCACAACCATCATCACGACTTCATTCTTGGCGATAATGTGCGGGACCATGAGATCCGAACCCATGAAGGGCAATTCCGTGCCGATCGGGCGGCGCAATTGCATGCCAACCACATCTTGCAGGCGCTGCGCCGTGCCTGGGCGCACGCGTTCAGCGCGTAGTTGAACCAGCTTGGCATCCTCAGGCCCCACAACGTCACCAACTGCAAGCCGCCGCGTGGCGACAATGGCAGGCGCGGTGGCAATAGCCCGGCCCGTGACACGCATCCGAATGCTAGGCATACCATCGGCCATCACAATCAAGGTAGCGGCGAAGCGATTGGAAGCGTTTTCGTAGCTCCCACCTTCAGCAGAAAGCCTTGGTAGCGCGTTCAACGGCAAAATCGGGGGCGAGTAGCTCGCAAGTTCAAGCTCTGCATCGGCTGGCAGGCCAAGCCCCAGCAACTCCGCGCGCAAGACCTCAATCGCGGCTTCGCGCGATAGCGCCTGACCGGGCCGTTCAATCACGCTCCGCTCCGAACCGGACATTGGGCGCCATTCAACATTGAAGCGGCGCGCAATGCCGGCAAGCTGCGATGCTTCGATGACAAAGCGCTGGCCCGGGTTGGGTGCAGCGCCAACCACCACATCGCCACGCGACGAACCTTCAAAGATATCGGCAATGCGGAGGACCTGATCTTCGACCAAGGTATGTGACCGCACGGCCACCGTCTGCGCCCGCGCCTTGCCCGGCAGCGCAAGCAGCCCGACAGGCAGCGCAAGAAGAAGGCGCCTATTCATTACTTAAGCCTTGTGAGGGTGGAAAGCATTTCATCGCTCGCCGAGATCACTCGGGAATTCATTTCATAGGCGCGCTGCGCGGTGATCAGCGCCGTGATTTCCTGCACGACATTCACGTTGGAAGTTTCAATGAAGCCCTGCAGCACTTGCCCATAGCCAGCCTGGCCGGGGGCTGCCTGCTGTGCATCGCCAGAACCAGGTGTGGCCAGGAACAGGTTTTCGCCGATGGCTTCCAAGCCGCCCTCATTGGCGAAGATTGCAAGCTGGATCTGACCAACATTCTGCGGCTGGACCTGGCCATCAATCTTGGCAAGTACCTCACCCGTGGCATTGATGGTGACATCACGCGCCGCCGGCGGAATGGTGATGGCCGGCTGAACCGTGAAGCCTTCCGCGGTCACAATCGTGCCATTGGCGGAAAGGCCAAAGGTGCCATCACGCGTATAGGCGGTTTCGCCGGAAGGCATCAGCACCTGGAAATAGCCATTGCCGCGAATGGCGATATCGAAGCGGTTTTCGGTCTGTTGCAGATTGCCCTGTTCGCTGATGCGGTAGATCGCCGCCGTACGCACACCAAGGCCAAGCTGGGCACCGGAAGGCAGCAGCGTGCCGGTATCGGCGCTTTGCGATCCGGTGCGGCGCAGATTCTGATAAATCAGATCCTGGAATTCGGCCCGGCGCCGCTTGAATCCAGTAGTCGAGATATTGGCGATATTGTTCGAAATGACTTCGATATTGGTCTGCTGGGCCTGCATGCCCGTGGCGGCGATTTGCAAAGAACGCATGGCGGATGTTTCCTATTCTGTCTTAAGAACGGCGGCGCATGATGCGCTCGACCGCGTTAGAAATGCGTTCACCTTCGCGTTCGGTGAAGTTGCTGGCGTATTGGAATTCGCGCATTTCCGCCGTCAGGCGTGTCATTTCCAGGATCGGTGAGATATTGCTGCCCTCAAGCGCGCCCTGCACCACCTTGGGGCGCTCAATCGGGACCGGCGCCTCATTGTTGGCGTCGAACAGGCGATTACCCTCACCCATCAGATTCTGCGGCTTTTCAAAGCGCACCACCTGCAACCGCGCAATCTCTCCATTCTCGCTTTGGATCGTGCCGGACTTGGTTACTTCGATCTGGGTGTCCTGGGCCGAGAAGGAGATCGGCCGATTCCGGGAATCCAGCACCGCATTGCCTTCTTGATCCACAAGCCGGCCATTGGCGCCGATAGAAAACCGCCCGGCACGCGTATAGCGTTCGCCCTTGGGGGTTTCGACCACGAAGAAGCCTTCCCCATCAATCGCGACATCCAGCTTATTGCCGGTTGTCTGAAGGGGGCCGGGGGTCATATCACGCCAAGTCGCCCGGTCCTGGGGAAGGGACATGGAAGAATCCCCCGGCATGCCGCCGGCACCGCGGATGTTCACCATGACTTGGCCAAAAATCGGCCGCATCGCCCGGAAGCCCGGCGTGTCGGCATTGGCGATGTTATTCGCCATGGCCTGGGTCGAACGTTCCTGGAGCGACAGTCGCGACATCAGGATGTAACCGGGCGAATCCATAAGGGCTCCCTAATGGGGTCCAGGACAATGGACCCCCGACCAGTGAAAGATTAGGGACGGATGCAGTGCGCCGCCGCCCCCAAAAGAGTTTTGACAAAAACCTTTGACAAAAACCTTTTGAAAAACCTTGGTGCAACTGGCGTGCCATCCTTTATAGAGGTTGTTCAGGGCAGAACTTGCCGGTTCAAACCTTTTTGGCCCGGCAAGGCCTGCCGCAAGGCTTCTTTAATCGGAGCCTGTCAGAATGCATCGCGAAGGAGAGATTTATGTCAGGGCAAATTGAGGCCAGTGAGGAAGTACAGGAGGTCAAGAAGGGCGGAGGGCGCAAGAAGCTCCTGCTCCTCGCCTTGCCTGTGCTGCTGGTCGCGATCGGGGCTGGGCTTTGGTTCGGCGGCATCCTGCCGCCGCTGCTCGGCATGGGTGCGCCTGCCGCTACGGCCGAACGGGAACCTGGGCCGCGCGCCGTGGCGTTCCTGGATATGCCGGAGATTGTGACAAACCTCAACGCCCCAGGGCGTCGGGCGGTGTATGTGAAGCTCCGCAGCAAGCTAGAATTGGCCCGCCCTGAAGACGGGGCAGCGGTCCAGGCTTCCATGCCGCGGCTGCTTGACCTGTTCCAAACCTACCTCAGGGAAGTCCGGCCCGAAGAATTGCGCGGTTCAGCCGGCACCCAGCGCCTGCGGGAAGAATTGGTGGCCCGCGCCAATATCGCGGTAGCCCAGGCAGGCCGCGGTGATGCGCAGCAGATCCGCGTCAATGACGTGCTGTTCGTGGAGATTTTGGTCCAATGAGCGGCACGGGCGAAGAAGAAGACCTCGCCGCGGCCTGGGGGGCCGCGCTTGAGGAAGAAGGATCAACCGAAGGAGAAGCTGCGCCGGCGGTTGCTGCGGATGCGGCGCGCGTCCTCAATCAGGCTGAAATTGACAGTCTTTTGGGTTTTGGCGTCGGCCCAGCGCGGGACGCTGAGGAAAGCGGCATCCAGCGGATCATTTCCTCTGGCCTGATTTCCTATGAACGCCTGCCAATGCTGGAAATTGTGTTTGACCGGCTGGTCAGGCTCATGTCCACCACGCTGCGCAATTTCACCTCCGACAATGTGGATGTCTCCATTGACGGCATCGTCTCCCTCCGCTTCGGGGATTATCTGAATTCGGTGCCGCTGCCGGCCATGCTTGGGGTCACGCGGGCTGATGAATGGGATAATTACGGCCTCGCGGTCGTAGATTCAGCGCTGATCTATTCAGTGGTGGATGTGTTGCTGGGCGGGCGACGGGGCACCGCCGCGATGCGCATTGAAGGCCGCCCCTATACCACCATTGAACGCACCCTGGTGGAACGTCTGGTCGGTGTGGTGCTGGATGATCTGACGGCGGCTTTTGAACCGCTTTGCCCGGTACATTTCCGCTTTGAACGGCTTGAGGTGAACCCTCGCTTTGCCGTGATCAGCCGGCCATCCAATGCCTGCGTCCTGGTGCGGCTCAGGGTGGATATGGAAGATCGCGGCGGGAAGCTAGAAATCCTGCTGCCTTACGCAACGCTGGAACCCGTGCGCGAATTGCTGCTGCAGCAATTCATGGGCGAGAAATTCGGCCGCGACAGCATCTGGGAAACCCATTTGGCCGAGGAATTGCGCCATACGGATATCGGTCTGGATGTTGTGCTGGATGAGCAGATGATGCCGCTTTCTTCGGTGCTCAACCTGAAGGTGGGGGATCAGATTGCGCTGGGCGTCCCACCAGGGGCGCCGGTGAGGCTGCGCTGCGGCGATGTGCCGCTTTTTGAGGGAGAAATGGGCCGCAAGGGCCAGCGCCTGGCCGTTCGGATCGACCGAGAGGTCGAACGTCGGAAGGGGGCTTCGTCATGATGTCATTCTCCTGGCTTGAATGGGGCCTGCAGCTGACCCTGCTTGTGCTGCTTGGCGCGGCGATCCCCTTTGCCGTCCGGCTGGAACGGGCTTTGCGCGAAATTCGCAAGGACCGCACGGCCATGGAGTCCAGCGCCCAGGGCCTTTCAGAAGCCGCGGCGGCGGCAGAATCGGCCATTCTGCGCCTGCGCGCTACGGCGGAACTTTCCGGGCGGCAGGTGCAGGAACGGGTAACAACGGCAGAACCGCTGCGGGATGATCTGCGCTTTCTGATCGAACGCGCGGAAACGCTGGCGGATCGATTGGAATCCCTGGTGCGCGCGGGCCGACCTATGGCCGGCCATGAACCACCGCCCGCCCCGGCTGCATCACGCCCCACCCGAGAGCCGCAAAGCGATGATAGTCCGCTCCGCAGTCAAGCGGAACGCGACTTGCTTCGTGCTCTTTCCATCGGTACCGGAAAGGGGGCTCGCTGATGTTCAAACCGCGCCTTTTGCCCTTGGCGATCATCGCTATGGGCGGCTTATTCCTTGTAAAGTCAGAAAACATCATCCGCCCGCTGCTGCGCGGCGAACCCGCCCCGGTGCCCTCAGTCGCACCGGCGCGGGCGGCAGAAGTTACCCCCCCCCTGTCGGTGGCGCCCGAAGCGCAGCGGCCGACAGGTGGTTTCCAGCGACTTGGCCCAAGGCCCGAAGGTGGGCTTGAGGAAGCGCCAAACCCGATCTCCCAGGCCGAACGCGCGCTGCTGGAACAGTTGCGTGCCAGGCGGTCGGAACTGGAGGCGCGGGAACAAACCGTCGCCTCCCGCGAATTGGTCCTGGCGGCGTCAGAGCGCCGTTTGGGTCAGCGCATAGAAGAACTAACGCAGCTTCAGCAGCGCCTTGAAGCCATGGAACGCACCCGTGGCGAACGCGAGGAATCTGGCTGGCGCGGCTTAGTCCGCACCTACGAAAGCATGCGCCCGCGGGAAGCCGCGGCGATTTTCGAGGAATTGGAATTGCCTGTGGTGATCCAAATCCTGGATCGCATGGGCGAACGGAAAATGGCACCGGTGATCGGTGCGATGCGGCCCGAAAAGGCCCGGGTTCTCACCGCCGAATTGGCGAGACACCGGGCGAATCGGCCGGGAAGCGAGTAGGCCGAATGATCCGGTCGGCAAACGGTGGAGAACCATGGATAAGAACATCAATGTCCTGATTGTGGACGACTATCGGACGATGCTGCGCATCATCCGCAACCTTCTGAAGCAGCTTGAATTCAACAATGTTGATGAAGCTGTGGATGGGCAGGAAGCCTTGGCCAAGCTGCGCGCGGGCAATTTTGGGCTCGTGATCAGCGATTGGAACATGGCGCCCATGACCGGGCTTGACCTGCTCAAGGAAGTGCGGGCGGATCAGCGGCTGAAGGAGATGCCGTTCATCATGATCACCGCCGAAAGCAAGACCGAAAACGTGGTGGCCGCCAAGCAGGCTGGCGTTTCCAATTACATCGTGAAGCCCTTCAACGCTGAGACGCTCCGCGAAAAGATCGAAAAGGTGCTGGTCCATGCCTGACGGAACCCCCCAAGGGCCGGAAGGCGACCGGATCGAGACCACGGTGCGCGCCGTGCTCGCGACCATGGCGGGCGATTTGACCGCCAAGGAATCCGTCCTGCTGGCCGAACTGGAAGGGCTTGGGCGCACCATCGCGCGCGCCAAGGCCGAAATCGCCGCCCTCAAGGTCGAAGATATCCGCGATGCGCATATCCCCTCGGCCACTGATGAATTGGATGCCATCGTCGAACATACGGCGCATGCGACCAATGAAATCCTGGATTGCTGCGAAACGCTGGAGCAGTTGCAAACCGATTTGTCCGGCGAAGCGGCGGACAAGTTGCAAGGCGCGGTCACTCGGATATACGAAGCCTGTTCCTTTCAGGACATCACCGGGCAGCGGATTGGCAAGGTTGTGACAGCTCTCAAGGCGATTGAAGGCAGAATTGCATCGGTGGTTTCCGCCGCCAGCGGGATGCCGGGCCCCAATGCAGCCCCGGTGGCGGTTGCCGCGCCCGTGCAGGACAACAGGCGTACCGAAGGCGAAAAGCTGGCCAATGGTCCGCAGCTTCCAGGTGCTGGCGTTTCGCAGAGCGAAATTGACCGGCTTTTGGCGAGCTTCGATTGATGCGCCTGGCGGGTGCCTTGCTGATGATCTGGTTCGCCTTGGGCGTTCCGGCTTTTGCGCAGCAGGCACCCGCTGTCGGCCTAAGGGTCGGGAGCCACCCGACCTATGGCCGGGTGGTGATGGATTGGCCCGAAGCAGTTCCCTACCGGGCTGAAGAAGCGGGCAACCGCTTGATTTTACGCTTTGATGCGCCGGCGCGATACGACCTTTCAGGCGCCTTGCGACTGCCGAAGAATGTTGAGAGCCTATCGGCGATTGAAGGTGGGATCGTCCTGCAAGCCCTGCCCGGCACGCGGTTTCGCCATTACTCGCTGGGCAATCGCGTGGTGATTGATGTGTTGGATGGCGCCGAGGCCAGCACCACCGCGCCGCCAGCAGGGGCTGGATCGCCGCCAGCTTCACTCACCGTGCCGCCTACAGCGCAAGCTGAGACAGCGCCGCCCCCTGCGGCACCCGCACGGCCCGCCGCCGCACCGCCCGCCGCGCCGGCTGCGCGGCCACCACCAACGGCGCCGCCGCCCCGAGAGGCCGCGCCCCCATCAAGCCAGGCTGCCACCGCATCCGCCCCGGCCCCTTCCGCGGCGGATGTTTCGCGTCCCGGGCCTGGGGCAAATACGGGCGCATCACCCCAGGTTGTGCCGGCCTCAATCCCACCTACACCAGCGGTTACGCCACCCTCGCCAGCTGCGACACCTCAGACGGCCACTGCCCAGACGCAGCCCGACCCGGCGGCACGCCCGTTAGTGGTGGTACCGCCCCGGCGTACCACGCCTGTTGGATTGCTGGCGGAAGGCCGGGCCATTTCACTTGATCTTGGGGCCGATACCTCTGCCGCCGTCTTCCGCCATGGCGATTGGGTAGTCGCCGTTTTTGATCGGCCTGAGGCGCTGGAGCTTTCTCAATTGCAGGGCAGCGCGATCTTCCTTGGCATGGAAACACGCCAAACGGGTGATGCCACCATTCTGCAAATGCGCCTGGCTCCACCCGGTACGCTCCGCCCGCGCCGAGAGGGCAATGCCTGGGTGATTGAAGCCTTCCGCGACGCAGTGGAGGCCAATCGCGCGCTCACGGCCATCACGCCGGAACTGGATCAGGGGCCGCCGGTACGGCTGGTGCTGCGTGCTGCGCGCCCAGGCCGCAGCGTAACAGTGCTTGATCCTGAAACTGGCAGCCCGCTTCTTGTCGGCACGCTACGGGAGGCCGGGCAGGCGGTTGCGATTGGCCGGCGCCAGCCTGAATTCCAACTGCTTCCGGCAATGCTGGGTGTCGCCGTGCTGCCCCGGGGCGACAACATCCAACTCCGCGCCTTGAATGACCGCTTCATCCTGCAAGCCTCAGGTATGGATTCGCTTAGGCTTGGCGCCGATGCAGGGCGGGAACCTCTGGCCGAAGCCGCGACACTCAGCCGCGTCATGGATTTGCCCTCAGCCAATGCAGCGACACTTTTGGAAAGACTGCGCACGTCTAGCGCCAATATCGGCGAAGCAGGGCCGCTTGGCCGTTCAGAAGCGCGGCGCCATGCGGCGGAAACGCTGCTCGCGCTCGGCATGGCGCAGGAAGCTCAGGCCATGGCGACCCTAGCGTTGCAGGAAGACCCGCGCGCGGGGGCCGATGCGCGGCTTGTGATGGTGCAGGCCGCCGCGGCTCTGGTTGCGGGGCGTGAGGCTGAAGCGCGGCAGCTTGAAAACCCGCAAATGCCCTCGACCGATGAAACCACGCTTTGGCGCGGTTTTCTGGCGGCTGCCCGGGGCGATCACGCTGTGGCCGGCCCCGCCATTGCCGCCAGCCTGCCGCTTTTGCTTTCCTACCCAAGGCCGCTGGCCCAGCGGCTGGTCCCGATTGCCATGGAAAGCCTTGCGGCCGCCGGTGAATTGACCGCCGCCAACCGCTTAGGTGACGCGGAACCGGACAATCCCAGCCTGCACCTTGCCCGCGGCATGCTCGCCGAAGCCGATGGCCGGATCGAGGATGCTTTGGCGGCCTATCGTCAGGCGATCCAGGGTCGTGACCGGTTGCGCCGTGCCCGCGCGATCAGACGCAGCGTGGAATTGCGCTTGGCCGTGGGGCAGCTTGATGCCGCCGGCGCCACGGCCGAATTGGAAGCCGCACTCTTTGCCTGGCGCGGCGATGCGGATGAGGTGAATGCGCGCATTCGTTTGGCTGAATTGCGGCGTGAAGCCGGCAATGGCCGCGCCGCTTTTGAATTGCTGCAAGAAACCCAGCGCTTTTTCCCAGAGCGCGAGAATGATCTGCGCCCGCATCTGCGCGCCGCCTTCGCCGCAGCGCTGCAAAGCGCGCCCCCCTTAAACGCCGCCGCTTTCTATGACGCGCATCCAGAATTCCTGCCGGAGGATGCGGCGGGCATCCGTTCCGTTCTGGTTCTGGCGGACCGGCTGGCCGCGCTTGACCTGGTTGATCGTGCTTCCGCCGTGCTGCGTGACGCGTTGGGGCGCCTGACTGATCCTGCGGCGCGCAAGCCCGTCAGCACCAAGCTTGCCGCCTTGCGCCTTTCGGAAGGCGACGCCCAAGGGGCGCTGGCTGCCTTGGATGCGGCAACCGAGGGCGACGGCGAGGAGCTTGAACGCAGCATTCTGCGCGGGCGCGCCCTTGCGCGCGCGGGAAATCGTCGCGTTGCCGAAGGAGTGCTTTCTGAACTTGGTGATGACGGGGCAGAGGCGCTCGCGGAAATTCGCGCCGAGGTACAGGATTGGTCAGGCGCTGCCTCTGCGATGATGCATCATATTGGCGCCAAGATACCGCCAGCGCCTGCGCCGCTCAGCCCAACGATGCGGCGTGATTTGGCGCGCACGGCGGCCTATGCGGCGATGGCCAATGACACCAATACCCTAGCGCAACTTCGCGATAACTATGGCGCACGCATGCAGGGTGGGCCGCTGGCGGAAGCTTTCACGCTGTTGACGGGCGAATCGCTCCGCGGCGTGCAGGATTTACCGCGGCTGCAACGCGAAATTAGCCAATTGCGCCTGCTGCCCCAAAGATTGGGCGGCTTGAACACGGCCGCGCCGCCGCGGCGGTAAAGTTTTTTGCCGATAGGGCTGCTGGCCAGAAATTTCATAATCCAAATTACGGTTTTCCCTTGCATATCCTTCCCGCTTGCCCCATATGCCCGCGCTGTTGACCTGATCGGATACTCTGATCGCCCTGGTCATCTGCTGGCTGGAAGGAGCCCTGCTATGGAAGCTCTCGTCCAACCGGGGATGGTCTCGGATTTGCCGAGCGACACCCGGAATATTGACGAAGACGTCTCGGCCCATGCCGAGAAGGATTATTTCGTTCAGCGTGACGGTGTGCGCTACGCCGGGACGCATCTGATTGTGGATCTTTGGGGGGCGACCAATCTGGACGACCCCAGCCACATTGATGCGGTGCTGCGTGAAGGCGCGCTCGCCACTGGGGCGACGATCCTGCACGGGCACTTCCATCATTTCTCGCCCAATGGCGGAGTATCCGGCGTGCTGGTGCTGGCGGAAAGCCATGTGTCTATCCACACTTGGCCGGAACGCGATTATGCTGCGCTCGATATTTTCGTCTGCGGCGAATGCGATCCCTATAAGGCGATCCCGGCACTCAAGCGCGGCTTTCTGCCGGAACGGGTGCAGCTTGCCGAACATAAGCGCGGCCTGATCGGCTGAGCCAATTTCGATATCGTTTTGATGGGGCCGGGTGGCAACGCCCGGCCCTTCTTCATGAATGAGGTGCCGCCATGGCGACCGATAGCTGGATCAATGAAACCCTCTACGCTGCCTGGGGCCAACGCTTCCGCGTGAAGCGCGAATTGGCGCGGGTGCAATCGGATTTTCAGGACATTGTCGTCTTTGAAAGCGAAACCCATGGCAGGGTGATGCTGCTGGATGGCGTTGTGCAGATCACGGAAGGCGATGAATTCGTCTATCAGGAAATGATCACCCATGTGCCCATCCTGGCCCATGGCGCGGCCAAGCGCGTGCTGATCATTGGCGCGGGCGATGGTGGCGTGTTGAAGCGCGTCCTTCAGCATCGCGGCGTCGAAAAAGCCGTGATGGTGGAAATTGATGGCGAAGTGGTGCGGCTTGCCAAGGAATTCCTGCCGACCATTGGCGGCAATGCCTGGCATGATCCGCGCGCCGAGGTGATCATCGGTGATGGCATTGATTATGTGCGTGTGGCACCCGCGGAAAGCTTCGATGTGATCATCGTGGACAGCACGGATCCGATTGGCGTTGGTGAAGCGCTGTTTACCGCTGAATTCTACGCCAATGCGGCGCGCATCCTCTCGCCACGTGGCTTGATCGTCAATCAATGCGGCGTGCCCTTCATGCAGGCCGATGAATTGCACGAAACATCACGCCGGCGCGCGAAATCCTTCCCGGATAATTGGGCCTATCTGGCCGCGGTGCCGACCTATGTCGGCGGCTTCATGACGCTTGGCTGGGCAGCGAAGGATGCGTCCTGCCGTGCCGTGGCGACTGATGAAATCCGCCGCCGTGCGGAGGCTTCCGGGATATTGGGCGCCACGCGCTATTGGACGCCTGAGATTCACACCGGCGCCTTCAACCTGCCGCCCTATATCGCGGAAAGCCTGCCCGGCGCCTGAAACTGCGCCTTAGAGATCAGAGGCTTCCACAGCATTGCTGCCGCTTATGCGGCGAAGCCAAGCGCGCGGATGCGCGCGCCGGCGCCCAGAGCATTTTCAAGCCAAGTGGAAAACTTGGCGGCTCGGAAAATGCGACCAGACAAAGGATTGGTGCGCGTCGGGTGAACGAATGTGAAGCGGGCGCGCACCAAGGGCGGATCGGTCACGATCCGCATCACTGTACGCCAG
>Ga0114981_10002236_pt1 | contig 12545 bp, 24 predicted proteins | sample S_140806_MF_Meta_FD_87028 | JGI IMG/M metagenome (GOLD analysis project Ga0114981, IMG submission 87028) | Freshwater microbial communities from Lake Simoncouche, Canada to study carbon cycling - S_140806_MF_MetaG | ecosystem: Environmental > Aquatic > Freshwater > Lake | place: Lake...
CATTGAAATTCCAGACGAGGAGGGCGCGATGCTTGACGCTCTTGCGCAAGAGCAAGACCGGAGCCGCTCCGCACAGGCTCGCCGCCTGCTGATCCGAGCCATTCGCTCCGCAGCCAATTTGCCCGAGGAGGAAGCGCAATGAACATTCTCGATGGCAGAAAAGCGGACAACCTCCGCGCACGCTTGGCTGAAATTTTTGACCGTCAAAACGTCGAGACAGTCCACGACATCATCAACCGAGCCTTCGAAGCTGGCGTCGCAGCCAAAAGCGATGCCGATTTTTTCGCTATGCAGGACGCCTTCGACCGCGCTCGCGCTCGCTACGAGGCCCAGCGCCGCACTGAACCTGTCGCATTCTTGGATGTCGCACCTGGAACCCTTATCAGAATCGCTGGCAATGAACTTTGATCCCATCGACTTCCTCGTAAAGCTGCTGACAACGCTTGCTGTCTTCGCTATCTGGAACGTGCCGGCCCTTTTCGATCTGATCTGGCCATGATTCCGCATTCCGTATCAGGCATGGTCTCGCGCTACCTCCTCGACGGCCCCTGCGCTGAAAGGCCCGTCACGCTTGAGATTGAGCGATCCGAGATCGTCGCAGTGATCTGCAACGAGACAGGGAAGGAACTTGACCCGTCTGTTGTTCATCGGAGGGATTACGACTTTGCCATTGATTACCTAATCCACAGACCATGAACATCGACCAACTACTCGCAAACCATGAGCTCGAGACTGACAAGCTCATTGCCGAGATCCGCGCATTCCAACGGCGTAAGCGCGAGTCCTGTGACCATCTGATCTACGACGGCCTCGCTGTCCAGGTGCGGATGTTGAAAAACCTAGGCATCCGACTCGCCGCCGTCGATGCCATTGAGGAGGAGCTTTACGGGCTTGCTTTGGATATTTTCCAAGACAACAAGCAGGAGTGCGACTGACACACATTTAATCATATGAAAGTAAGCGAATTATTCAGCGGCTACTTGGAAGCCGAAGACCTACCAGATGACCGCGATGTAACGGTCACAATCGAGAGCGTCCGCGCTCCCGGTAAAGACGACAAGGGCAAAGACGGGCGAGTCATGGACAAGCCTATCATCAAGCTCGTGAAGGTTAAAAAGGAGTGGGTTTTGAACAAGACCAACGCTCGCACGATCCGCCGCATGCATGGCAACGAGACGGAGGCCTGGCACGGTAAGGAGGTCACGATCTACCGAACGACCTGCAACGCTTTCGGCGACGCCAACACCCCATGCATCCGCGTTCGCGGCAACAAGCTCTAAGCATGACGGCCCTACAAGTATCTCCGCGTGACTACCACGCAAAACTGACGTTGGATCGGTCCAACGTGTTCAGCCCTGATTCGTGGCTTTCCAAGTCGCGGCTTTGGGAGTTGCGAAACTGCTCGCTATGGAAATGGCGATTTGCCCCGCGTGAATTTGCGCCGACCTCCGCGATGACATGGGGTTCGTTGATCGACTGCCACCTCACTACGCCGGAACTGGTCGCTGAGACGGTCATCTACAACCCCTATCCCGATTTTCGGACCAAGGCCGCGCAGGAACTCCGCGACACTGCGACCGCTCAAGGCAAAATTATCGTGAGCGCGGAAATGGCCGCGAGCGTCAAGGTGGCCGTTGATCGAGTCAAAACCGATCCGATTGCGGGATCCGTCTTCCGTTCCAGCCAGACGCAGGTGGTCCTCCTCAACCAAATCCGAGGCATCAATTTCAAGGCGCTTGTAGACCTCGCGCCAGCAAATGAGCCGTGCCTCTACGACTTCAAAACAACGAGCGACTTCTCCCAGCGGGGCATCTCGAAAGCAATTGACTCTTTCGGGTATCATGTTCAAGCGGCGCTCTACCTAAAGCTCTGGAACCTCTGCCATCCCGACGACCAGAGGAGCCGCTTCCGATTCATCTGGCAGGATTCTTCCGCACCTTACGAGGTGGCAGTGACTGAGCTTCCGGCCTTTGACATTGCGGCGGGTGACGAGTGGGCAGCAAACCAGATCGACCGGATTATTGCCGCGACGAAAAGCGGATTTTGGCCAGGCATCACTAGCGGCAAGGTTGCCATGATCGGTCGCCCTGGTTACGCGGCCTATCAGGATGAAGAGGAGCTAGACGGATTCGTTGACGCGCCAGAAATGCAAACCAATGCGAGCCAATGAAAGACGTTTCAATTTACCACCTTGAGCACTTGGGCGGGACGCGAACGATCCGCTTCAATCTCGCAGCGATTCGCCGCCTTCTTCCCGAGTATCAGATCCAGAACTTTGATCTCACATCAAGGCAACGAAACAAGATGCAGCGCCGCGTTGACCTCTATGTCGGCCTAGGGGGCAAGTGCGATTTCCAGACGGGAATCAATGCTTCCGAGGAGCGTGTCATTCCGGCCCGAATCATTCCTGCGAAAGACGCCAAGATGGTTCGCGGAAAGCTAATCCCAGCATCGAAGCGCGAAGTCATTCCTGCACGCATCGAGCCGGCTAAACCCGAGATCCTCCCGAGCATTGACCATTTGCCTAATAACCACATCCTCGACAAGGCGCTTCGTTTGGACTTTGCATCCAAAATCAAAACGCTCGCCTCACGATGAAACAATCTCCCACCGCTCGCAGCTTGGCCCATCTGCGCAAAACCTGCCAGCTAGTCCAGGTAGTCGAGAAGTGGAATCCTCACGCTCGCATTAGACAGGATCTTTTCGGAATCATCGACATCCTAGCGATCCGCGATGGAGAGACTGTAGCAGTGCAATCAACAAGCTGGAGCAACACAAAAAGCCGCATCAACAAGATCAACGAATCGGATTCGTTAGAGCATCTGAGAAAAGCCGGATGGATCATTCTGGTTCACGGGTGGCGCAAAAACAAAAACGGAAGATACGAACTTAAAGAAATAGATATATCATGAGAGACTACTTTATTGGAACGCTCTGCCTCGTCACCGGGCTAGGCTACGGACTTGCTTTCTACTTTGCCCTCGAAATGGGCGAGCAGAGGAACGAGAAAGATCAGGCCATCGCTGAACTGACTGAGGTCAGGGTGATGGCGGAATGGTCGCGGTTTGAAGATGGGAGGGCGAAATGAGCGACAAGACACCAGACATTATCTGCATGGCGAGGCTGGAAGTCCTCGACCTCCTTGAAGAGCTTGGCGCTGCCGCAACGCACCTTCGGGAGGCTTATTCCGAATTTGAAGATGGCAACGAGCGAGCCGCGAACATGAGCGTCGAGGATGCCGTCGAGATCATGGGCCGGATTGAGCGCATGAGTTCAAAGATAGGCGTTGAGCTGTGCAAGTGGGTTGAATTTGAAGGGAGGGCGAAATGACACAAGAACAAAGGCGATTTGAAGTGGCGAAGGCGATGATGCAGGGGATGCTTACGAATCCATATTGGGATGAATTCGACTTTGAAGAGATTGCAGAAGCTGCAATACGTGCCGCTGAATGCTTGCTGGATGAGCTAGCCAATCACCCAACTACCGAGGAATCCTCGTTGGTTCAACCAAATGACGCAACCAAACCATGAACGACGTAAACGACTTTCTAGATGTTGCCGAAAGCGCCCCACGTTGGAAGCAGGACGCGAAGCGCTTGGGCATCGAAACCTTCTATGTCTTCGACATGTCCGATTCGTATTGGGAGGCTTCGATTGAGCTTTTCGGCGAAGTGGAAACCCAATGCGGTGAGACGGAGCGCGAGGCTGTGAACTCGTTGATGTTTAAACTCAAAATTGATTGAAATGAAAGAACAAAACGAACTACTAGAAGCCGCTGAAAAGCTTCTTGGAATCATCGATGATCGCCCGGAATTTTTGACTCTTGAGGGAGCGCATATGGCCAAGGAAGCCCGCGAAATCATCGAAGCGCATCGACCAAAACCGAAAAGGTTGGAGGGCTGGGTCAACCTTTACGGTCCTGATGATCACTACATGGGTTTCATCTGGCCTACCGAGCAAGCCGCTAAGGACCATGCCAGCCCTAACATGCTGAGTCAGGTCCACATCCGCGAAGTCGTCCCTGTCTATTGGAAACCGTGGACAAATAAAAGCGTTAAAAGTGCTGCTTTCACTTGGCAAGCGATTGCTGATGCCCACAATCGCGAAATGGAAAGGGTGACGAAATGAACAGCGACGGAAAAACCATCAGGAACCGCCGCTGGCAGAACAAGCAGATCGCCGCCGGTAGATGCGCGATCTGCGCCAGGTTGGCCGTGCCGAATCGGACTCGATGCGAGATTTGTGGGGAGAGGAATCGGGAATATCAGAGGGAATACCGCCAGCGGAATGGACGATAAATCGTCTTGCGGATTCATATCATTTTGTTGAGCCTAAAGATGCCGACCGTATCGGCACGGAGTGAGACCCGTAGAAATGAATACCTTGAAACAGTCCTCGTCCCTCCATCGCGCCGGTGCATTCGCCGGGTCTCACCGCGATGGGTGGGCGAGGGCTTTTTTGTGCCTATGAAACAGACCCAGCCAAAGCGAAAGCGATCATCCTGGTTCGCCTTTTACGTTGATGACTACATCGGAGGCACAAGGGTCATGTCCTTGTCTGCGAGAGGGGCTTTTATTGACTTATTGGCCTACCAATTTGCCAACGATGGGATCCCTGACGACGAGCGCATGATCTGCCGGATTATTGGAGCTTTTGAGGATGAGTGGAAATGGATCCGCGAGGAAGTTTTAAGCAAATTTCCAGCGTGCGACGATGGAGTGAGGAGGAACTGCCGCATGACAAAAGAGCGGGAAGAAAGAGAAGAAATCAGAGAAAAGCGCGTTGAGGCCTCCCAAAAGGGAAACCAAAAGCGCTGGCAAAACGATCTCAAAAGCATCCCAAATGGGATCGCAAATGGGATCCCAAATGGGAACGTTTTGCGAATCGCGACCACGACCACGACCACAGATAAATCTAAAGATTTATCAAAGGCGAACAAGTCGCCTCTTTCTTTCCCCGATTCATTTTCTGAGAATCGGAAACAGACCTTCCTCCTCTGGGCAAAACACAAAGCGGAAAAAGGCCAAAGCTACAAGCCCAGCGGATGGAAGGAGATGTTGAGCAAGCTCGCCAGCATGAGCGACGAAGCTCTCGACCAAGCCGTTAGGCATTCGATGGCGATGAATTACCAAGGCATCTTCGCGGCTCCGAAGGCCGAGGTCCAACGCCAGGCCGCAGAACCAAAGCCCAAGAAGCTCCCAATCCCGGCCAACTGGAGAGAGATCGCCGCGACCATCTACGATGAGCCTCTGACCTGCGACGAGGACGAATTGACCGACGATCAACGCGCAGACATCTACCGGAACTCACGATGACCAGCTTACCCTCAAATCAAGACGCAGAGCGCGCCCTGCTCTCCTGCGCCCTCCAGTGGCCCGAGTCCTTCGACAAGATCGCGCTCCACCCCTCTGGATCCGATCTGTTTTACAACCCCGCCAATCGTGAAATCTGGGCGGCAATGCAAAACGTCCGACGAGAAGCTGGAGAATTGGATTTAGTGGCCCTCATTTCGCGCCTACGGGCTTCGGAGCGTTTGGATGCTGTAGGAGGGGCGGGAGCAGTCACGGAGCTTCTTAGCGACGTTCCTACGCCCAAAATGACGGCCACCTACCTGCGAGCCGCAGAAAAGGAAACCAAAAGGCGTCGGCTAGCGACCGAGTGTCATGCGCTGGCGGCTTCTGCTTGCGATCAGCTCACGGACATTGACCAGGTCATTCAAGCCGCCGATACCGCGATTCAAAGCCTCCTCAAGACCGCATCGGTGGCGAGGTCGAGGCAATGGGGCGAGATCCTAGGCCGCACGGTAGGTATGATCGAGGACGCGCGAGTCGCGGGAGGAAAGATTCCCGGCATTTCAACAGGCTTTGAAAGCCTCGATGCAGCCACCAACGGCTACCAAGGAGGACAGCTCTGGGTGCTCGCGGCTCGACCGGGAGCGGGAAAGACGGCGATGCTGATGAACCTGGTTGAAAACCTCGTGTCCGCGAACGTCGCCACGGCGATCTATTCGGCTGAGATGTTCGCCGAGGAGCTTGCCATTCGCTCCCTATCCGGCCAGACGCGGATTGACTCTCTCAAGCTTGCCCGGGGAGACATCGGAAAGATGGACTTTCTTAAACTCAGGGACGCAATCAACAACTCCCATAAGTGGCCACTTTGGATTGATGACAGGGCAGACATGCGACTGGTTGACATCCAAGTAAGCGCGAGGCAGCTCGTCAAGCAAAGCGGCGTTCGGGTTATTTTTGTCGATTACCTACAATTGATCAAGGAGCCGGAAGGTAGCCGCAATCGAGAGGATGCGGTTAGAAGACTTTCCGATGGCCTCAAGCAACTCGCCAAGGAGTTGGATATAACGGTCGTAACGCTAGCGCAGCTCAACCGAGATGCTGAGAAGCGAGGAAGGCCCGTTAAATCAGACCTGCGCGATTCTGGTGCAATCGAGCAGGACGCGAACGTCATTTTTCTATTGAATCCAACTGAGCCAGATTCGCAGGATCCCGTCGTTGATGTCGAGGTCATCGTTGCAAAATGCCGAGGCGGGAAAATGGGGCCAATCTCTTTTGAGTTCGACCGACCGGTAACAACATTCCGAGAAAAGCGTGAATATTGAAAAGCCTCTTGCAATCAAAACAATTCCCTAGACATTCCGAGCATGGGCAAAGAAGGCGGCGCTCCATGTCCTACACTTTCCCAGCTGCACGTCGTAGCTGGAACCAAAACAAAAAGATATGATCACGGCAAACATCAACGTCACCAAAATCGACAAGACCGCCCTTTACGAAGGGAAGAACGGCAAATACCTGAGCCTTGTCTTCTTTGACAACAAAGACGGTCTGGACCAGTTCGGGAACAACGGCTTTGTAACGCAAGACCTAGGCAAAGAACGCCGCATGGCAGGGGAGAGGGGGCCGATCATTGGCAATTGGAAGGAGGTTGGAACTAAGGGGCCGACTCCCGCGCAAGCTGTTCCGAATACGACTGCAAGCACGGCGGAAGATGATTCGATACCGTTTTGATTACGCGGTTTTGATAGCTGCAACCTCATCATGACCGAAAAGACCTACCACACCGACCTGGATGATGCCATCCTCGACGGGTGGGAGTCGCCGGTCCTTCTACCGATCAACGGTGGCGAGGTGCATTCACGCGGCAGGAGATGCTATGTCCGCAACGCTCGCCGAATTGTATTCCTTCGCCACGCACTTGGCCGAGGAAGGATCGCAGCAAAGCACCTGACCGACGTTCTGGGCTTTGCCGCAGGATGCGAGGTCCACCAGTTCCTGCGGAGCCTACAATTCCAACTGGCCATTGAGAAATCACCGATCCGCGTGCAGCTCGTCCTCGAGGGCCGGAAAGGTTATTGGGTGGCATTTGACAAACGAAAGCGTTATGACCAACCTTAGATACCCCAAAGGGCAAAGGCGCAGGATTAGCCACCTGCCGTCACGCACGATAGCCAGCGAGGTTGACGGCTCCTCGTCTAGGCGAAATCCTACTCGTCACAACGGGCGTGGAAATCGAGCGACCGGGAAGGGACAATTGAAAAGCCGAGGCGCTAGCTATGCTCTAAACCATTCGCCAGACGCGCCACGGCACATGGCAGGATGCTGCGGTTGCACTGGATGCGCCATGCTCCTGATCATCGGCGCGATCATTCTCCTGCTGCTGATGATGGCGGCTTAACCAACCCAACCTATGAACCAACAAAAGAAACGAGGACGGCCAGCAAATGCCAAGGCTGAAGCGCAACCCATCAAGGATGTCGAGCAGGTCGATGCCATGCATGACGCCGAGGCAATGGATGCCATCGAGGATGTCGAGCAACCAACGCAAGACGAGACTCAGGGCAACCCAAAGCTTAACCTGGTGCACCGTGTCGAGATGGAGATCGGACGCACGCACAACGCATGGGGCATGGTGGATCCTGTCGAGCTGATTGATGCGTTCAAGCGTGTCGTCTCAAGTTCTTATTGAGATTGCTTATTGAGACTGGGAGATGCAAGCGACTTGCACCAAGGGTCATGAGCGTTCTATGTAGCGGAAAACGGGCGTTGAAAACCAACGAGTTACGGGTCCCATGACGCCCACCTCTGCCCTCAGGGTCGTCGCGAGCCATTCCGCTAGTCGCAACAAGCCCCCAAGAGGACACCAGATTGCCAGCCTATTGAGACGCAAGAATCGGCGAAAAACCTCGGCCTTGCTCTCAAATCGCACTTTTCCGCGCAATGGGCAAAACCGCGCAATCCTTGTGCAACCAAGGCTTTCTAGGCACATCGCCGGTGCATTCCCTGCTAGGTGATTAGCAGATGTAAAAATCCTCTTGCGTTTCTTTTTCATTTTGTGCTGTCTCGCGCAATGTCGCGCGGCACAAAAAAACAATTCTCACCGCAGGTCCGTTCTTTCGACCTATCGCGTTCCTCGATCAATGAGGACGAGCGCACGGTAGATGTTGTTTTCTCGACAGAAACCGATCAAGTCGAACGCTCTTGGGGCGTCGAGATTCTTGACCACGGTTCAAAGTCCGTTCGCCTCAAAAGGTTGAACAACTCCGCGCCGCTCCTGCTCGATCACGATCCCCGGGAACAAGTGGGAGTGATCGAATCCGCTCGCATCGACGGCAAAGCTGGAGCCGCAACCGTTCGATTTTCCCGATCTGCAAAGGGCGAGGAAATCTTTCAAGACGTTAAGGACGGGATCCGCTCCAAGATTTCCGTTGGCTATCGCGTCCACGCCCTCGTCATGGAAAAGCGCGACAAGCAAAGCGGAAAAGAGACCTACCGCGTCATGGATTGGGAGCCTTTCGAGATTTCAGTCGTTTCGATTCCTGCCGACGACGGCGCTGGAGTCCGTGACGCATCCTCCATCTTCGGCCAAAGAGCCGCTGCACTTTCAACCTCCATCACTATGGAAAACCAAGACCAAGACCAACAACGTGCCGACAACGCAACGGCTCCCGCTGCGACTGCCCCGGCGGAAGCCCAGAACGAAGTCCGCGCGGCTGCTGAAGTCGAGCGCGAACTCAACAAACTCCAAATCGCCCAACTTGCGAAGGAAGAAGCCGCGCGCGCAATCGCCGAAGATCGCAAGCGCGCCGCTGAAATCACCGAATGCGGTAACGGATTCCGCCGCAACCAAGCTGAAATCACCAAGGCCATCGAAAGCGGCCTCTCGATTGACGACTACAAGCGCCAACTCCTCGACTCTATGAAAACCGAAAACCCCGCTTACTCCGCTGGTCGCGTCGAAATCGTCAGCGAACCCGTGAAAAAGGGAACTCGCCAATACCTTCAAAGCACCTGGGCGGAAAACGCCAAGCGCGCCTTGGGTGATCGTGGCCGCAACATCGTTGTTCCGACCTACTCGGAAGCTCGCGAGTTCTCGCGCAACTACATCGGCGGGTCGCAAACTCCGTTCCACCGCTCCCTTACCGGATCCGTGACGCTCGTTGACAAGCTCGCCATCGATGAGGGCATCGGTATGCCGATCGTCGAGGAAGTCGTCGCTATGTATCCCGAAATCGCAGTCTTCCCGGTTGATACCATCTCCGGCGACACCGTGACGCTCTCGATCCAGACCGGCAACCCCTCCGTTGGATATCGTAACGCCAACGAAGGAACGAGCGCGAAGAAGGGAACATTCGCCTCCCGCATCTTCCAAACCTCGATCATCGAGCAGTTCATTAACGTGGACATCCAGGGCGTGCTGAACGCTAGCAAGGATCCCGCTCGCGTTTTGACCGCCGAAGCCCGCAGCGTGACCAAGGCAGTCTTGAGCCACATCGCATTTCAGCAATGGTATGCCGGCACGACTCAGGCAAATTCGGATCTTAAGGCCAGCCCTGGATTCCTTGCCCAGTCGAACAGCGCCGCGACTCACGTTGTCGATGCTACCGGTTCGACCGCTAAAACCTCGGTCTGGGTCATGGAACTCGGACAAGGCTTCTGCGATCACGTTTACGGAAACGACAACACTCTTCTCTTCGGCGAAGATTGGACCGAAGAGATGGTTGACGACGCCAGCGGAAACAGCCTCCGCTGCCTTCAGAACTGGATTTCGGGCCGTGTTGCACCTCGCCTCGCTGACAAAAATAAAGCGATCCGCATCAAGAACCTCGGAACCGATTCCGGTAAGGGTCTGACCGATGCCCTCCTTGCGAAGGCGTTCCGGCAAGCTCGCGAACTCGGCATGAACCCGAATGCGATCTTCGCGACGCCCCGCTCCATTGAGCAGCTCCAAGTGAGCCGCACCACCTACTCGCCCATCGGCGCTCCCACTCCGATGCCCGAAGAGTATCAGGGTGTTCCGATCTATCAAACTATCAACCTTTCCAACGCGGAGACGGTCTGATCCAAACTTAACTGACAACCTCAACCATCCAAAAGTATGTCAAAACAAGTCAACCGCCGAAGCTCCATTGACGCTCTCGCAGTCGTTACCAAAGCATTGCCAGCCGCCGCCGCCAACAACAACACCGACGAAATCTACGTCGGACCCGTTGGCCCACATCGTGAGAAAATGAAGCTCCGCGTTTCATGGCCCACGAACTCCGTCCTCGTCGCCACCAAGCTCATCACGCTCACGCTCAAGAGCGGCGCGACGGGCGCAACCGCAAACGAAGCCGACCCGACCGCGACCTATGTGATCACCGGCACTACCGGCTTCGCTGCTGGTTTTGTGGATTTCGAACTCGGTCAAAACGTTGGTGAATACGTTACGGTCAATCAGGCCGTGGAAACTGGCGGCGGTGACAACACCGGAACCAGCTTCACCTACTCGGTGGTTTGCTAATAACAATCACGCCCCATGCCCGCAGTAAATTCGAACGCGAAAGCCGACGACGCACCGGGGGAGGTTCCGCCTCTTCCCTCCCCTGGTGCGACTGCGGACAGGGTCAACCGCATTCAGCGAATCGTTGACATTGTTGAAATGCTCGACGGAACACCGGATCAGGAGACGGTCATCGAGGACGAGCGGAAGAACCTCACGGCATTTATTGCCGAAGGTCTCGACGCTAGCCTTACCGCCAAAGTCAAAGCCATCCTAAAATGAGCTATGCGACCCTCGATCATCAAGCTGCTCTTGCCGATCTGATCGCGTTTGAAGGCAAGATGATCGAGATCGACGGCATCAAGATGAGGGCAATTATCGAACAAGGCGACACCTCGTTTGAGGCGAGCGAATTTGGAATCGACAACCGCGAGAGCACGCTTACCGCTACGATCTTAAACAGAGGCACGACGCCGCGCAAACAAGCGCCCGTCTTTTACCAAGGGCAAAAATACCGCATCACGGCAATCAAGCCCGAAGGCGAACGAATCCTTTCCATTGATTTGACAAATGATTGATACCACCCCAGACCTCGCAGAGCGAGTCGAGGATAGCATCGCACGGGTTTTCCGCGATGCGTTCCCTGGTATCCTCATCGCTACGTCTAGCAAGCCCGAAGAGCGCGTTGGAACGTCCATCGGTATCAAAGCCGAGACCGGAGCCGAGGAGCCAATCGGAACAAACATCTTCCCCGTCTCCATTGACATTGAGACGCGCAACCTCGATGCACAACAGCGCGAACTGATGCGCGAAATGATCGGGAATGCCGACTCTGCCAAGCAGACGGTTTCCGCCTATTCTGCTAAATCCTTTTCCATGCCGCGAGGCCAAGCCGTTGAAATGATCGGCGCAGCTCGCTCGGTCGAGAACGAAAACGACCGCATCGTCACCTATTCTCTTGTCGCAACCATTCAACCCATCTGAGCCATGCCCACTCCTACTTTTGTATCTGCAACCAATATGATCAAAGGCGTCGTCGCTGTGGAAACGGCGATCAACATCTCCGATTTCCGCCAAGGCTGGACCAACGAAAAGATCTTCATCGAAGACAAAGTCGGATCGCCGACTGGTTTCGTTTACAACTTTCTCGCGGCTTCGACCTGCACGATTACGGGAGAAATTACTTCCGCTCTTTCTGCGGTGCTTGGTGTCGCATTCGGAACTGCCGAGACCATCGCAAATTCGGTTTCCGGCTACGGTGTGACTACCGGAGGTTTCTACATGGATGACATTGAAATCAGTCAATCGCGAGGCGCGCTGGCCACTGCTACGGTGAATTTCACCAAGCATCCTGACATCACCTGAGAATGAGCGAAGAAAAAGGGGCGGGAGTTAATATCATCCCAACGCAATGTCCGCGCTTCTTCGCGGCTTGTGTCACTGCTGGCGTCGAGCTTGAACCGGGAACTCCAGGCATCTCTAACGTCTATTCAAAAGGCGTTACCTACGATCCAGACGAGCCTGGAACAATCAGCTATCACCTCGACAATAAGACCGTCGGTCCGCTGTCGCTCGCTAAAGTCTGGCGCGACCCATCGCAGGACATGACCGAGGCCGCAGCCCTGCCTGCGCGAATGATCAGCGCAAGGACAGAGGATGATTGGCAGCAAATCGCCGACGATCTGGAATTGCTGCACGTTTATTGTGCCATAGCGCACATCAAGTCATTCGCCGACGGCAAATTCGCCATCGGAATGCGTGCCGTTACCGACGAGG
>Ga0114981_10002237_pt1 | contig 12540 bp, 7 predicted proteins | sample S_140806_MF_Meta_FD_87028 | JGI IMG/M metagenome (GOLD analysis project Ga0114981, IMG submission 87028) | Freshwater microbial communities from Lake Simoncouche, Canada to study carbon cycling - S_140806_MF_MetaG | ecosystem: Environmental > Aquatic > Freshwater > Lake | place: Lake...
ATATTCTACTACTAACATTAATCAGACAAGTTTTGTTGATATTGGCATAAATACTAAAGATACCAATCATTGTTATCAGTTAACTGTTGAAGATGTGTGTGGCATACAAACTCCACTTGACAGTGCATTATTAAATTGTACCATTGATCTTCAAGGAACTCCAGCTATTAATTCAGTAATTCTTAGCTGGAATCCTTATACAGATTGGGTAAATGGAGTTAGTACCTATGATATTTTCAGGGTATATGATTATAATAGTGCAAATGACGTTTATCTGGCAACTGTAGCAGGTAATGTAACCACATATTTGGATCTAGCTGCTGAATGTCCAAGGACCTACCATTATAGAGTAAGGGCAAATGAGAATGGTGGCAATGCACAATCTTCTTATTCGGATACTATGCAGGTTGAACCAATTTACCAGCCACCAACTTATTCTGCGTATTTGTTCCGTGCTTCGGTTGATAACAATCAGGATATTACAGTAACCTGGGAAGGACCTCCAATTACGAATGGGTATATTTATCTGTTGGACAAATCACTGGATAACACTAACTGGACGCAAATAGCAGTGATTCCATGGATTGCAGGAGATGTAACCTATTTGGATACTTTTAATGACCTTACACCAGTTGATGTACAAACAACAAGTTACTTCTATAGAGTAGCTCTAATTGATACCTGCGGATGGGTATTCCCATATTCGAATTTTGGCGTAAGCATGGTGCTTGAAACCCAATTGGTTAACAAGATTCCAACATTAACTTGGTCACCTTATGCATCTTGGTATTACAATGTTGATTATTATGCCATTGAATTGTGGGATTCTGCAAATGCCGTTTGGACTTATGTAGATCAGGTACCTAACACTGTATTTAAATACGAAGACCGTATTTCCGATATTAAACAACCGAATTATTGTTACCGGATAAGAGCCAATGAATTGCTTGGACGTGAAGCAGACTGCTATTCCAATACGGATTGTACGCCTGTTATTTCAGCCATTTATTCACCAAATGCCTTTAGCCCGAATGGAGATGGTGCAAATGATTATTTCAACCTCGTAGGTGTTTATATCGGAGATTATTCTTTAACTATCTATGACAGATGGGGTAATGAAATCTATACCGTAAACACAACCAAAATAGGTTGGGACGGTACAACCAACGGTAAATCCTGCCCTGAAGGAGTGTATGTATTCCGCGCCAAAGGTTTAGGATACGATGGCAGAGAACTTGAAATGAAAGGTTCTGTTACTCTAATCAGATAATTGAATCCTGCTTTAAAAAAGAGGCTGTCTCAAAAGGACAGCCTCTTTTTTTTATCTTCTAATTATCCAATTACTTAAAGCTCATTTTAATCATTGAACAAGCAAGACTTTCTACTTTTACCCTTCATGAATTTAAAAGATTCCTTTTCCATCATTTAAAGGCTAAGAGTATATTTTTATTAATGCAATGTGCAATAAGTATTTTAAAAAGTTTTAACAGAAGTGCGTGCAATCCTTTTTCTTATAAGAATAAAAATCTCTTGGTGGAAAGCCTGTGAATTGAAATAAAAGTCAAGGGTAAGTAAATGAAAACCACTACTGTGATGAAGTTTTTTAAGATTCGTTGCTAATTTATTTCATTATGTATTGGTTCAATAAATTTCAAACTCTTTTACTGAACTTATGATCAATCAAAGACAATTAAATAGTAAAAAAGTAGAATCGGCTTTTAAAGAGTTCTTACACTAATAAATATTCCATTGAGCTAATTCCCAAAAACTTTTCTTTAGCTTTTTATACCAATTCTATAAAATTTTGATAATTTTTAAAATTAAAATACTAAAAAATATTCCAAAGCATAAATAAAAAAAGCCCCGATTATTATCGGAGCTTAAGTATTGAAAAAGAATAATACCTTATCCCATTATTACATATCCGAGCAATGCAATAATACCAAGAACCATTATCAAGGCATAGTTTGATACCAAACCTGATTGCAGATATTTAAATCGCTCTGCAGACCAGCTTACGATAGTACCAGAACCGTTTACCATGCCATCAATAATCTTTTTATCAAAAGGTATCACAGCATAATTTCCTAACCAAACAAATGGGCGGATAATGATCAAATTGTAGAGTTCATCTACATAGAATTTGTTTTCTAGAATTTTATAAAATCCTCCAAAAAAGCTTCTAACCTTCAGATCTCCTGACAGGTCGTGTTTCTTGTATAAATTATAACTTAACAATACACCAAAAAGCGCTACAACTATTGAAAATGTAATGAGAAAGAGTTCTGTTTCAAAGGATGCGTGTACTTCTCTATTTCCAAGTACTTTACTAAGCCATTCGTGAGAAATCCAATTTAAATGACCGTGATTAATAATTTCCGGCAACCCTAGAAATCCACCTATAACAGCAAGTATCGCCAAAATCCATAAAGGAATGGTCATCAAAGGAGAAGATTCGTGTGGATGATGTCCATGAGGAAATCTTTCCTTGCCATTAAAAGTAAGGAAAGTTACTCTTGTCATATAAAATGCGGTAAGTACTGCAGTTAATACACCAATACCCCAAACAAAGTAATACAGCAAATTTTCATGACCATTTGCAAAAGATTTTCCTAAAATTTCATCTTTTGAAAAGAAACCTGCCAATGGTGGTATACCAGCAATTGCTAAGGTAGATATCCAGAAAGTGGTGCTTGTATGAGGCATATACTTTCGTAATCCTCCCATAGTCCGAATATCCTGAGGGTCTTCTACAGTATGCATATGGTCCATGGCATGGATCACTGACCCTGAACCAAGGAAAAGGCACGCTTTGAAAAAGGCATGGGTCATTACGTGAAAAATCGCCGTTGTATAGGCTCCTGCACCCAAAGCCATGAACATAAACCCAAGTTGGGAAACAGTAGAATAGGCCAAGACTTTCTTAATATCATTTTGTGCTATTGCCGTAAGGGCAGCACTTAAGGCCGTGAAGGCAGCGACTACAGCAACTACCATTGAAACCTCTGGAGCCATTTCAAAAACAGGTCCCATTCGTGCAATTAGGTAAATACCGGAAGTAACCATTGTCGCAGCATGTATTAATGCAGAAACTGGGGTTGGACCAGCCATTGCATCTGGTAACCAAACATATAATGGTATTTGGGCTGATTTACCAGTAGCCGCAATAAATGCCAGGATTGCTACCCAAAATGCAACATCAGAAGAAGCAATATTTAAATCGGAAAATGCCAGACTACCTGTTTGGGAGTAAATAATAAACATGGCAATGAGCATGGCAAAATCCCCAATTCTGTTTGCAACAAAGGCTTTTTGAGCTGCTGCAGCCTTTGACATATCATCATACCAATACCCGATTAGAAAATATGAACAAGCCCCTACTCCTTCCCAGCCAAGAAAAAGAACCAAAAGATTATCGGATAAAACCAGATTATTCATTGCAAAAATGAACAAGTTCAGATAAGTGAAATACTTATAATATCCGTGGTCATGATGCATATATCCAATAGAATAAATATGTATCAGAGAACCAATTCCTGTAACAATCATTCCCATTAACAGGGAAAGTTCATCTAGCTTATAAGAGAATGAAACCTTTAAATCACCAGCTGAAATCCAGGGTAAAATTTCAAAAGTTACAGGTGTTCCATCATAATTCAGAAATACAGTTGCAAGAATTACAAATGGAATTAAAATTGCTGCAGTGGCAATAATTCCAATTAAGGATTCCTGATGTCTGAAAGACTTGGAAATAAATCCCCATAATCCGATGATAACAGATCCGGCAAGAGGACAAAGAATGAGTAGCGGTAATAAAGCTTGCATAATTAATTTTTTCTGGCGACTACCACTTGAAAATATTCACTTCGTTTATATCAACATCCTGTTTATTTCTGAACAGGGCAATTATAATGGCCAATCCGACAACCGCTTCTGCAGCAGCAACAACCATTACAAAGAACACAAAAACAGATCCTTCAACATTATTGTGCATTCTGGAGAAAGTGACCAGTGAAAGATTTACTGCATTTAGCATCATTTCGATACACATAAACACAACAATGGCATTTCTTCGTGTAAGGACACCAATCAGACCAATCGAAAAAATCGCGGCACTAACAAGCAGGTATGAGTAAATATTGTGTGTTAATTCCATTTCTTCAGGCTTTTTTAGCGATTACCAAAGCACCCATCAAGGCTGCAAGAAGCACTACTGAAATCATTTCAAATGAAAAAGAATAATCTTTCATTAAGGCTGCGCCCAGTTCTTCGACAGTTCCAAAGGCAAATTTTCCGTTTTCAGCAATGGCTTTTCCATTGAATCCGGTGAGTATATAAGCCATTTCTGCAAAAAAGGCACCTCCAAGGAGAAATGAAAGACCTCTTCTTGTACTAAAACGATGTAATTCATCAGATTCACGACCAAGATTCAACAACATTACGACAAAGAGGAACAATACCATTATTGCCCCGGCATATACCATTATTTGAACAACAGCCAAAAATTGAGCCTGTAAGGTCAAATAAAGACCTGCTATGCAAAAGAAATTTAAAACGGTAAACAATGCGCAGTATACTGAATTGCGATTGGTTATTAGTCCTACAGCTGAAGCGATTCCTAGTACCGCCAGAAACCAAAAAACGATTGTACTCACTTACGGTTTACGGAAAATTTCCGCTAAAATGATGTTTTTAAGCCGTTAATCCAAACCAGTTATGAACTACCCTGTTTTACTGATTGTGATTCCTTGATAAATCTATGGTCATTGGGGAAATGTTGATAATTTTTCTGCCTGTAAAATCCCCAACAACTTGTTTGCACGTTTAGAAAGATTGCTATATTTGCACTCTCTTTTGGGAGTCTAGCTCAGCTGGTTTAGAGCATCTGCCTTACAAGCAGAGGGTCAGGGGTTCGAATCCCTTGACTCCCACAGGGTTACAAAAGGCTGCAGAAATCTGACAGCCTTTTTCCATTTTTAAATACCTACTCAATCACAATTTTTTTGGTAATACTTTGATTGCCGATTGAACATTTAATAAAATAAATTCCTGTCTCAGGATTATTTAATTCAATCGGAAATACACCAGAACCAGACTGAATTATTTCACTTTTTTCACAGACTTTTTCTCCTAAAACTGTAAAAAGGGTTATTCCAAGAATGCCCGCATTTTTTGAAAAATAGTTTAGGATAAACTTTCCTGAACTTGGGTTTGGTAATAATTCAACTGAAAATCCCAATCCCTTTACCTCAATATCTTTTATTGAACTAGGGCCGTCAGGGTTGATATACACTTCATATATTGTATTCACTGCTTCAGAAAGGCTTGGGTCTGTCTGACTAATATTTCTTTCGGGGCTAACGATTCCACCATAAATATATCCTACAAGTGTTCTACCCTGAATTGACTGATAATCAACAATTCCGGGCCCAGATAAAGGCGCATCTGATTTTAATATAAATTGAGCATTTGTACCAAGTAAATCGGGCATTGAACCCGAAAGGTATTCTCTCAGACTTCCATCAGAGGCTCTTTCTATATAGCTAACGGAGTTAACAAAAGGAATGAGGGAATCTTCCACCACGGTCTGTGTCAATGTATCAAAATAATGATAGGCCATTCCACCAAAAAAATAGGTGTACAATTCCTGGTCAGCTGAATTATACACAGGCATCACCGCCGAATGGTAATTACTTAAATATTGATTAAAAGTATCAATAACCAGATATCCGGTATCTCGTAAATCCACTGGAAATAAATAGGGTAAATTTTCATCTGGCCTGAAAACACCAGAATAGGCAGTATATCCAAAAGACCCATCTTCAAAAATTTGGGGTACCAGATTATAGTCTCTCCTTCTGAAATATGAAGAATCAATAATTTCCGAATAATTGTCAATAGCTAACGAATCACCATCAAAAAACAATTCAAAATTTCGAATTGCATAGGTATAATTTTGAACAAAGAATCCTGTGGTGTCAGAAGTGTCATATGTTCCATCAAACCTATGCCCGAACACGATTGAATAAGTACTTCCGCGTTTAATTAGATGTGCACCACAAACGGCCATACGCTGATCGGTTATTCTAAAAATAGAGGAAGCAGGATTTTGCCCATTTTCAATTGCCTGAATAACTGCCGGCACATCGATTACCAAAAGAGCCGGATGTGTTAAATAATAACCAGCAGTATCAGAATATCCGTACCCACCTACGATAATGAGTAAATTGCTATCCTGAAAAAAAGTCATATTACTGGTTTGCAATGGTTCTTTAATTGAATCCGGTAAACCAGATACAGAGAATTGAACAACTGTACCGGTTTGAGGGTCTAAAACTGTGAGATTACCATTTTGACCTGAATTCGGAAAAGAAAGAGGTGGTAAGAAACCATGTAATCCATTATCCCGACCTCCAATTAACAGCCATTTATCCTGCCATGTTGCATTTGCAAAGGAATGTAAAGCTGGAATTCCTGAAATATTCAGCGTTTCTAATTCAACTGTAAAGGGAGCTGGAACCTGAGCAAATATCTTGTCTGATAAAGTAAAAATTATCAGACATAGAACCAGTATTTTACATTTCATTATTTGTTGATTTCAATTCGCCAAGTGGCAAACAAATTATCACTGGTTTTAACCGAAACAAAATAAATCCCGGCAGAAAAATCCAACAAGGAGATTTTAATTGAATCAGGTCCTTCTTCAATGTTTTTGTTTTTCAAAAATATTTTTCCCTGAATATCAGTAATAATAATTTCCAATGGAAAAAATTGATTGTCCGGAATAGTTAAGTACAAATAATCTTTTGCTGGGTTTGGAAATATTCTGATATTTTCAAGCAATCTGGTATCTCCTATTCCAAGACAAACTTCAACTTCAATGGTATCTGTCCAAACCGAAGTACAACCAAACGAATCAGTATAAGAATAAGAAACCGGATTAAAACCTACCGGTGCAACAGATGGATCAAAAAATCCGTTTCCAATATTACCGGAAAAAATTCCTCCAGTTGGTAAAAATGTAAAAGAATCAACAGGTCCCATAAAGCAATAAAGGGTATCCAAACCAGAAATAGTAATAACTGGATTTGGGTGAATAGAAATGGAAGCTATTTCAGACGTATCTGCACAAATCCCATTTGAAACTATTACCTGATAGATACCTGAAGAATCTGTCGAAAGAGAATCAGCAATCTGCCCTGTTAACGGCTGACCATTGCATAACCATTGATAGGATAAATCTGGGTGAAAAGAAGCATGTAAAATCAAATACTGAGCCTCACAGCCTGATAATGTATCATTTGCTTCAGACAAAATTGCAAATGGAGCACATACTGAGGAATCGGATATCCTATAAATGGTACCAGAATTTCTTCCGGCTAAATACAATTCCCCGTATTTATCTTCTCCAAAAGATGCATAATCATACATGTCAAAAGTACCCAGATTGGTTGTGGTAAAATACAAAGGAGAATCTTGAAAAGTACCCCAAATGATACCACTGCAATAGTCTGTATGAAGGTAATATCCATATAAGCCAGGGAATTTTATACCTCTGTATACATAACCTCCGGTGACAGAACAACCTGTAATGCTATTATTTGCATAATCGTAGATTGGAAAGACATAACTCGAAGAAGAATTACATCCGGAAGTATTGTAACTATTGTTTCCTTCATAACATCTCCAGCCATAATTCAATCCTCCTGAACTACTATCTGGCTCAAAATCAATCTCTTCACGAGCATCCTGACCAACATCTCCAATCCAAAGATCTCCGGTAAGACGGTCAAAACTAAATCTCCATGGATTTCTCATACCAATAGCCCATATTTCTGGCAATACCGTAGAATCATTTACAAAAGGGTTATCTGATGGTATTGCATAAGGAAAACTATCAATATCAATTCTTAACATTTTACCCAATAAAGTCTGAGTATTCTGGCCATTGCCCTGAGGATCTCCTGCAGAACCCCCATCCCCCATTCCGATATACAGCAAACTATCTTTACCAAAAACTATTTGACCACCATTGTGATTTGCGTAGGGTTGGGTAATATTCAAAATGCTTTGACCCGAATTTTCATCTGCCGAATCAGGGTTTGATGTTGAAACTGAATATCTTGCAATAACAGTATTACCTGACAAGTCTGTATAATTCAGGAAAAAGTAACCATTGCTGAGGTAATTCGGATGAAAGGCTAACCCTAATAAACCTCTTTCATTACCTGTAGGTGTCACCAAAGAGGAAATATTTAGAAAAGGATTGGGATTCAAGTTGCCTTGAAGGTCAGAAATCCAAATTCTACCTGTTTGTTCTACGATAAACAATCTTTCATCCCCGCAATGGTAAATTCCTACTGGTTTATCCATGCCAGTTATAAAACTTGAAATAGTCAATTGAGGCTGGGCAAAAGCCCGCTCATACAAGAAAAGAACCGATAAAACGGTTACTATAAACAGTTGACGCATATTTTTAATCATTCGAAATATAATTAAAAGTCCTTTATCGTTTACAGTTTGAAGCAGTAACTTATTTATCCGGCTTCTCTGTTAATTTTGCACTTATGAAATTCCTGAAATATTTTCTGGTATTTGTGTTAGTAAACACATCTTATTCAGTTTTTGCCCAGAAATCCACAGATTCCGGGTATGATTTTAAAGTTAAAATCAAGGGTTCATCTGACACCGTTAATTATCTGGCTTATTATTATGGTGATAAGCAATATTTAAAGGATACCGCCTTTATCGGCAAAGACGGTTTTTTTCACTACAAAAAACCTACTGTTCTGGATGGAGGTATTTACCTGATTGTGACTCAAGCTAAATCCTATTTTGAAACGCTTATTGACAAGGAACAGAAATTCGTATTGGAAACCGATACTGCTAATATGGGACTTCACGCGGTAGTTAAGGGTTCAAAAGAGAATGAATTGTATTATGAATATATAAAATTTATTACCCCAAGAGGTATTAAAATGGATAGTTTAAGAAAAGCATATGAAGCTTTGCCAGATAAAAATGGTAAAACTGGTGAGGAATTAAAAAATGCTATTTCTAAAGTAGATGATGAACTAAAAATTTATAAGAATACTTTTATTGAAACACATCCAGAACACCTTATGGCCAATGTGTTTAAAGCAATGGAAGAACCTGAACCACCAAAGGAATTGCCCAAAAAGGCAGATGGTACTGTTGATTCAACCTACAACTATTTTTATTTCAAAAATCATTTTTTGGATAATATTGATTTCACAGATGATCGCCTTCTTCGCACACCTATTTATCACGCTAAGCTTGAAAAATATATGACTCAGCTAACTCTTCAGTTACCTGATTCCATAAATATTTCTGCAGATACAATTGTAAAGCGTTCCATGGCGAATAAAGAATTACAAAAATATACGATATATTGGATAACTTATTATTATGAATCTTCAAAACATATGGGTATGGACGCTGTATTTGTACATATGGCAGAAAACTATTATAATAAAGGATATGCCTTTTGGGCAGATACATCTACCCTGAATAAAGTCAGAGACAGAGCCGCTGCTTTAAGTCCGATTTTAATTGGTAAAAATGCACCTAAATTAGAAGTGCTGGACAATCAAAACAGACTTTTAAGACTACATGATTTGCAGGCCAAATACACCTGCCTTGTTTTTTGGGATCCCGGATGTGGTCATTGTCAGAAACAAATACCCGTTCTTCTGGAAGTATACCACAAGTATATGGATAAAGGATTGAGGGTTTTTGCGGTTTGTACAGAAGCTGATACTGCCAGTTGGCAAAAATATGTAATTGAAAAAGGCCTTGACTGGTATAATTTCTGGGACCCTTATGGAAACCGAAGAACCTATGATATTCTAACTACGCCTCAAATTTTTTTATTGGATGAAAAAAAGAATATTCTGGCTAAAAAATTAGCCGCAGAACAATTAGGTGATTTTCTGGACAGAATAATTGAAATGGATAGTAAAAAATCGAAATAGAATCAGAATACAATTCTAAAAAAGCAAAAGCCCCAATTAAGGGGCTTTTACTTTTTTGGCGGAGAGAGAGGGATTCGAACCCCCGGAGGTGTTACCCTCAACGGTTTTCAAGACCGCCGCATTCGACCGCTCTGCCATCTCTCCGAGGGCAAAGGTAACAGATTATTGAAAATTCATGCAACATGATTTTTTGGGAAATTATTTATCCTGCCTACTTTTGTGCTTCTTTTTTTCAAACCAGTAAATGGAAAACTTTATTTACGTGATTCCGGTTTTCGGAATTGTAGCCCTTTTGTATACCGCCTGGAAATTTGCCTGGGTGTCAAAACAGGATGCCGGTGATGAAAAAATGCGCACCATCGCAGGGTATATTGCTGATGGGGCAATGGCATTCTTAAAGGCTGAATATAAGGTGCTTACATATTTTGTTATCATTGCAGGAGTGCTTTTATTTTACCTTGGCTCCACTGCTCCAAATTCACATCCGCTAATTGTTTTATCCTTTGTTTTAGGAGCATTATTTTCAGGAACTGCCGGATTTATCGGTATGAAAGTAGCTACCAAAGCGAATGTTCGTACAGCTCAGGCAGCAAGAACAAGTCTAAGTAAAGCCTTAAATGTTTCCTTTACTGGAGGTTCTGTAATGGGAATGGGGGTTGCAGGTCTCGCTGTTTTAGGCTTAGGAAGCTTATTTTTAATATTTAAATCCCTTTTTGTAGGTACAGACCCTAATGGGATGGAAAAAGCACTTGAGGTACTTACCGGTTTTTCTCTAGGTGCTGAAAGTATTGCCCTTTTTGCCCGAGTCGGGGGAGGAATATATACTAAAGCTGCTGATGTTGGAGCAGATCTTGTAGGAAAAGTTGAGGCAGGTATCCCTGAAGATGATCCACGTAACCCTGCAACTATAGCAGATAATGTAGGAGATAATGTAGGGGATGTTGCTGGTATGGGTGCTGACTTGTTTGGCTCTTTTGTAGCTACCATTCTGGCAACCATGGTCTTAGGACGAGAAATTATATCCATAGATTCCTTTGGCGGACTTTCACCAATCTTATTACCGATGGCCATTGCCGGTTTTGGAACCATTTTTTCTATTCTTTCTACCTTCCTTGTCAAAGTAAAAGAAGGAGGAAATGTACAGAATGCCTTAAACCTTGGAAACTGGTCTGCTGTTTTAATGACAGGTATCGCTTCATATTTCCTTGTAGAATGGATGATGCCTGGCGAAATGACACTCAGAGGCATCACATTTACTAAAATGGGAATTTTTTATGCTATCCTAATTGGATTGATAGTAGGTACCTTAATTTCCTTAATTACAGAGTATTATACTTCAATGGGCAGGAGACCAGTTCTATCTATTATCAGACAATCATCAACAGGTGGAGCTACAAATATTATTGCAGGTCTTTCTGTTGGTATGATGTCCACTGCTTTGCCTATTATCGTTTTAGCACTTGGAATAGTTCTTTCCTATGAAGTTGCTGGTCTTTACGGTGTTGCAATTGCAGCTGCTGGTATGATGGCCACTACTGCTATGCAATTAGCAATTGATGCCTTTGGACCAATTGCAGATAATGCAGGAGGTATTGCAGAAATGAGTGAGTTACCAAAAGAAGTTCGCGAAAAAACAGATATTTTGGATGCTGTAGGTAATACAACTGCTGCTACAGGAAAAGGTTTTGCAATTGCTTCTGCGGCTCTTACTTCCCTAGCTCTTTTCGCTGCTTTTATGGGCACTGCCGGAATTGATAGTATTGATATCTCAAAAGCGAATGTTTTGGCTGGTATGTTTATTGGCGGCATGGTTCCATTTGTATTCTCCGCTCTTGCAATGAGTGCGGTTGGTAGAGCTGCTATGGCTATGGTTCATGAAGTAAGGAGACAGTTTAAAGAAATAAAAGGCATTATGGATGGCTCAGGAAAGCCTGATTACGAACGTTGTATCCAAATTTCAACTAAAGCAGCAATACGAGAGATGGTTTTACCTGGAGCTTTGGCTATTGTTATTCCTGCCTTTTTTGGATTTGCATTTGGACCTGAAGTTCTTGGAGGATTACTTGCAGGAGTTACGGTTTCAGGAGTTTTGATGGCAATATTTCAATCAAATGCAGGGGGTGCTTGGGATAATGCTAAAAAATCATTTGAAAAAGGAGTTGAAATAAACGGACAGAAATATTTTAAAGGTTCTGATCCACATAAGGCAGCAGTTACAGGCGATACAGTTGGTGATCCATTTAAAGATACTTCCGGACCATCAATGAATATCCTGATTAAACTTATGTCCATTGTATCATTGGTAATTGCTCCAAGCATTTCAGTAAAGCCTCATACAACCGCTACTACCAAAACCCCCAAACCAGTTACAATACAGCAAACAAAGTCAGAAATTTCTGATGCTGTTTGTGGACAAAAGACCATACTCTATTACAGATAAAGTAAGATAAATCTCTTATTCAACCATTACCGTTGTTTGTAATATTTTACATCCAACGGTAATTTTTTTAGCTAAAGATTCGCCTTCAATCATTTCGCCAATCTG
>Ga0114981_10002238_pt1 | contig 12530 bp, 7 predicted proteins | sample S_140806_MF_Meta_FD_87028 | JGI IMG/M metagenome (GOLD analysis project Ga0114981, IMG submission 87028) | Freshwater microbial communities from Lake Simoncouche, Canada to study carbon cycling - S_140806_MF_MetaG | ecosystem: Environmental > Aquatic > Freshwater > Lake | place: Lake...
CATGCCGAGGACGGTGGGAGCGATGTCGATCTGGGAGCCGTCGACATCGATTCGGCGGGACGACTGGAAGAGGGCGGGTGCGACAACGACGCAGGGGATCTGGTAGCTCTTGAGGGGAATGGTCTGACTGCCGTAGACGCGGGCGCCGTGGTCGGCGATGACGACGAAGATGGTGTTGGTCCAAAAGGGCTGGGTGCGGGCGCGGTCGAAGAAATCGCCGAGAGACCAGTCGGCGTACTTCACGGCGTGATCGCGTTGCCGGGCGTCTGGGTCCTCGGGGATGCGGCCCTTGGGGTAGGTGAACGGTCGATGGTTGGACACCGTCATGAAGCTGGTGAAGAACGGCTTTCCGGCGTCGTGGAGTCCCCTCATTTCCAGGATACCGCGCTGGAGGAGGTCTTCGTCGCTGACACCCCAGGCGGTCCGGAAGGCGGGGTTCTGGAAGTCGGATTCCTCGACGAGGCGATCCCATCCATTGCGGAGGGAGTAGCTGCGGATGTAGTCGAAGGTGCCGTGGCCGGCGTAGAGGAAGAGCGTGCTGTAGCCGTCGCGTTTCAGGACGCGGGCAATCGTTTCGACGTTCTCGGTGCGGTCGCGTGCGAGGATGCTGTCGCCGGGGAGCGGCGGGAAACTGGAGTAGATGGCCTCGAGGCCGCGGATGGTGCGGTTGCCGTTGGCGAGCAGGTGGGTGAAGAGGAGGCCCTCGCGGGTGGCAACGGCGTCCATGCGCGGGGTGAGCGTATCGGGTTTGCCGTCACGGGTGCGGCCGAGAGAGCCCCAGAATTCGGAGCCGAGGCTTTCCTCGGTGATGATGCAGAGGTTGAGGCGGGGCTTGTTGGTGTCACCGGGAATGCGGCGGCGGAGGGAGTCGCGGGCGGCGTCGAGCCAGGTGTCCGTTTCCGGGTTGGCGGACGAAGGGAGTGGTGGAGAGAGATCCGGGACGGGGGGTGAGATGAACTGGACGCCGGGTTCGGCGAGGAGGTTGCGGACGCGGCGGAAGGCCTCGGCGCGGTCGATGACGGGATAGAAGTCGGGGTAGCTGAGGTTGCGGGACCAGGAAGCCTTGAGGGCGGAAGCCCAGCCATTGGCGGCAAGTTCGCCGATGACGCGCTGGCGGCCGAGGGGTTTTCCGGTGACCTGGGTGAGGGTGGCAGCGCCGACGCTGAGGATGAGCCACGCGGTGGCACTGGCGAAGCGGGTGGTCCGTGGAGTCTCATTCCAGGCAGGTGGCCAGCGGCGGAAGACGAGGAGGGAAAGGCCAATTCCACCGAGGAGGCAGGACGCTCCGATGAGCGGGAGCGGGTAGGATTCCTTGAGGTTGGTGAAGACCTCATGGGGGTAGATGAGGTAGTCGATGGCGACCGTGTTGAAGCGGCTTTCGAACTCGGCGAAGAAGTACCATTCGCTGATGAGGAGGAAGATGCCGATCATGAATCCGACGGTGACGGCGATGCGGAAAAGGATCCGCCAGGAGGGTGTCCAGACGCGGATTCCGAACGGAAAGAGGACGAGGGTCGGGAGCGAGAGCAGGGAGGCGAGGAGGCTGGAGACGCCGATGAGGATGGAGGTGCCGAGGAGGGCGAAGGCGACGTCGGCGAAGGCGCTGGAACCGAGGAAGTGGAGTGAGTCGAAGAAGGAGATGCCCGCCGGTGCGAAGCGGACCCAGAGGAGGATCCGGAGGAGTTGCCAGGCAATGAGGGTGAGGGTGGCGACCGCGAGCGGGAAGCCGAGCAGGGATGGCCTGAGCCGGTTCCCTTTCGTCGCGGAGCCGTCATTCATTGTTCGCAGAAGAGTCTATTACTTGCCTTGCTGCAATTCAGGGCTTGGGGAAACAACCCTGGGGGTGGGCGGTTCCAGAGCCTTCGGGCGTGACGTGCCCGAGAGTGGTTGTGGGCTAGACGCGGCGGCTGACGAGGCGGAGGACATCCCCACCTTGCGGATTGCCGATCGAGCCCCGCAGGTACCGGAGGAGTCGTCGGGTGGCCGGGATGAGACCGGTCGAGAAGGCCTCGCTGCGCCATAGGCCCCAGGCATGGTGGCGAGTGGTCGTCACCGGGGGGGCAATGGGCTCAAACCCATGTCGTCGTACGAGCGCGACGAGGTTTTCGGGGTCGAAGAACCAGAAATGGAATGGGTGCGACAGGTGCATCCACTCGACTCCGTCCGTGACGAGGCGGGTGGCGGAGCCATTGGGGACGGCGATGTGGAGCTGTCCTCCCGGCGCGAGGAGGCGGTGCAGTTCGGCGAGTTCCGCGTTGGGGTCGGGGACGTGCTCGAGGCAGTGGCACAGGATGACAGCATCGAACGACTGCGCCGGGAGCTTGAGGTCGGCGAGGTTGCCGACGCGGACCTCGACGCCATAGTCCGCGGCCTTCGCGGCGCCCGAGGCGCTGAGGTCTGTCCCCAGAACCGAGCATCCGCGGGACTTGAGGTAGATGAGGATGTCGCCGTATCCGGAGCCCACCTCGAGGACCCGGAGGTGGGTGCGGCCGTGGATCGGGATGTTGATGTCGAACAGCCAATCTGCCAGGCCCGCAGTCAAAGGGGCCGCGAGGCGGGTCAACCAAGGTAGGTTGGCGGGACGCGAGAAGCCGTCGCGGAGGAACTCCCAGACGGCCTGGGCGCGCGGGCTGCGGCGACGGCCGGCGAACGCGTTGTATCCGGTGGCCTGGGCGTAGTAGCGGGAGAGGGGTTCCGGATTCGGGCGCGGGTCGAGTCTTCGGAGGCCGCAGCCGTCACATTGGAAGACGTGGCTGATTCCGTCTGGGGCGTCTGGATGGGGGACGGCCAGAATCGTCCGGCCGGAGGTCCGGCCGCATTGGGCGCAGCGAGCCTGGCTCCACATCGGTTCGGGAAGGGAGGAAGTCGCCTGCGCGTTATCTGGATTCACTGGCGTCGTTGCCGGCGACGAACTCCTTGGCCTTCCGGACGAAGTCATCGGGTTGGCGGGCGAAGTCCTGGCTGTCGGTTTCAATGGCGAGGCGGCCGGTGTAGCCGGATTCGCGCAGGGCCTTGAACAGCCCCTTGTAGTTGGCGTCGCCCTCGCCGACGTGGGTGTCGTTGGCGACGTCATCGCCCTTGGCGGTCTTCTGGACCTTCTTGTCCTTGAGATGGATGTCGAACACGCGGCCCTTGTAGTCCTTGTAGACCTGGGCGGCGTCGAAGTTGCCGCTGGTGACCCAGCCGACATCCATGCAGACGCCGAGGTGGGAGTCGCGGTTGAGGACGACCTGACGGACGATGGCGGGGTTGCCGTAGAGGGATTTGATGCCGTGGTTATGGACGGCAACCTTGATGTCGTACTCCTTGGCGAGCTCTTCGAGATTGTCCCAGATTCGGAAGTCGCCGGGTTCAACGACGATGAGCTTCATGCCCATGAACTTGGCGAACTCGAACAGCTTTCGGTTCTCCTCCTTGTCGAGGGAAGTGCCGGCGACGCCGTAGGTATAGGCCCGGAGGCCGGCGGCTTCGAGGCGGGCCTTCTTGGCGGCCAGCTGTTCCTTGGACTCCTTCTTGTAGTCGAGATGATTGGGAATCAGCTGGAGATCCTTGATCCCGTGCCGCTGGGCGAAATCGACGACCTGTTCGAAGTTCAGGTTCCGCAGGGTCCAGGTCTGGATGGCGACCTGATCCGCCAAGCCAGCTGCGATCGTGGCTTCGGACGAAAGGAGGCCGGAAATGAGCGCGGCGAGGCCGCCCAATCGCGCGAGGTTCAGCCGAGAAATCATGCACGCAGGATGGGCAAGGCAGGCTGGCTCGGAAAGAGGATTTCGACCCCGTGCCGAACGGGTGGCGCATTCCGGCAAGGCCTGAATCGAGAATGGTTTCGGGGTGGCGATGTCGTCATCGCCCAGACAAAAGGCCCGGTCGTGAGACCGGGCCTTGGCAGCTGTTCAGCGATTGGGCGTGGCGGACTACTTCCTTTCCGACGGAGGCAGGTCGCCGCCGGGAGCCCCGGGCTGTCCTTCAGGCAGGGCACCGCGACGTTCCGGGAACGCGTTTTCGTCCGGACTGAGGGGGCGGTGGTAGTAGGACGAGTAGTAGTACGTCGTGTAGTAGTAGTACGGGTTGTCGATGGAGACACCGTTGACGATGAGACCGAGGATCGGTGCACCGCGCTGATGGATGGTATTGATGCCCATCTTGGCGAAGCGCATGGAGGTCTTTCCGGCGCGGACGACGAAGAACAGGCCGTCGAGGTAGGCCGCGATCGAGAAGGTATCGTCGATGGCGGTGAGCGGGGGGCAGTCGAAGATCACGTAGTCGAACTGCCGACGGAGTTCCATGATGAGGTCCTTGGTGGCGGGACCGATGAGGAGTTCGGACGGATTGGAGGGGCGTTCACCGGCCCGCATGAACGAGAGGTTCGCGACGGGGGTTTCGCGGATGGCTTCGGAGAGGGCCAACTTGCCTTCGAGGACCTCGGAGAGGCCCTTTTCGAGCGGTTGCTCGAAGTAACCGTGGACGTTGCCACGCCGGAGGTCGGCGTCGATCAGGAGCGTCCGATTTCCTGAATTGGCGAGGGTGATGGCGAAGTTGGTGGTGAAGGTCGTCTTGCCATCTCCAGGAACGGAAGAGGTCACGGCGAGGAGCCGTTTGCTGGTGCCTTCGGGGCTGAGCAGGAGGGCGGACCGGATGCCGCGGAGGGATTCCGCGAACATGGTATGGGCCTTCATGCGGGTCAGGAGCAGGTAGCCCTCCTTGTAGTGCTTCTTGTCGACCTCTGGAAGCTGACCGAGGATGGCCTCCTCCAGTTCCTCCTCGATGTGTTCCGGGTTGTCGAGCCGGTCATCGAGCTTGTGGAGCAGGAACATCAGCCCCAAGCCGATGGCGAAGCCGCCACCGACGCCGACGAGGATGATGGAAGGACGATTGGGGGCGACCGGCGTGGGTTCGCCGACCCCGCGCTCGAGGACCGTGAACTGTTCGTCCTCGGTGGCGATCCGTCCCATGGATTGAAGCGACCGGTTGAGGGAATCGAGCTGTTCCTTGATGTAGGCGAGCTTCTTGAGGCGCGACTCGTACTCGTTCTCGAGGGAATTCTTTTCGAAGACGTCTTCCTTCAGTTCCTCGATGAGCTTCGGATAGGACTCCTCGCGGATGCGGAGTTGCCGGATGCGGGCGGCCCGGCTGCCTTCGACCAGGTTGAGGACCTCTTCGGTCTCCCTCTTGCGGCTGGCAATGTTGCGTGCCAGTTCGCGCATGTACGGATGGTTGGTGCGGAGGGTGGCTTGCTTCTCCTGATACATCTGCTCGAGTTTGAAGATGTCGAACTTCAGGTTGACGTAGGTGGTGGACCCGATGGCGTCATCCTCGCGTCGGCTGGCTTCGTCCTCCCGCTTGCGTGCGGCCTCGGAGCTCTTTCCGTCGATGCCGCCGGAGGCGGCGAGTTCCTCGCGGGTGGCGTTCTCCCAAAGTTTACGCTCGGTCTGGAGTTGGAAGTAGGCGCTCTTGGCGGACTCGAGCTGTTCGCGGGCGCGGGCGCCGGCATCCTTGAAGTCGGCGATGTTGTTCTGGCGCTTGAATTGGTCGAGGTCCTCCTGGGCGGCGTTGAGGTCGCGTTCGTAGGTCAGGATCTCGCGCTGGGTGGCGGCTTCCGCGGCGCCCTTGAGGAACACGCGTTGGCGCTTTTTGTAGTCGATGAACTCATCGGCCCAGGCCTGGGCGAAGCGCTGGCAAAGGTCGAGGTTCGTACCCTTGACCTCCATGATGTAGGTATTGCCGCGGCCAGGCAGGGCCTCGTAGAGGGGGCGGACGATCTTGTTGGAGGAGCCGCTGCCCTCCTGGATGCGGGACATCACGGACGAGATGACGGTCCCGCTGCGCATGATGGTGAGTTGGTTTTCGGCCTGGCGGGCGTCCTCGTCGATCATGGGCGCACCCATGGAGAGGTTGACCTTCGGGGTCACCTGGAGGACGGAGCGGGCCCGGTAGACATCCGGCTGGCTCATCGCCTGGAAGACCGAGATGCCGCTGCCCAGCAAGGTGCAGATGACGATCAGCAACCAGCGCTCGGTGAGGATCTTGAAGTACCGGCGGAAGTGCAGGTAGAGATTGATCCGGTCGACCAGCGAGGTGCCGTACCCTGGGAGAGGGGTGTTATAGGATGAGTACGGATATTTCATTTCTCAGGGATCTGAGCCGGTTCAGAAAATAAGGACCTTCTTCTTGGGGACCCGGATCCGATCTCCGTCCTTCAGTTCGACGTCGAGCGATCGGTTGTTCTTGGTGATGAGGGAATCGACGTCGACAACGATTGAGGGGAGGGCCTTGCCATCGGTGCCGAGTCTCTGGATCTCGACCTTGGTGAGGGCGGCGAAGGGGTTCTTGGGCATGCCGATCATGACGTCGGAGAGCATGAGGCGCTGGCCCTCGGGAATAACGAAGGATCCCTGGAGTTCGCCGTAGACCACAACCTTTGGGAGCGTGGCATAGGCGGCGGCCGCGGCTGCCCCGCCGGCGGCGGCGGCATTGGCGGACGCGACGGTCTCAAGGGAGAGGTCAACCGTGGCCCGGATGTAGAACTCCGCTTCGAGCTTCTGTTTGAGTTCCTGACGCACTTCCTGGAGGCGTCGGCCGGCGGCCTTGACGGTGACGTAGGTGGAGTCGCTCCGGGTGACGTTGAAGAGCGCTTCACCGGCGTCGTTGATCGTGACGCGCAGGCTGTCAGCACCCCCCACCGGGTCTTCGTTCACCCGGTATCGGAAGGTGTCCCTCGCCTTGAGTTCGCGGGTTTCGGAATCGATGATGCTGTCCGGCGAGGAGTTGGTGGAGCCGGAGGTCACCGCGGGGGGTTGGTTGGTAGACTTTCCGGGGGCGGCCGGTTCCTGGGCCAAGGTCCCGGTCGCTGAGACCGCGAGCACTGCGACGAGGTGGATGAAATGGCTTTGGAAGTGGCGCATGGATCAGAATTGGTAGTTGAACGCCAGGGTGACCGTATTGACGTCGAACGAACGGGAAGAAAACCGGGACGACCGCTTCAGGTAGTTGTACGCCAGGTTGACCGAGGTCCGATCGGTGATCTGGTAGCCGGTGCCCAGAGAAGCCTGATAGAGCGTGGCTTCATCGTTCGCAACGAAGGAGATGGGAACGGCAAAGGTGCCTGTGTCCACCGTGATCAGGGCGAATCCATCCACCGACGACGACTGCGTGATCAATTGGTAGTCGAAGTTGCCCGTGACGGCCATCCGCTCGATGAAACGCCAGATGACCTGGTATCCGACCCGGGTGGATTCGGTGTAGTTGCTGCCGAGGCCGCTATCGGCACCGGAGGCGAACGTCACGGAGTGGGACAGGTTCTCGGACAGGGTATGGGTGGCGCTTCCCTGCCAGGTCACCCCGCTGAAATCGGACCGATCGGTGATCTGGCCGGAGGTGCCGAAGCTGATGACCGTGTACTGGACGCCGGCGGTCAACGTGATGAACTGATTGGGACGGAACGAAACCACCGGGCCGGCGCCGTAGCTCGTCGAGTCGTTCTGGAATCGTTGGGTGAAAGTGTTGAAACCGGCTTGGCTGGTGAGGCCGATGCTCCAGTACGGGGAGGGGCGGTGGAAGACGCCGCCGGACAGGTTGTGGCTGTTGCGATTCAGGATCGCATAGGCATCGGACAGGCCGCGATCAATGGAGTACCCGTACATCCCGGAGAGGGTTGTTTCCTCCGTGATCGACCATGCGGAACTCACGCCGACCTGATTCTCAATCCGGTTGAAGTCGACTCCGGCGGCCTGCCCGTTGCCGACGATTTCAGGACGGGTGTTGGCGGGACTCGAGACGCGGTCAAAAAAGGTGATCAGGACTTCGCCCAGCGTCACGGAGTAATTCAAGCTTCCCAAGGGAAGGAGGCTGATCTGCGTCAGGTCCGCGTAGTTGAGCGAGTAGTGGTATCCGATGCCGACGCTCATCGTGAGCAAGGCGTTTTCGGAAATCGCCTGGGTTCCGCTGAGCGTCAGGGTGGGGGTGATGACGAAGTCTTCCCCATTGCCGCCGCCGACCTGCTGGATCGCGTTGTCGACGTAGCTAAAGCTGAGATTGGCTCCGAGCCCGATGGATCCGCGGTCCCAGTTGATGAGTCGACCGCCGCCATTGCCTCCGGCACCGCCCGCCCCGCCGAGGTAGGGTACGCCGGCGTTGCCCAGGTTCTGCAGGCTTCGGAAATCATTGGCGACGCCGGCTCCGGGTGTGGCCACGTTTGCGGGTTGTGTTCCGTTTCCAGTCGGGCCGGGTGCTTTCGGCGCGAGGGATCTGGGGACGGCGAGTTCGCTGGATTCAGGAGGAAGGGCGGCTTTGCTGGAGCTTTCGGGGACGGTTGACTGCCCGAATGCGACGCCTACGCCGAGCACAGCCACCATGCCGGCTTGGATTCCGGTGATGGCCTTGAGTCCCGGGTGCGACACGAGTCGTTCCCGCGGTGTTTCACGTTTCATCGTAGGATTCTGATGCAATGGGTTCAACCCGTGGTGCCCTGAAGTAGAGAAAGGAACTTTTCGACCACCGGATGGCTAAAGTACCCATGGCTAGCAATCGGTCTCAAGCTCTTTGGCGGTTGGATCCTCGTAGGTTGGCGCGGTTCAGGGCGAATCTCCGACGCGATAGAGTCGGACCGGTGAAGTGGGTCGGGTATCGGTGAACTCGGCGGATTCCCCGGCAGCGCTGACGGGATTGCCGAGCTTGGTCCAGGCGGCCCCCAGAGTTTCACGACTCCAGACTTGGTAACGTCGGCCTGGGGCGCTTTCCCAGGTCAGTGAGGTTCCAGATACGGTCATCCGGATCCGCGTGATCCGATAGGCGGTGGAGTTTCGGTCTGTCGGGTCAGATCCCATCGTCCGTTCGCGTCGGTTGACGAAGCCGTCGGCGTCGGGGTCAGCCTCGGGCGTGGCTTCGGAGCGGGTCCAGGGAGCAAAGAACCGGCGCTGGAACCGATCATCGAGGCTGTCGAAATTGTGGTCCGGTTCGAGGGGGGCGACATCCACGAATCCAACAGCGCGGGCGGTGAAACCATCCGCGGTCAGTTCGATGGAACGGAGTCCTGGTGACGCGTTTGAGGCAACCGTTACCGGTACCTGGACCAAGGTCAGTTGACGTAGGGCTCTTGGAAGGACCTGGGTCGGGCCGAACGACAGGCCGGGTCCGGTGATCGACAGCATTGCGTTGGTTGGAAGGTTGGCCGGAGTGAAGACCCCCACCCAGAGGTTGCTCTGGCCGGCGGGGAGCAGGAGCGGTTGGTCCGCGGAAGAGCGGCCCGAGGGATCGAATCGACTGCGGACCTCGGTGATGCGGAACGGCGGCGATCCGGCGGAGACGGAGAGGTTTCGTTCGAGGCTTGAACCGCCGGTAACTTGAACGATCGAGTCGAGGGTCGGCAGGAACGAAGTGTTGGCGTTGGCGAACCGACGGGAAGCTGAGACATCGAGATCCACCCCGCGGACGAGGGAAACGTCCGCTCCGCTGTTTGGATCGGCGGGGTAGGCTCGCAATCGATATTGGCCCGGCGGAAGACCCGGAATCCGGAAGGATCCGTCCGCTTCGGTGGCGGTTCCGGCGACGAGGATGCCATCAGGACGCTCGGCGGAGACCAGCGCGCCGAGCACGGGAGAACCTCCGATCCGGACGGTGCCACGCAGGGTGCCATCGGCGGCGAGCGCCTCCGGACGCCCATAGGTGGACCGGGCGAAGCTGATTTCGTCGGAGGAAAGCCCATCTCCGGCGCTGACGCCCGGGGCGCTGTACCACCAGAGGGAAGCGGCACCGAGGGGCGAGTGGTTCATGCCCAACCAGTGGCCGATCTCGTGGAGCATGGCGCTTTCGAGGAAGAGTCGGCTGGAGGTGGGGTTGTCGTAATCGGTAAAGAAATCGAGGTCCTTGTTCAGGATGGCGTCGGCCTCGACGATGGTGCCGGTGGTGGAGTTGTTGAAGTCGTAGTCGAGGGAAAGGACGGTGAGGGCGATGGTGCCGGATCCGATCGAGATGCGTTCGCCGAGGTCGGTTTGGCCGTAGGTGCCCTGGCCGAGCCAGACGACGTCATTGCGACCGTCGAGGGCGGACACGTTGGAGGGGTTGGAGACAGGGGCGGCTTCCTCGAATCGGATCTTGGTTCCGGGGATGGCCTGCCATTGGGCGAAGGCGGCGCGGACGGCGTTCCATTCGTTGGATTGCACGCCGTTGCGGGAGACGGTGGTGCCGAGGTGGAAGCGGATGGCGCGGGTACTGGGGTTCTGGTCGGGGAAGTACTCGGACAGGTAGGTGTCGAAGTTCCAGTGGAGCGGGGGCGACCCGGATTCGGTGCGGAGGACCGCACCCTGGGTGGCCGACGTGAGGAGGCCGATGGCGGCGAGGCCGGTCAGGAGCGGGAGGGATGGGTGGGCTGGGAGGCTCATGGCTTGGCTTCGGAGACCCGACGCTGGAGTTCGGCGAGCGACAGCGGCAGTTGATGCGGTGGGCGGAATCCGCCAGGGGAAGGGCTGCCGCCGAGGACGGCATTGCGTACCCAGGCGTTGGTGGGGTTGGGTCTATGGATGGCGAACTTGCCCTGGGCCATCTCGAGGGTCAGCCATTCGCCCAGGCTGTTGGGGGTCAGGAAGACGACGACCTCCTCGCCGGGTTCATACTGCGCTTCGCCCGAGACAACGACGCGGCGGGTGCCAAGGGTCCCGCCGGCCTGGGTGATGGTGATGCGGTTGGTGGGCGTGCCCTTCCAGGTGGATTCGACGGAGAGTTCGATGCGGGTCAGGGGAACACCCTTGGGATCGCGGGTCACCTCGACGGTCTCGACTCGGGCCAGGTCGACGCGGGTGGCCTTGGAGGTGAGTTCGTCGAGGGTGAGTGGGCGGATCTGGGCGGCGACGAGGGAAAGGCAGGCAAGAATCCCGGCCGCGGCGACGCCTAACCGCGCGGGGCGAACAACCGAGGGCAGGACGATGGCTGGGGGCGGCGTCATGGACTCAGGAACCGACCGGATTCCGGGCGTGCTGTTCAAGGCGGAGGGTGCGGTCGACGATGGAAAGGGTGTTGAAGCGGTGGGCGACCATGAGGGTGGTGCGTCCCTGCCGGAGTCGGACGAGGGCCTTGAGGACGAGTTCCTCGCTCTCGCCGTCGAGCGCGCTGGTGGGTTCGTCGAGCAGAAGGACCGGGGCGTCCTTGAGGAAGGCCCGGGCCAGATTCAGCCGTTGCTTTTCACCGACGCTCATGTGGATGGCACCGTCCCCGACGATCGTGTCGTACCCGGCCGACAGGCGTTGGATGAATCCATGGGCCTGGGCGGCTTCGGCCGCGGCCTCGATTTCCTGCCGGGAGGCGGTCGGTCTGCCGAATGCGATGTTCTCGGCAATGCTACCGGGTAGCAGGACTGGTTCCTGTGGCATCCATGCGATGGATTTCCGCAACTCGTTGAGGCGTAGGTTCCGGATGTCGATACCGTCGAGGGTGATGATCCCCGAGTCCGGGTCGAGGAAGCGGGGCAGCAGGTGGAGCACGGTGGATTTGCCGATGCCACTGGGGCCGACGAGAGCGACGGTTTCGCCGGGTTCGAGGGTGAGGGAGAGGTGGCGGAGGACCGGTTGGGAGGGTTCGTATCCGAAGGAAACGTCGGTGAACTCAATCCGGCGGCCGCCTTGGGCGGGGGGCGGGAGTGGAACGGGGTTCTGCGGCGGGCGGGGTTCGGGTTCCTGTTCGAGGAGTTCGATGACGCGGCGGGCACCGGCGCCAGCGTTGGAGACGGTGGTGCCGACGTTGGAGAGTTGCTGGAGGGGATCGTAGAACTGGGCGAGGTAGGCGAGGAACACCAGAAACGTGCCGAGCGAAAGGCGACCGGCGGCGAGTTCGCGGCTTCCGAACCAGACGATCCCGGCGGTGCCGGCGGCGAACACGATTCCGACCGCTGCCAGATAGCTGAGTTCGAAGTGGTGCTGATGTCCGCGCGTCTGGAGCGCCAGATCGGCCTCGGCCTGGAAGTGGGCAGCCTCACCGCGTTCGGCGGTGAATCCCTGGATGAGGGGAAGATGGGCGACGGTCTGCTGGAATCGGCTGGCGAGTTGGCTGTCGGCCTTCTGGGCGGATTCGGCGCGGCCCCCGATTCCCTTTCCGAACAGGCGCATCACCAGAAGAAGCGGTGGAATGCTCGCGAGCGCGACGAGCGCGAGCGGGCGGTTCAGGCGCCACATGATCACCGACATGGCCGTCAACGAACCCACGGCCGTGAGGAACGTGAACACCCCGTGCTGGAAAAGGGTCTGGAAGGCGAAGGTGTCCCAGGTCGCGCGGTAGAGGATGTCTCCGGCCCGGGAGCCCAACAGACGCCGTCTCGAGAGGCCCAGCAGCCAGTCGAACAAGGCGCCGCGCACGCGGCGGAGGCCTCGGAGTCCCGTATCGATCAGGACGAGGTTCAGCAGGGCTCCCAGCCCGGCGTGCAGCGCGTACAGGCCGAACAAGGCGCCAACCCAGCGGCTGGTCTCCGAGGGCGTGCCGGAGCCGCGCCCCCAGCCGTCCACCAGCTCGGCCAAGGACCAGGGCTTGAGCAGCCCGGCGGCGGTTGC
>Ga0114981_10002247_pt1 | contig 12499 bp, 11 predicted proteins | sample S_140806_MF_Meta_FD_87028 | JGI IMG/M metagenome (GOLD analysis project Ga0114981, IMG submission 87028) | Freshwater microbial communities from Lake Simoncouche, Canada to study carbon cycling - S_140806_MF_MetaG | ecosystem: Environmental > Aquatic > Freshwater > Lake | place: Lake...
TCGGCGGCCTCACGGGCATCCCGCTCGCCGTCCTCTCGACCGACATCCACCTGCACGACACCTACTTCGTCGTCGCGCACTTCCACTATGTGATGATGGGCTCGGCGCTGATCGCCATGATCGGCGGCCTGCACCACTGGTGGCCGAAGATGACCGGCCGCATGTTCAGCGAGTTCTGGGGCAAGATCGGCTGCGCGCTGGTGTTCGTCGGCTTCAACGTGACCTTCTTCACCCAGTTCATGCTGGGCTCGCAGGGCATGCCGCGCCGCTACTACGCCTATCAGCCCGAGTTCCAGATCTATCACCACATCTCGACCGGTGGCGCGTACATCATGGGCCTCGGCTTCGTGGTGACGGCGATCTACCTGATCCACTCGCTCTTCGCGGGCAAGAAGGCTCCGGCCAACCCGTGGGGCGGCGCCAGCCTCGAGTGGCAGTGCACCTCGCCGCCGCCGCATGACAACTTCTCGTCGACTCCGCGCGTGGGCGACTGCTACGACTTCAGCGCCGTCCACTGGGACGAGAAGCAGCAGGGCTACGTCGTCGACACCGAGGCGCACGTCGCCGCAGCAGGAAAGGGCCACTGATCGTGTCTCACTCGACTTCTCACGCTGACTCGCACGGGCACGGCGACCACCACGCCCACGGCGATCACGCCAAGTACCCGTTCCTCGCGCATCACTTCGACACGCCGAACCAGCAGTTCGAATCCGGCAAGCTCGGCATGTGGGTGTTCCTCGCGACGGAAGTGCTGTTCTTCGGCGCGCTGTTCGTGATGTACGCGATCATGCGCTTCAAGGACCCGCAGGTCTTCTCGTACGCGAGCCAGTTCCTCGACACCATCCTCGGTGGCATCAACACCTGCGTGCTGATCCTCTCGAGCCTCACGATGGCGATCGGCGTCCGCGCCGCGCAGACCAACAAGAAGGGCCTGCTCTGCACCTGCCTTGCGCTCACGCTCGCGGGCGCGATGGGCTTCCTCGTCATCAAGTACTTCGAGTACACCCACAAGTTCCATGAGAACCTCAAGTGGGGCCAGGCGTTCTATCACCCGGTCGACGCCGAGGAGAAGCTCGCGCTCAACACCGAGCCGAAGCCCGTGGAGAACCCCGTGCTCACGATCGCCGCGGTGAACCCGTCGGCCGGCGTGCAGCCGGTCGCGCTCGCCACGCAGCCGCCTGTCGACAAGACCGCGGTCGCTGCGCCCAAGGCTGGCCCCGATGGCGTCGCCACTGCCGCGATGGTCGAGGCCGCCGACGCCGGCATGCACGTCCATCACTCCGAGGAAGCGCACCTCCTCGATCCGAAGCTCCCGCCGAACACGCACCGGTTCTTCGCGATCTACTACATCATGACCGGCCTGCACGGCATCCACGTCCTCATCGGCGTGGGTGTCATCAGCTGGCTCCTCGTCATGGCGATGCGCGGTCGCTTTAGCAGCGACTACTACACGCCCGTCGACCTCGTCGGCCTGTACTGGCACGTCGTCGACCTGGTGTGGATCTTCCTCTTCCCGCTCTTCTATCTCATCCACTGACCGCGCGGTCCATCCGCACGGATACGAACGAAACAGGACACGACCATGGCAAGCGGTTCACACGCAGCACATGACACCCACGGACACGGCTCGCATGGACACGGCGACGGACATCCGCTCGTCGGCCACCTCGTGCCGTACTCCACGCTCCTCGGCACCGGCTTCGCGCTGATCGTGCTGACGGCGATCACCGTCGCGGTTCGCTACGTCGACCTCGGCGAGGCCAACATCTACATCGCCATCGGCATCGCCGTGGTCAAGGCGACCCTCGTGTCGCTGTTCTTCATGCACCTTCGCTGGGACCGTCCGTTCAACCTGATGGTCCTCGTGGGCTCGATGCTGTTCGTGATCCTCATGATGGTCTTCTGCATGATGGACGTCGGCCAGTACGAGTCGAGCATGATCAAGGGCAACGCCCCCGCGGTGCAGACCTACCTCGACGCGAACGCGAAGTACGCGCCCGTCACCAAGAAGTGAAGCAGCGCGACACACCTTTCGATGACCCGACGGCCCGCTTCGCAGCGGGCCGTCTTGGCATGTGGCTCTTCCTGCTCACGCTGGCGGTGCTGTTCGCCGCGACAATCCTCGGGTATGTCGTCGTTCGGGTGAGCAATGGAAGCGCGTTCATCCCGCCCGATGCGCCGCCGCCGCCGAAGCTGTTGCTGATGAGCACCGTGGTTCTGCTCTTCTCGAGCTGGACCATGCAGCGCGCGCTTCGTGCCGCGCGTATCGGCGCCGCTGAGCAGGGGCGTTGGATGGCCACGACACTCGCGCTGGCGCTGGTGTTTCTCGTCGCGCAGGGGATGGCGTGGGCGGAGCTGTTCCGCCAGAACCTTGCGATCTCGGACAACCTCTACGGCTGGACGTTCTACGTCCTGACGGGTCTGCACGCGGCGCACGTGCTTGGCGGGTTGCCCCCGATGATCATCACCACGCGACGGGCACTGCGCGGCGCGTACGGTCCGGCCGAACATCGGGGCATCACCTACTGCGCCATGTACTGGCACTTCCTCGACGGGGTGTGGCTGGTGCTGTATGCGACGGTGTGGTTTGGCTCGCAGCGCTGACTGCTCGCTTCGCACCGCGGCATGACGCCCAGTGTCGAAGCGACATCGAAGCGACCTCAAAGCGACACAGCCGCTCCTTGCGAAGCGGCTGTGCGCGCCGATCTAAGCCTGAGGCTGGTGTCGTTTCCAGGCGCGAATGCGCTATCCAGCCTACCGACGCCCCCGAATGGTCCGTCGGCACGAGTACATGCGTCGAACGTGGGAGAGGCCCGCACGGGTTTCTTTCGATTTTCCCAAATCGACCGAGCGCGCAGTCTTTATCGAACGCGCGCCCGCGCCAGCCGCTGCGAACGCATGAGACGTCGGTCACGGGACATCGGTCAGGGGTTGATCAGATCGAATCCGTCCGCGGGTCCAACCACCGACTCTGCGGCAAAGTACAGGCAGGGGATCGTCTCGACCGCCACTCCGTCCGACCGCTCGACTCGGGCCACAGCGGGGCCAGAGGGCAGGTGCAGGGTGTACCCGATGCCGTCGAGCTGCGTGGCAAACGTGCGGTCCATGCCGATCTTCGAGAGCAGGGGCTCGATCGGGATCGCCTTCCAGCGAGACCCGGCGCGCAGCAGGATCAACGGGCTCTTGAGCCTGAGGCCCGCACGTTCGATCGCATCGGCCGCCGGAAGCGGCGACGCCGGGAACTCCAGTTTGGGCGACAGGAAGTAGTGCGCGTATGAGATCTCCACCATGCGGCGGATGCTCGGTGCGTCGCGCAGGGTGACCGTCGTGTCGGGGTGCGCGGCGAGCCAGTCGGCCCAGGTGGTGATGCACAGTCCGGGCATGATGGTGAGCGACGCGGTCGAGGCGTCCTTTGCCGCTGGCCCTGCGATCGCCCGCCGCTGCAGCTGCAGGAACAGGCTCGGCGTGTGCTGCTCGGGCGCAACGCCCTCGGCCGACTTGTCGCAGAAGACGAGGTTTGAGTTGACCAGCAGCCCGCTGACCTCGAACTTGCGTGCGACGCCGCCGATGCGGCGATCGAAGACGACAAACGAGTCGCACAGCGGCGAGTAGGTCGCGGCCACCGGCACGCCCGCGACCGTGTCGTTGACGACCTCGTGCGCGTTGAGCAGCGTCAGCGGCCACGCATGCGCCTGGCCGTTGATCACGATGCCGGCGACACGGTCCGTGGTCACCAGGTACTTCGGGCGGTTGCGCTCGTTGTAGACCAGCACTTCGGCGCCGCGGAGGTGCTCGGTCTCGTCAAGCGAAGGCAGGAACGCGCGGGGAAAGCCCGACGGCGTCAGTGCCGCGCGATCGATCGCCAGCGACGAGAGGTCGAACTGGTAGCTCTCGAGGTTGCGCCCGTCGCCGTGCGGCCGTCGTCCGAGCAGCGGACCGAGGAGCCCCCATGCGAGGACCAGCATCATCAGCACGACCGCCAGCACGATCACCCAGCCACCACCGCGGAACGTGAGCGTCGGCGCGGACTGCGGGCTGTGCTGCGCGGGCTGATCGTTCATCGTGCGATTCCTTCTTCAGTTTGTGGCGTACGTGGGTCCGCTCCAGGGGGGAGCGGCGTCTCGGGAGCCTGTGTTGCAGGCATCTCGATCGCCACGCCGGTTCGACCGCGAAGGAACGCGGCGGGCGAGATGGCGCCACGGTCGGCAGTCATCGCCACAAGCACCAGCGGCAGATAGGTGATGCTGCCGAGGAACACCCTGCGCGCGCTGCGGTCGTCACGCGCACGGAAGAACTGCAGCGAAAGCCAGCAGAATCCGAGGCCGGCAACCGTGCAAATTCCCGCGCTCCACAAGCCCGCAAGGCCGAGCGCGGTGGCGCTGAGGCCGAGCGGGATCAGCGGGAGCGTCGTGATGAGCACCACCTGCGCGGTGATCTCGCCGCCTTCGTCACGCACGGGCAGCATCGCGTGGCCGCCGCGCGCGTAGTCGACGCGATAGAGCCACGCCAGCGCGAGGAAGTGCGGCAACTGCCACACGAACAGCAGCCCGAAGAGCAGCCACGCCCCGGGATCGATCTGTGCAGTGACCGCGGTCCAGCCGATCACGGGCGGAATCGCACCGCACACCGCGCCCACGAGCGTGTTGAACGTCGTGCGCGACTTGAGCGGCGTGTAGAGGACTGCGTACAGCAGGATGTTGAGCGCCGCGAGTCCCGCGGGGAGGAGCCCGACCGTCACGCCGAGCAGCGCGGCGCCGCCGTAGCCCGTGGCGAGCGCGGCGACGAACACCGTCGCCGGCGCAACCTGCTTGGTGGGCAGCGGCCTTCCGCGCGTGCGGTGCATCAGCGCATCGCGGCGGCGCTCGAACAGCTGGTTGAACAGCGAGGCACTCGCAGCGGCGAGCGCGGTGCCCGCGCAGGTCCATAGGAGGCGCACCCAGTCGATCGACCCGCGTTCCGCAAGCGCAAAGCCGACGGCGGTCGTGACGAGCACGAGCGCGTTGAGCCGCACCTTGGTGAGTTCCGCCCAGATTCCGAGGACGCTCTTTGCGCGCGGCGTCGGCGCGCCGCGAGGATCGGAGGCAACGACGATTTCGGCGGGGACTTCGGCGGGGATTTCAGCGGAGTGGTTCATCAGCGGAGGAACGCGAGATCCTACTATGGATGCCCTCGCGCGGCGGTTGTCGCGCGCATGGAGTGCAAGCATGCTCGAACTTCTCTCGGCCACTCTCGCGCAGGAAGCGGCCGCATCCGCTGCGGGTGCGTCCAAGTCTCTGCCGATCGCAGTGGTCATCGCGATCTTCGCCGTCGGTGCAGCCTTTGTGGGACTCGTCGCCTGGCGCATCCGCACGGTGCATCTCGCGCTCGGCTTTGCGGCGACCGTCTCGATGTGGGCGATCGGCTACGTCTCGATGCTCGCGCCCGGACTGTGGATCGGTGAAGCGCTGTTCGCCGCGACGCTCGCGATGCCGCTGGCGTTCGGCGCCGTCGCGCGTCGTGCCGGAGCTTCGCCGGTCAAGGTCGGCCTGGTGTCGGCGTTCGCAAATCTCCTGATCGTCGGCGCGTTCCTTCGCGACGAGCAGCATGGATCGCAGCTGGTGCCGATGCTGTACATGGCGGGGCTCTTCGCGGCCAGCGCAGGGCTTGCGGCGTTTGGCGGTCTTCTCGCGCGCAACGCGCGGCCGATCGCGCTGCCTTCGTCCGCTGGGTTGTTCGCCTTCGTTGCGGCGGTGACTGTCTTCATCCTGCTCGTCACGGGCGGACTCGTCACGGGGCTCGAGAGCGGACTCGCCGTGCCCGACTGGCCGAACTCGTTCGGCCACAACATGCTGCTCTATCCGATCAGCGAGATGAAGGGCGGCATCTACTACGAGCACGCGCACCGACTCTTTGGCATGCTCGTCGGAACGACTGCGCTGGTGCTGCTGGTCGTCGTGTGGCGCGAGGAATCGCGCACATGGGCGCGTGCGCTCGCGGTCGGATTTCTCGCGATGGTCTGCGTGCAGGGGCTGATGGGTGGCCTGCGCGTGACGGGCAACCTCACGAGCGCGACGAGCGGCACGGAGCTTCAGCCGAGCACGCTGCTGGCGATCGTGCATGGCATGTTCGGGCAGATCGTGTTTGCGACGGCGTGCGTCATCGCATGCGTGACGAGCAACACGTGGAAGAACGCCGCCCCCGCGACGCACATCGCCGACGCCGCGCGCGTTCGCAAGCTGCCCGTCGCGCTGGTGTGCCTGCTGATCGTGCAGCTGTTCCTGGGCGCGAGTTTCCGACATCTGCAGGTCCCGCCGCAGGATGGCGCCGCCGCGGTGTATCCCGCGTGGCCGATCTGGGGTCATATCTTTGGCGCGCTCGCGGTGCTCGTGCTCGCGGTCGTCACCGGCGCGCATGCTTCGAGCCGCGCGCGCGATCTCAAGCCGGTGCGCATCCTCGGCAAGGGACTTGTGCACGCGGTCGGGCTGCAGCTTGCGCTGGGTATCGGCGCGCTGGTCGTCGTGCTGATTCGCGTCGACGCCAAGATCCCCGCGTACGAAGTGATCACGACGTCCGCGCACCAGGCGTTCGGCGCGTTGCTCCTCGCGATGAGCGCGATGCTTGCCGCGTGGAGCCTTCGGTTGGTCGCATCACCCGCGCGCGACGCCGCCGCGTTCACTCACCGCTCTTCGCAGGCTTGATCGCTTCTTCGAGCGCGAGCACGGCGTAGATGGTCGCGAGCTGCTCGTTGGCTTCTTCCCAGCGCTCGTTGGTGTTCTTCCACGAGCCGTCCTCGCGCTGGCGCGAGGCGATCGCGTCCACCAGGCCGATGCGCCAGTCGTGCGAATTGCCCTTGGCGTCGGTCACGGTCTGCATCTGCGACACCTGCAGCGCGCGCGACATCGCGTGTAGGTAGTAGAAGTAGCCTTGCTGGCCGAGCCCCGGGTTCTCGTCGAACGTGAAGTGCGCGGCGATCCACGCGAGCGCGTCCTTGACGCGCGGGTCCTCGCGCGAAAGGCCCGCATAGAGCAGGCTCTTGAATCCCGCGTAGGTCATCGATCCGTAGCTGCGCAGGCTCTTGGTCGCGAGCTTCTCGCCGTAGCGGCCTTCGCCCGCGGCATCGCTCGCCATGCTCTCGCCGCCGTTCGCGGGCGAGTACACGAAGCCGCCGTCGCCGGTGCCGTTCTGCGCCCATGGCGCGGGATTCGACGACTTGCGGTTTTGCGTGCGGGCGACGAATGCAAGCGCGCGCTCCATCGCAGGATCCTCGGGCGAGACGCCTGCGTCGTGCATCGCGTCGAGCATCATCTGCGTGTTGGAGAGGTCGGGTCGCTTGCCGTTGCCGTAGCCGGCGCCGCCGAACCAGTCCTTGGACGAATCGACGCCTTCGGCCTCGTCCCACTGGTTGTCGCGGAGCCAAGCGAGCGCGCGTTCTGCACCGGCTTTCGCATCGGCATCGCCGACGGCGCTGAGCGCGCTCGCGACGGAGCTCATCACGTAGTTGCCGACGCCGCCCTTTGCCACGACGTCCATCGTCGCGGGATCGCGGAGCGCGGCCTCGATCGCGGCCCGCGCTTGCGCGCGCGCGCCATCGACGCCGACGGATCCGGCCTGAGCGAACGCCTTGAGCGCCATCGCGGTGACCGCGACGCTCGACGCGCGCTTGCGTGGCTCCATGTCGGTGGGCGTGACTTCCTGGTTCTCGAACCACGTCCCGCGCGAGGTCTGCACGCGCGCGAGATACGCGAGTCCGCGTTCGATCGCGGCGCGCGCCTTGGCGTAGGTCTCGGCTTTGGTCGGCACGGTTTCGGCGCGTGCGGCGATGCGCAGCACGGGCTCGGGTACCGGCGCGCGCACGACGTCGGCGATCGTCGACTTCTGCGGCTCGGGCAGCGTGGTCACCTTCTTGGCGTCGATGCGCGCATCGAGAGCCGGCGGCTCGGCGGTGCGTGCGAGAAGGATGGATGCGACGAGCGAGGTTGCGAGAAGCATGCGCGCATCCTATGGACGCCGGCGCTCCGTGTCGGCGTTGCCAGCATCAAGAAAAGCACGGCATGTGCTCCCGAAAGGACCTCGGATGCTCACGCCGTGCAAGATGGAGTTTGTTGAAGCCTGAGCCGTTGCTTCAGGCGCGCGCGACCGCGAGCAGCGACGGGTCGAGCTCGGCTGCGTTCGCCGCGGCAGTCGCAGGGGCTGAACGAGCGATCGCGAACAACGTCGCGGTCGGCAGTGCGCTGATGACCGCGGGGTCGCGAGCGATGAGGATCTGAAGGAGGACTTCGTTGGTGATGTCCGTCTCAGTCCGGCTGTCGCAGATCTGCACCCGTTGACCGCGACGCACGATCGCGAGCACCTCATCATGAGTGAGGTGCGTCGACCGGCTGGTGTCGTAAAGTCGACGATTCGGGTACTTGCGGATCCGGATCAGGTCTTGAGCGGGTGCCGAGGCAATCATGGTTCCCGAAGTTCGCGAACCGCCGCCATCGGATTCGTCGTCGATTGAGAAAGATCCCGAGAACCGATCGGCTCAGCGGGGAGGGGCTAGCGGACCGAGCCGTAAAGCCACAGGTCTGCGGACGTCGTCCCAGACCAGAACCGGCAGGGGAGCAGGAACGGACCCGCGGGCATCCCGCCGTCCTTGACTCGGACCTTGACGAAGATCGAGTCGCCATCCGAGCGCTGGCTCACGATCTCCGCGGTGAGTTCCTTGTGCTGCGGCTCGACGCGATCGAGGCGCGCTTCCCCAATGTGCTTGACCTCGAACTCGAACTCCGCTGTGCCTCTGGAGGCCACCACCCCGACGTTCTCACGGAACGCCGCGAAGTTGATCGCGGGGGAGATCTTGGTCGTTTCGTGCCGAACCCTGAGGTCGAGCAGCGGACACTTGGCATGGTCGGTCTCGACGATCAGGAAGGGCGGAACTCCCTTGCCCTGCAGGCCGACGCCGCCTGTGAAGTCGTAACGGACGACCTGCCGCGTGGCAGGCTTCATGGGAAGCCCGTCTGCGCTTTGGGCGGGTCGGCCATCGACGGACTTGACGGTGAAGGGCGTCCCGTCGGACGAGATGAGTTCAAACGAGCCCTTCATGCGCTCGGCGGCGAGGGCATCGATGTAGTTGGGGTTGGCGCGGACGGCGTACGCGGTCTCGGCGTCGATGCGCACCGAGAGCACCTGGTTGATGCCCTCGAAGACCATATTGACCTGCGCGGACTTCTTGCCGATCGCGCTGGTGAGCTTCATGGACATCGGCATCTCGATGAAGCCGTTGGCAGGCACGACCTTGCCGAGCATGTCGACGGTCGTGCAGGTGCAGCTCGGCTTGGCCATCGAGATCGTGATCGGGTGGTCCAGCGGGTTGAGGATCTTGACCGTCGTCGACACGACCGAGTTGGGAGCGACGATGCCGAAGTCGACGCCCGGCGGGTCGGCCTTGATCGGCCCTGGAATGGACTGGCCTGCGGGCGCCGGTGGGGGCAGGTTTGGCTTGGAGGGCGCGGTGCCCGTCGGACGGGTCGGCGCCTGCTGGCCGTTTGCCGCGCCATCGCAGCCGAATCCAATGAACACCGCCGCGATCAGCGTGGTGCGAAGCGCGGCGGGAAGTCGACCAAAGGCGTCTCGAGTCATGGTGCCGATCATACGCGTTGCGGACGGTGGGGCTGCATCGCCGTACACTCGCGCGATGCGCGCAATCACCATCCAGCGTCAGGGCAATCCCGTCCTTCCCAACATCGCATTCGATGCGAACTTTCCTGATCCTGTCGCGGGACCAGGTGAGGTCCTGGTCCGAACCGAAGCGGCCGCGCTCAACCATCTCGACCTCTGGGTTGGTCGAGGGCTTCCGGGGATCGACCTCAAGTACCCGGCGATCTCGGGCTCTGACGGCGCGGGCGTGGTGGAAGCGGTGGGGCAGGGCGTCGACGCGTCATGGGTCGGTCGACGGGTGCTGCTGAACGCGGCCGTGCCAAAGGTCGACCCGTTGCGCCCGGGCATCCGGCCAGCGCCTGCGGACATCTTCATGATCGGCGAGCACGGCCCTGGCTGCCTGGCGGAGAAGTTCGTCGCGCCAGTGGCCAACGTGATGGAGATCGGCGAGTGCGATCCCGTCGAGGCGTGTGCCTTTGGCCTCGCGCACCTGACCGCGTGGCGCATGATGGTCACGCAGGCGGAGCTCCGCGCGGGCATGCTCGTGCTGATCACGGGCATCGGCGGCGGCGTCGCGCTGGCCGCGCTCAACATCGCCAAGCACTTTGGTTGCGAGACGATCGTCACCAGCCGCCACGAGTGGAAACTCGAGCGCGCGAAGGCACTTGGCGCCCATAACACCGTGCTCGACAAGGGTCACGATTGGTCGAAGGAAGTCCGCCAACTCACGGGCCGCCGCGGTGTCGACCTCTGCGTCGACAGCATCGGCAAGTCGATCCATGGGGCCTGCATCAAGAGCCTTGCGAGGGGTGGTGTGTTTGCCACTTGCGGCGCGACGACCGGCCCCGACGCGACCACCGATCTCACGCGCATCTTCTGGAACCAGCTGCGTCTGGTGGGCTCGACGATGGGCAACATGGAGGAGTTCCGGCAGGTCGTCTCGCTCTTCAAGGGCGGCGCGATCAAGCCGACGATCGACCAGGTCTTTGCTCCGCAAAACGGACGTGATGCATTCGCGCGTCTCGAGGCGGGTGAGCAGTTTGGCAAGCTCGTGATCGACTGGCGAAAGGCGTGACCATCGCGCGGCTTTTGTCCGAACTTCGATCGTGTAGATGAATCGGCAGAGTTGCCCGCGTATACTCGCGCTCCAACGCTGAGCTGTGCGGCGGAGGTACTGAGGTCACCGCAAGACCGCCCTGATCGCACCACCCCGATCACTCCACCGGGAGCCCAACACCTGATGAGCCAGTCGACTGCCAACGCACCAACTCGTCCCACTCCGGCGCCGAAGACCCCGACCGAGGCGCTGCCGCCTTGGAATGTCCTTCTGCACAACGATGAAGTGAATGACATGGGTTTCGTGGTCGAATCGCTCTGTCGATTTGCGCGTCTCAGCGTGCCGGCGGCAACACGCTGCACGATGGAAGCTCACAAAAAGGGGCTTTCACTGGTGCTCGCCACGCATCGCGAGCATGCGGAACTCGTGGCCGAGCAGCTCACTTCGTTGCGACTTAAGGTCACCATCGAACCCGCGAAGTAATCGGAACAAACCAATAAAAACGCCCTGTTCGCAGGGCGTTTTTGTTTTTGCCTCATCGCGTTTGTTCTCGGCTGTTCCGAGAACGCGATCGCTGTTCGTTGTACGCGGATGTTTCCTAGCAGTCCGAAGAGTTGGTCGGATTTCTGAGTTCAACCCAAGCCGCGGTTTGGATTGTCCGATCACGGATCCGAGTTGGAAAAAAGTCGCGTTGCCATCGCTTGCTGTTGTCAACAGCCGGCGACCTAAACGCGAGTACGGCGAACACCGTCCGTTTCGGAGTTCGTGAGAGTCCCAGGTGCGGTCGAGTGACCGACACCATCAGACGAGGTCCGAAACGGACCGCATCAAGGAGCAGCCCATGAAGAATGTCAATCGTATGAGCCTCACGGTGGCCACCGTCCTCGCGACGGCTGGTCTCACCACGACGGCGCTGGGTCAGGTCGCAGGCGACGAGGCGTCGACCGCGGTCACCCTTACCCCGGCGTCGCCCGTCGCGTTCGATACCACCAATGCCACCGCCAGCGCGAACGCCGCCCCGAGCGATGCGTTCTGCACCGGCACCTTCCTCGACTGGGGAACGGGCAACAAGGACGTGTGGTTCAAGTTCGTTCCGACCGAGGCCGGCGTTGCCAGCTTCTCGACCTGCTTCGCGGGTTCGTTCGACACCTCGATCGTCCTCTACACCGGCACCCCCGCCGCGCTGACCGAAGTCGCCTGCAACGGCGACGGCACCGGCGACACGGGCTGCCAGAACTTCTACTCGAAGATCTCGAGCTTCGGCATCGTCGTTGGCTCGACCTACTACCTCCGCGTTGGCGGCTGGAACGGCACCGAGTTCGGCGCTGGCCAGGTCTCGATGACCTTCACCGCCAACCCGCCGGTCTGCGGCGTTGGTACCGACGGTTGCGGCGCGGTTCACGCGAACCCCGGCTGCTCGGACGCGGTCTGCTGCAACGCGGTCTGCGCGAACAACCCGCTCTGCTGCGAAATCGGCTGGGATCAGTCCTGCGTTGACTCGGCGATCGCCGCCTGCGGCATCTTCGTTCACCAGTGCGTCGCCCCGGTTGCCGCCAACGACTGCGCGCAGAACGCGATCGTCGTGAATTCGGACGCGACCCTGTCGTTCAACAACACGGGTTGCAACACCGACGGCCCGAACCACCCGGCCGCGACCTGCAGCTCGGGTAGCGACACCTTCATGTTCGACGTTTGGTACCGCTGCAAGCCGATCGCGAACGGCAGCCTCCGCGTGAGCACCTGCGGCCTCGTGTCGTTCGACTCGAAGCTCGCGATCTACAACATGGGTACCAACCCGGCGACGTACAACTACGACACGCTGAA
>Ga0114981_10002248_pt1 | contig 12496 bp, 13 predicted proteins | sample S_140806_MF_Meta_FD_87028 | JGI IMG/M metagenome (GOLD analysis project Ga0114981, IMG submission 87028) | Freshwater microbial communities from Lake Simoncouche, Canada to study carbon cycling - S_140806_MF_MetaG | ecosystem: Environmental > Aquatic > Freshwater > Lake | place: Lake...
GACTGGTGCTGGGCCAGGCACCGATCAGCATCAACCGCACCGTGGCCACCCTGGTGCGCTGGCGGCGCGGCTGGCTGCCGCCCGTGGGCCTGGATCTACGCGGCTGGTTGATTGAGGGCTTGATCAAGCTGTTGCGAATTGAGGTCAACGCCTGGGACCGGTTCTCGATCCGCCAACGGCATTTCGTGCATGAGCCCGTCAGCCCGCCCGAGCGCTTTGGGCTCAGCAGCTACGCCCCCAGCCTGGAAGCGGTGTTGGAGCAGGCCGGAGTGCCCCATCGGGGCCAGTTGCCCAGTTGAAGCAAGACTTTGGGCCCCTGTTTCATTTGTTGCAAATCTGCCGAACCCGCCCCCGAGGCCCGCTGCCCATTGGCTAATTTGAATGGGTTGCATGTGCCTTTGGGCACCCTCTCATGCGTCGTTTCTTCTCTCTTCTTGCCCTTTGCCTGGCCCTTGTGCTGGGTGCCGCGCCGAGCTTCGCCGCCGATTTGACAAGCGGTGCCGCCGTTTTCAATGGCAACTGCGCCGCCTGCCACATGGGTGGTGGCAACGTGGTCAACGCCGAACGCACCCTCAAGGCCGATGCGCTCAAGGCCTATCTGACCAACTTTGCCGATGGCCCGGAAGCCGCCGTGGCTTACCAAGTCACCAATGGCAAGGGCGCCATGCCCGCCTTCGGTGGCAAGCTCAGCGAAGCCCAGATTGCCGATGTGGCCGCCTACGTGGTCGACCAATCCACCAAGTGGTGAGTCGGGTCAGGGCGGCGGCCAGTTCCTGTCCCGATCCCTCTGCCCACCCATTTTGCCAAATCTGGCCCCGGTTCGCCGGGGCCTTTTTTATTGGTTGGTGCCCCGATCCAGTTGCTTGCGGGCGGCCAGCACCGCCAGATAGAGGGTCTCGGGCACCTCGCGGATGTCGTACTCCGACGGCAGCACGCCGTGCACATGGCGGTGAACCACCAGCCAGCAGTTGCGCTCAGGATCAGCCCCGGTGGCGTCAAAGTCGCAGGAGGCCAGCGCTAATTGCTGCACCAAGGAGGGGTCGGACATGGTGAAGGGCAACAGCTAATCAAAATAGGAGGAAGAATGGCTTGGCAAATATTTCCCAAAAGCTTGACAGATGAATTAAGGGGGTATTGCTTCCTAGGAAAGAAAACCATACTATAATCCCAGCAAACGACTACACGACCAAGTCTCGTGCCGAGAAAGCAATTCCCAGGTTTTACGCTCAAAGGCGCGGCCTCCCGTCTGAAAATCTGGATCATGATGGCGGTAGTGCTGATTGCCATTGGCTTTTTCCAGGCCACTTCGGCACAAGATGCGGTTGCGTTCAACAATCAGCACACCCGCAATGCCAACACCAAAGGCATGGATTTTGAGCATCGCATGCCCTTTGTTCAGGGCGATCTGCAGCGAACTATTGATACCGGTATGCACATCGAAAATATTTACCAACTCAACCTCAAAGACAAAACATTTTGGGCTGAAGGTTGGTATTGGATAAAATGGCGTCCGGAAATTCAAAAAATAATTGAATCCGATAAGATTTCCCTAAACCAAATTCTGGAATTCACCAATGAGATTGAAGCTACCAACATGGTTATTGAGACCGACACCACCGATCCGGTGAAGCTTGAGGATGGTCGTCTCTATCAACTGTTCCGCTTTTCCGGCCATTTCTTTGTCAATGACCTCAACCTGGCAGGATTCCCCTTCTACGACATGAAGCTGCCGATCACGATGGAGACCAGGCCTGATGCCCTCGCCTGTTACCAAAACAGTAAATCATGTGTGTCCCTGGTGCCGGAGAAAAATGTATCCACTACGCTCATCGGACAATTTGCCGACATCAACGGTTATAATATGGTCGGGAGCTTAGTAAAGCCATTTTTACATCAATACAATACTACTTTTGGCATCGGCGATGCCTCTGCATTTTCTTCGGTCGACTACGGCATAGTCTATAAAACCAACTTTCTCTCCGCCTTCTGGCAATACCTGCTGCCCTTGCTTGTCGTTGTAGGTGTTGTGATCGCTTCACCAAGTCTGCCCGGAGCATTAGGGGACGTGCGACTTGCCATTCCGACTACAGCTCTGCTCACCCTGATATTCCTCCAGCAGGCTTATCGCGCTGACATGCCCCCTTTATCCTATCCAACATTTCTCGACTATCTTTATATATATGCTTATATTGTTGCAATCGCTTTCTTTCTGCTTTTCTGCTGGGGCTCTAACTACTACCACTTGGCCCAAGAAAGTGGCCAAGAGGCGGCTGAACAGCAAATTAACAAAATCGATTGGAAATTCCAACTGGCCGCCCTGATCACCCTGGCCCTGCTGGTGCCCCTCGCCTTTGTATTGCTCTAGGCATTTTCAACAAACCAGGAGCCCAAGTCGCTTTTGCTCCCTTCCCATGCCAGCGAGCCAAGCTTTGGTGCAGTTGGGCTAGGGCCGCGCATGCTTTTGGGCCCCTGGCGCCCAGGCTGGTTCGGTCCACCCATCCATCCGGTTCGGTGCACCCATCCTGAGGTGGGAGGACCGTACCCATGGGTTCGGTACCAACCCTCGGCGTTTGCGGCCACAGTTCATACGGTGACTTCAGCAAACCCGGCACGTCCGCTCACCAGGAGGTATTGACGATGCATCCCACCGCCGAATTATTCACAGAAAATGCCTGGGGCGCCGTGGTGGGTGCCCAGCAGTTGGCCCAGCAGAAGCGCCAGCAGCAGATGGAAAGCGAGCATCTGTTCGCTTCGCTCCTGACCCAGCAAGGTTTGGCCAGCCGCATTCTCGAAAAGGCAGGCGTGGATGTGGGCAGCCTCAGCCAGAGGCTCGATGCCACCATCGCTGCCCAGCCCAGTCTTTCGGCCCCACCCGACAACATCTATCTGGGCAAGGGCCTCAATGCGGTGCTCGATCGCGCCGACGCCCTCAAAAAGGAATTCGACGACGCCTACATCGCCGTCGAGCACCTGCTCTTGGCCCTGGCCGATGACGAGCGCCATGGCAAACAATTGCTCTCCCAGGTGGGCAGCGACAGCCGCCGGCTGCGGGAGGCCGTCCTGGCGGTGCGGGGCAGCCAGAAAGTCACAGACCAAAACCCGGAAGGCACCTACGAATCCCTACTCAAATACGGCCGCGATCTCACCGAAGCGGCCAAGGCCGGCAAGCTCGATCCGGTCATCGGCCGCGATGAAGAAATCCGCCGCACGATCCAGATCCTCAGCCGCCGCACCAAGAACAACCCTGTCCTGATCGGCGAACCCGGGGTGGGCAAGACCGCCATCGTGGAGGGCCTGGCCCAGCGCATCATCAACGGCGATGTGCCCCAGGCCCTGCAGAATCGCCAGCTGATTGCCCTCGACATGGGGGCCCTGATCGCCGGCGCCAAGTACCGGGGTGAATTTGAGGAGCGGCTCAAGGCGGTGCTCAAGGAGGTGACCGCCAGCGAGGGGCAGATCGTGCTGTTCATAGATGAGATCCACACCGTGGTCGGGGCCGGTGCCGCCGGCGGCTCGATGGATGCCAGCAACCTGCTCAAGCCGATGCTGGCCCGGGGCGAACTGCGCTGCATCGGCGCCACCACCCTCGATGAGCACCGCCAGCACATCGAAAAGGATCCGGCCCTGGAGCGCCGCTTCCAGCAGGTGTTCGTGGATCAGCCCACCGTTGAGGACACAATTTCGATCCTGCGCGGCCTCAAGGAGCGCTATGAGGTGCACCATGGCGTGCGCATTGCCGATAACGCCCTGGTGGCGGCGGCGGTACTCAGCAGCCGCTACATCGCCGATCGCTTCTTGCCCGATAAGGCCATCGACCTGATGGATGAATCAGCGGCGCGCCTCAAAATGGAAATCACCTCCAAGCCGGAGGAGATCGATGAACTGGATCGCCGCATCCTGCAGCTGGAGATGGAGAAACTCTCCCTCGGCCGAGAATCCGATGTCGCCAGCCGCGATCGTCTGGAGCGGCTCGAAAAGGAACTGGCCGAGTTGTCCGAACAACAAAGCGGTCTCAATGCCCAATGGCAGAAGGAAAAGGGCAGCATCGATGAGCTCTCTGCCATCAAGGAGGAGATCGAACAGGTGCAACTCCAGATCGAGCAGGCCAAGCGCAGTTACGACCTCAACCGCGCCGCCGAACTCGAATACGGCACCCTCGGCGAGCTGAATAAAAAACTGGCCGCCAAGGAAGCCGAGCTAACCGGGGCCCACAGTGGCAAGACCCTGCTACGGGAAGAGGTAACTGAGGATGATATCGCCGAAGTTATCGCCAAGTGGACGGGCATTCCGGTGAGCAAGTTGGTGCAGTCGGAGATGGAGAAACTTCTCCATCTCGAAGACGAACTGCATACACGGGTGATTGGTCAGCAGCAGGCGGTCACAGCGGTGGCCGATGCCATCCAGCGCTCCCGGGCGGGGCTGTCCGATCCGAATCGGCCGATTGCCTCCTTCCTGTTCCTGGGCCCCACCGGTGTGGGCAAGACCGAGCTTTCCAAAGCCCTGGCCGCCCAGCTGTTTGACAGCGAGGAGGCGATGGTGCGCATCGACATGAGCGAATACATGGAGAAGCACGCCGTCAGCCGCCTGATCGGAGCGCCTCCGGGCTATGTGGGTTACGAGGAAGGCGGCCAGCTCACCGAAGCGGTGCGGCGCCGTCCCTACGCGGTGATCCTCTTTGATGAGGTGGAGAAGGCCCACCCCGATGTCTTCAATGTCATGCTGCAGATCCTTGATGACGGTCGCGTCACCGATGGCCAAGGTCGCACGGTGGATTTCACCAACACGATCTTGATTCTCACCAGCAATATCGGCAGCGCTTCGATTCTCGATCTCGCCGGTGATCCAGCCCGCCACGGCGAAATGGAGCGGCGGGTCAATGAAGCCCTGCGGGCCCATTTCCGCCCCGAATTCCTCAACCGGCTCGATGAATCGATCATCTTCCACAGCCTCAAGCAGGATGAACTGCGCCAGATCGTCGATCTGCAGGTGAAGCGCCTGGCCCAGCGCCTGGAGGACAGAAAACTAGGCCTCAATCTGGATGCCGCAGCCCTCGACTGGCTGGCGGCCGTGGGCTACGACCCCGTTTATGGGGCCCGTCCCCTCAAGCGCGCCATCCAGAAGGAGCTGGAAACCCCGATCGCCAAGGCGATTCTCGCCGGCAGCTTCCCGATGGGCAGCACCATCGCGGTCGATGTCGAATCCGAGCGGCTGCGCTTCCGGCAAGCCGAGGTGGCCAAGCCAGCTTCCCCAGAGGCAGTGCTGGTCTGAAGGCAGGCAGCCCAGGGCAAATGGCCTAGCTGCAAAGGGCCCCGACCGGGGCCCTTTTTTTGGGTCTTGGCCTCAGACCAGGGGGCCCAGGGGCTTGAATTCCTGCCCCGGGGCCAGCACGGGACGGCGGGGGGCAAGGTTACCGAAATGCTCGCGGGCATTGGCGAGGATCTGGGCTTCGCTGGGATGGGCCATCGACAGACTGTCGATGCCAACGATGCGATCGAGCAGATCGGGGCGGTGCTGCTGGAGGTAATCCAGCAGCACCAGGCGCATGTCGCTTTCGCCGCTGCCGTGGCCCAACAGCAGCACCCCATCGGCAGCGGCCATCGCCGCCACGATTTGGGCCAGATATTCACTGTCAATCGGCGCCCGTTGGCCGGCCTCGTCCCGATCGTGACGATGGGTGAGGGATTCGCGGCCGGCCCAGCCACCATGGGGCTTGAGCACCGCATGCTCGACCTGATCGCCCTCCAACTGCAAAACGTCGGTGTGGTGGTGGTCGAGATGCAGAACCAACCGGTGACTCTGGTCGCCCCGGGGGGAAGCTGCCTCGGGCTCGGGATGCTCGTCTGTAACCCCAGCCTCCTGGAGCAAATGGCGAACGCGCAACATGGCCTCGCTATCGAGATCGGGGGATTGGATGCCGCAACCGAGTCGAATCCAGGTTTCCTGGCCACCTGGCATGACGATCTTCAGACGTCGTCCGTCTAGTTCACTGACTTCGGCGCCCAGCGCCCTCAACAGGGCCTCCACCTTGGATACCCGCACCCCGTGTTGCAGGGGGTGGGCGTAGAGGGCCGCCAAGGTGCGCAGATGGTGGCGTTGCATCGCAAGGGGTGAAGCGGCTGACTTGACCCTATCCAGCAATGCAGAGGAGATCGTCTGTACTTAACGATCAAATGTGACTCTTTTTGCTTGGCTTGCGTCTATTTGCATTTACTCATTCCACTTTTAAAACATCCACCGGCCCCTCGCCAAGCCGGTTGAGTTCATCGGCAGCCCGCAGGGCTGCCTCGTGGGTGTGGAATAGATAGGCCCCGTCGGAGTCATCCACCTCCACCACTCCTTGGTGGACTTGCTCTATGGCCAAATACCGGCCACTGGCGAGGCGCTTGAGGGCATAGCGCTCAGGTTGGGTGCAATCCATCGGGTGAGCAGGATCGATTTCCGGGGACCAGAAGTGCTGCATGGGAAGACCTTGTTACTTGAATTCTTACAGCAAACAACAAAACTTAGGGCCAAGCAGCCCCGGAACGCTTGCGTGATCAACCCAGACTTCAAGCCCGTTGGCTGTCGGGGCAGACTGACTGAGAGAATCTGTGCTGCCTACGCCCTTGTGTGCGGATGTACACCGATTGGTCCTCCGTCATCCTGCTGCTGCTCACAGCGGTCCCCCTCGCCGTGGTGGTCGGCGTGACCGGTTTCTTCATCTGGAAGCAGCAGGGGAGGAAACGGGTCTGATCAAGGAAAAGACCAATCCCTTGCTGCTGGGCGGCACTCCTTGGCCCAGGCAGACAAGGCAAGTGCGGTAGCTCTCGCTGTTCTTGCGCAGGATGCCGCTGCCACCGCAGTGCTGACAAGGCGTTACGGCAACGGTTTGGCCCGGCTGCTGCGAAAGGATTGCCGCGGCCGCTTGGCCGGCGCCGTTGGCCGCCTGGCCCATGGCTTGATTCACCGCTGGGGGCTCTGGAGATTGGTTCGTGTGCATCCGAACACTGTGCCCCCAAATCATGGCCTCAAATCAGAAATCTTTCTGCAGAGTTGCTGGCTGGTAGCCATGGCGTCAGCCGAAAAGACGGCTCGCGTCAATTTCCTGCAAAAGTTCGTTACTGGAAAGCCGGCTGCCCTGCGGCACCAGGCCAGCGCTGGCTGCCAGCAAGCCGATCACCCCAGGGGCGTCCAGGCCCTGGGCCCGCAGCCCGGCTATGCCTGCCGATCCCTCCCGCTTGCTGAGGCGTTGGCCCTGCTTGTCATGCCAAAGGGGCACATGGCCGTAGCGGGGCGGGGCATGGCCCAACACCCCCATCACGGCCACCTGGGCGCCGGTGGAAGACCAAAGATCAGCGCCCCGCACCACATCACTGATGCCGAGGGCCAGTTCATCCACAGCGGTGGCCAGGTGATAGGCGATCAGTCCATCGGCCCGGCGCAGCACAAGATCCCCGACCTGATGGCTGCCATCCATGCAGCCTTCCGCAGCCACTCGCTCCTGCCAGCAGAGGGTGGTGGCGGGCAGTCGCAAGCGCCAACTGGGCAGCCGCTGGTTTTGGGGGCCCCACAGGGGCGTGAGCCCACGGCAAAAGCCCGGATAGACGCTGAGGCGGCCATGGGGGGCTGAAATATCGGCCAAGAGGCGGCGGCTGCAGCGGCAGGGGTAAAGCAAGCCATCGCGCCGGAGCGCCGAAAGCACGCTGGCGTAGAGACCCCGGCGCTGGCCCTGGAAGACCGGCGGACCATCCCAGGTCAATCCCAGCCATTGGAGATCTTCAAGTATGGAATCGGTTGCTCCGGCGCGGTTGCGGGGGCTGTCGAGGTCGTCAATACGGAGCAACCACTGGCCGCCTTGGCTGCGAGCGTCAAGCCAGCTGACCAGGGCGGTGCGGAGGTTGCCGAGATGCAGGGGCCCGGTCGGAGAAGGGGCAAACCGACCTCGGTAGCCCCCCACTCTGCGTTCAACGCCTTGCTGGAGCAAGGCCTGCAGGTGATCCGGCAGGCGCAGGGTGTGGCTGATCAGCCTTGAACACGATCCTTGAACAGCTTGCCGGCGGTGAAGGCGGGCACGCGCTTGGCGGGGATCTTGATCTTTTCGCCAGTCTTGGGATTCAGACCTTGACGGGCGGAGCGCTCGCGGGGCTCGAAGGAGCCGAAGCCCAGGATCGAGACTTTTTTGCCTTCGACCACCGAATCAACGATGGTTTCGATGGCGGCGTCGACGACCATCGAAACATCAGTTTTGGTGAGTTCGGTGCGGGCGGCAACGAGATTAACGAGGTCAGCTTTGTTCATTGGTTGGGGGGGGCCTCCAGATTGGCGATCGAGGGAACCAGTGATGAGGCGAGCCGATCCCGGGACCGACCGCCGAGGCAACGGGCGCGCTAATCGTATGGGCAGTTGAGCAGCACGGCAACAGAAAATTCGCCACTAGACAAGGTTTTTGGCCCTAAACCCACCCCCTAGGCCCCCTGAAACCCTGGCCCAGTCCCCCTGGGACAGCCCCGGTTCAAAGGGGGTCGATCCCTTGCGCCAACAGCATTTCGGCCTGTTTTTCCAGGTCGGCCAACAGCGCCTCTGCTGACCCCACCAGGCTTTCGCCCCGCAGGGCCCCCAGTCCAGCGCCGCTGGCGATCCAGCCAGGGGTACCCGCTGGCAACCAGGCCCGCAGGGCCCGCAAGCTGGCGATTTGCCGGGGCCAGTGGAAAGTGCGGCGGCTGCGGCGGGGTTCCAGGCGGCCCGGCGCAACGGGCACCAGCAGGCGCCCGCAAAAGAGACCCCCGCCGACATCAGCCCCGTCATCAGCCCCGCCAACGTCTGCGCCAAAGGCGTGCAGCACGCAGGCCCCGGGACTGGGCCCCGGTGTCCAAAGCAACCGCAGCCCCGGGGTGAGGGCGTGCTCAAGGCCGAAGGTTTCCAGGCCCTTGACCCCAGGCAGCAGGTAGGCCTCCTGTTCCTGCACCAGCACGGGCCAGCCGAGGGCCTCCTGCAGGGCCCGGCAGCGGCCGTGGCCGTCCCGTCCCGTCAGCACGATCTGACCCGGACGGGGCCGGTGCTGCAGAAATGCCAGGTTGGCTTCGGTCAGCGCCGGAACATCGACCAGCAAATCGCCATCTGAATGCTCCAGAAACCAGGCGCTGCCGCCCTGGTTATCCCGGTTGGGGGCAAACAACCAGAGGTCGGAACGCACGGGCCGGGGGGGGCGCCCCGGTTCGCGGCTGTGCGGGGCCGCTGTCATGGCGGGTTCAACGCGAAACATTCGCTGGCATCAGGCCTAGCTTGGCGCCTAACCAGACCAATGCCTTTTGTCGGCGATCCGGATCGGCCATCCCTCGCCCCTTGGCGCCAGCGTCACCAAGGCAGGCGTCAATTTTTCTGTGGTGGCGCCCCTGGCGACCCGGGTGGAGCTGTTGTTGTTCGCCTCCGGCTCCGCCCGCGAGCCCGAGCAGGTCATCGAGCTGGATCCGCGCCACCGCTCCGGTAACCATTGGCATGTGGAGGTGTTGGGTGTGGGACTCGGCTGCTGCTATGGCTACCGGGTGTTTGGTCCGCTGCAGCCCGGCGGCCATGGCTTCAATCCATCCAAAGTGCTGCTGGATCCCTGCGCCCGGGCGATCACCGGCTGGGATGTCTATGAACGCCTCCAGGCCGTTGGGGCGATACCAAATACGGCCACCTGCCTCAAGGGGGTGGTCACCGAGCGGGACCGCTTCGATTTCGAGGCAGCGCCCCGGCCGCGACACCCCTGGCAGACCTCCCTGATTTACGAACTGCATGTGGGGGGCTTCAGCCGCGGCCCCGACTGCGGGGTGGCCCCCGAACGCCAGGGCACCCTGCTGGGGTTGATCGATCGCCTGCCCTATCTGCAGGACTTGGGGGTTACGGCGATCGAGTTGCTGCCGGTGATGGCCTTTGACCCCCAGGATGCCCCGATCGGCCGCTACAACCACTGGGGCTACAGCCCCCTGAGCTGGTTTGCGCCCCACCCCACCTATCTGGTCAGCGACGAACCGCTGCAGGCCCGTCAAGAGGTGCGCCAACTGGTGAGCGCCGCCCACCAAGCGGGTCTGGAGGTGATTTTGGATGTGGTCTACAACCACACCAGCGAGGGCAACCAGGCGGGGCCCACCTTGAGCTGGCGGGGATTGGCCGATAGCCATTACTACCACCAGAATTCCAGCGGTGAATACTTGGATGTCAGCGGTTGCGGCAACAGCATCGCCGCCAATCGCCCCCTGGCCCGGCGCCTGATCCTGGAATCACTGCGTTGCTGGGCGATCGAGCTGGGCATCGATGGTTTCCGTTTCGATCTCGGCATTGCCCTGGCCCGGGGGGAGGAGTTGATGCCCCTCGACATGCCGCCCCTGTTTGAGGAGATGGAGGCCGATCCCGACCTCAGCGACCTCAAGCTGATCAGTGAACCCTGGGACTGTGGCGGTCTCTACCGGCTGGCGGATTTTCCGGCCCAGCGGGTGGCCGCCTGGAACGGTCGCTTCCGGGATGATCTGCGCCGTTTCTGGAAGGGGGACGAGCGCTGCGCCTGGCTGCTGGGCCAGAGGCTCTCCGGCAGCCCCGATCTCTACGGCGGCCAGCCAGCTCCCCTGGGCCGCCAGATCACCTTCCTCACCGCCCATGACGGCTTCACCCTGGCCGATTTGGTCAGCTACGACCGCAAGCACAACCTGGCCAATGGCGAGAACGACCGCGATGGCGATAACCACAACAACAGCTGGAACCACGGTGTCGAGGGTCCCAGCAGCGATAACAGCATCGAGACACTGCGCCAGCGCCAGTTGCGCAATCTGTTGACGACTCTGTTGCTGGCCCCGGGGGTGCCGATGCTGCTGATGGGCGATGAGGTCCGCCGCAGCCAGGGGGGCAACAACAACACCTGGTGCCAGAACAACCCCCTCGGCTGGATGCACTGGAACCCCGATGCCGACGATCGGGCCCTGATGGTCTTCTTGAAGCGTTTGATCAGCCTGCGCCAGACCCTGGCTCCCCTGCTCAATCCGGAGAATCCCCTGGCCAGTGGCCCCCCCAGCGGGCCCAGGGACAGCGGCCTTGCTTGGCGCGAATGGCACGGGGTGGATTTGTATAAACCCGATTGGGCCAGTTGGTCCCATTCCCTGGCCTGGAGCCTCAGTGACCTTGGGCGGGGCCCGCTGCTCTGGTGCGGCATGAACGCCTATTACCAACCGATGACCTTTTCACTGCCGCTGGCCCCGACGGGCTGGTTGCGGGTGATAGATACCGGCCTGCCCAGCCCCGAGGACCTGCCGGCCCAACCCCAAGCCTGGTCCGAGACCCAGGTCTGCCTGGCCGGCCGCAGCCTGGCCTTGATGGTGGCCGCACCGCTGCTGCAGGACTTCGTACTGGACGGCTCCCATCCCTAGGGGAAGGGGCAAGGAGGGGTTGCGGCATCGTGGACTGGGATTGGAGTGGAGAACCGATGGCGCTAGAGGTGGCCCTGGCCCTGTTGGAGCGCGATGGCCTATGGCTGCTGCAATTGCGGGACGACATTGAGGGCATCGTCGCGCCGGGCTGTTGGGGTTTGTTTGGCGGCCATTTGGAGCCCGGCGAAAGCCCGGAGGAGGGCCTGCGGCGGGAGCTTCAAGAAGAAATCGCCTACACGGCCGCCAGCCTGGAACCCTGGTGGCGCCTGGAGAACGATGGGCGGGTGCGCCATTTCTTTCGCGGTCCCTTGAGTTGTCCCCTTGGCGATCTGCGCCTGCTGGAGGGCCAGGACCTGGCCCTGGTGAGCCTCAAGGAGCTGGGCACGGGCCAGGTCTGGAGCGCCAAGATCCGCCAGCACCGGCCCTTAGCCCCTTCGCTGCAGATGGTCGTGGCCAGGATGGCAGGCAGCGCTGCAAGCCAGCAGCGATGAACAAGGGCACGGCATAGCCTTACCGTGACGCCTGGGGCAAGGCCAGCTGAGATGGACTGAAATGCCCAAGCAGGACTGACTTACTGGGATATTGGCTTAGCGACCCTCTTGATCCCCATGGCATCAGCTCAGGATCTGCCCCGAACCGTGCTTCCGATTCCCGACCGGGAGCCCCAGGGGCTTACCACTTTTGATGCCAAGGATCCCGACACCCACTACTCACCGATCCAGCCCCTGCGGCCCCCCGCCGGCGCCCCCAACGTGCTGGTAGTGCTGCTGGATGACGTCGGTTTCGGCGCCTCCTCCGCCTTCGGCGGCCCCGTGCACACTCCCACCGCCGAGCGGCTGGCGGCCCAGGGCCTCAAGTTCAACCGTTTTCACACCACCGCCCTCTGCTCGCCTACCCGGGCGGCCCTGCTTACCGGCCGCAACCACCACTCGGTGGGCTTTGGGGCGATCACCGAGATGGCCACCTCGGCGCCGGGCAACAACTCCCTGCGGCCCAACAGCTGCGCCCCCCTGGCCGAGGTGCTCAAGCTGAATGGCTACGCCACGGCCCAATTCGGCAAATGCCACGAGGTGCCGGTGTGGGAAACCAGTCCGGTGGGGCCGTTCAACAGCTGGCCC
>Ga0114981_10002258_pt1 | contig 12463 bp, 9 predicted proteins | sample S_140806_MF_Meta_FD_87028 | JGI IMG/M metagenome (GOLD analysis project Ga0114981, IMG submission 87028) | Freshwater microbial communities from Lake Simoncouche, Canada to study carbon cycling - S_140806_MF_MetaG | ecosystem: Environmental > Aquatic > Freshwater > Lake | place: Lake...
CGCATGTAACAGCCGGCCGCAAAGCCGGTAATGTCGCCCACCACCCCGCCACCCAAAGCGAAGAGCACGGTCTTGCGGTCTGCCGTGTGCTCCAACAGGTGGTTGAAGATGCTGTTCAGCGCAGGCCAGTCCTTGTGGGCCTCTCCATCGGGCAATTCGACGACCGAGATTTCCCGGTAATGCGGCTTCAAAGCGTCCACCAAACGAGCCGCCCAGATGGGCGCTACGGTGGTGTTGCTGATCACCAGCGCCTGGGTCGCACGTGGTAAACCTTGCCAAGCTTGAGGGGTGGACAACAGACCGCGGCCGATCAGGATGTCGTAACGTTCTCGGCCGGTGTCGACAGTGACGCTTTGGGTGCCTACGCTGTGCCCTGCCATCTCATCCAGGCTCATCTGGTTCCTCAAGGGGCCGACTGCGCCACCGGATCCACCGGTGAAGGCACGGTGCTGGCGTCGATCAGTCCGGCCAGTTCCAACTGCATCAGGACCATGTGCTGCAGACCCTGCACAGAGGGCCGCGTGGTTTCCACGGTGAAGTGCGCCGTACGGCGGTACAAAGGGTCGCGTTCGCGGTACAGGTCACGAAGGCGCTTCAGAGGGTCAGCCACCTGGAGCAGCGGGCGGTGCGTGTCATGACGAAGGCGACGAAACAACTCCTCCGGCGTGGCGCGCATGTAGAACACTTTGCTGCGCGCGTGCAAGGCATCCCGGTTGGCCTGCCTCAACACCACGCCACCGCCTGTGGCGATGAGTAAACGTTGGCCATGCGACAAATCCTCGACGACTGCCTCTTCCTCATCCCGAAACGCAGCCTCGCCGTGCGTCTCGAAGAAAGCGCGTATGGGCATGCCGATCCGCGACTCCAGTTCCGTGTCGGCATCCACGAACCTCAAGCCCAGATGCCGAGCCAAGTGCCGCCCGACCGTGGTTTTGCCACAGCCGGGCATGCCGATGAGGGCCAGGTTCATCACGTCCTCAACATGTCCCCAAAGTGACGTCGACTGCGTTGCCCGTGCGACTCAGCTGTCATCGGAAGATCGAAGTGATGATGTTCTGACCGTCATCAATGATCACAAACTTGGCTGTCGCAGAGGCGCCCAGCGAGTCAACCACCGTGAGGATGATGTCGAAAGCACGTACAGCGGCTTGGTTGGGATTGCTTGGCGGAGTCGGCACCAAGTCGTACTTGGTAACGCCAGGGTCGCTGCAAAGAGTCAATCCTGTGCCCTGGGACACCGTGACCATATTATCGCAAACTGAAACCGATGTCCTCTGAGGATCGGTGGTGTAGGCCACAAAAGGCCCAGTGCCACCAAAAACAGTCAGGCTCAAGTTCGAGGCCTCTCCCGGCACGCCAAGCTGATACGTTTCCGCAAGCTGAAGCGTCGTGGGTGACATACGCACTTGAGTGGCAGTCTGGGTGGCCGTGACGGACACTACTCGCACTTGCCCAGCGGAATCGAGGACCGTTATGGTCGTCGCGCCCGCATTCTTCACGCGGAACCTCGCTGGCGAGGCACCAGGAGAAGCGGTCAGTCGGTCAGCTATTGCCGGGTTGCCCACATTGACGGTGTAGGGTGCGGACCCCCCGGTAATGGTCAACACCAGTTCTTCGCCAACATTGGCCGCCAAAGATGCCGGGGACACCGACATGTCGACCACGCCCGACTGCGTGACTGTCACGGCCAAAGACACCTGAGTCCCTGCAGCATCAGTCACCACCACGTTGGCTGTTCCGGCTGCCACTGGCGAAAGGACCAAGTTGGAGGTCAGGCCTGGCGGCGAGACCGAAACCACCCCCGCGTTGGTCGAGACCGCTCTGTACGGTGTTCGACCTCCAACAATTCCGTAGGTCGTCGCCCCCGCAGAAAGACCCAGGTTACAGTTTGGCCGGCGGTCAAAACCAGCGACTACACCCCACCCACCACTATACTGGAGGGTTGTCCGGACACCCGCCGAGTCGGTGACGCTCACAGTCGCCGATCCGACACCGACGGGCGTCAACAAAAGCTGCGTCGAGGACGCCGCGGGAACGGTCACGACGGCCGGATCACTGGAAGCAAACAAGTAAGTTCCCGAGCCTCTGCCCACCGTGAACGTTTGAGGAACACCCACGGCGAGATTGACCAATGCGGGGGGTGAAGGGGCTGAAGTGAACAAGGGGGTCAGATTGACATTCTGCGCCGTCACGTTCACGTTCTGGACCTGCCCCAGCGAGTCGATGACCGCAATGCTCGAAGATCCGATCGCCGTCATTTTGAATGTGAACGCAGTAGTACCCTCACCAAACGCCGCATCAGACGCCACATTCTCATTGGCGACGGTTGCGGTATAGACCGGCGTACCACCACGGATTTCGAATCGAATGACATCACCAACAGTACCCGCAGCCGCAAGGGGCGATACCGTCAAGGGAGCGGTCGCACCAGACGCGACCGTCACCGCCACCGGAAAGGTCGCGCCCAGACGGTCGGTGATCTGGACATTAGCAACCCCGACGCCGAGTCCGGTCACCGTGAACAAGTTGTCCGCCTGACTCACAGTAGCCACGGCCACGTTGCCGCTGGTAACGGTGTAGGGGGCGGCACCTCCACGAATCTCATACGTCTGTGCGTTAAGGACACCCGGAGAGACCGTGATGGCCGGGGGCGCCGTCGTTAGCAAAGCTACCGCACCTCCAACTGAGACTTGGAAGGCCGTTCGAGCGCCCAAGGAATCGGTAACAGCAATCTGTGCCCTTCCTCCTGACACCGAAGTGAGCGTTAGAGAATTCCCCGTCGAAGCAACCGTGGCAACAGAAGCGTCACTGCTGACTGCACGATAAACAGGGAGGCCAGAAGAAATAGTGGGGGTTCCTCCATCAACAAAAAAACTTCGCTGCGTCCCCGCAGCCATCAAGAGGTTTGCCGGCGCCGACGTGAACAGCGAGGTCTGATTGCCTACCTTCACCGCTACTGGCACTGAAGCCCCTGCGGAATCACGGACAGCTACCGTTCCACTCCCAGGCGCACCGCCAGTGATTGTCAACACACTACCCACCACGCTGGCCGACAGACTCGAAGGGTTGCTTGAACCCACAAAGTACGGAGCGCTTCCTCCAAGAACGGCAAAGGTATGCGAAGTTCCTTGATTGATGTCCATTGATGCAGGAGCGGTGGTGAACAAGGTCTTCGAGGAACCACCCAACGCCTGAGTACCCGCATCACCACCTCCGCCGCCGCAAGCGGACAGAAGCAGCCCCACAGCAGCAGCACGCAAATCCTTGTAATCATGTTCATCTCTCGCTTAACGTCCTGAGCAGGTTGCAGGAACAGGAATCCCCGCCGCAGGCAGTCACTTCGCACTGGCGCCTTCGGTCACGATCTTGGGCGTGATGAAGATCAACAACTCGGTCTTGTTCACTGTACGCGCGGTGTTCCTGAAGAGGTTACCGACATAGGGCACGTCACCCAGCAAAGGCACCTTGTTGACCTCGTTCTTCTCGGTCTGGATGTAGATGCCACCGATGACCACGGTGCCGCCGTTTTGCACCATCACCTTGGTCTTGGCATGCTTGGTGTCAATGGCGAAGCCCGAAGGTGTGGTGCGGCCCACACTGTCCTTGTTGACATCCACATCCAGAATCACATTGCCCTCCGGCGTGATCTGGGGCACTACCTCAAGCTTGAGGTTGGCCTTCTTGAACGTGACTGCGGTGGCTCCGCTGGAGGTTGCGTTTTGGAAGGGCAGCTCCTCGCCTTGCTCGATCAAGGCCTTGTCCTGGTCGGCCACGATCACGCGAGGGCTAGAGACAACCTTGCCTTTGCCCTCCGCCTCCAGGGCAGACAGTTCCAGGTTCAGGAATCGGTTGGCGCTCGGGCTGAAGAGAGACAACGCAAAGGTCGCTGCGGCTGTACCCAACGTGCTGGTGTTGGCAGGAAAGCTCACAAAGGCAGGGTCTGAAAACGCCGAGCCAGTCTGGCCTGTACTTGCACCACCCTGCCCCGTCTGGGAGGAAATGGAATTGAAGTTATTGCCGAACGCGAGGTAATTACCGCCCCCCACCGAATACCCCGGAACACCGCCCTGCAAGCCACGCAGGTCGTTGCCACCGAGCTTGACTCCCAGCGCGCGACCGAAAGTGTCATCCGCCTCCACGATGCGCGCCTCGATCAGCACCTGGCGCACTGGAATGTCGACCTTGGAGATCAAGCCCTGCACCTGCTCCAGCTTGCTGGCAATGTCAGTCACAAACAATTGGTTGGTGCGCGCCTCGGCAATCACGCTGCCGCGAGGCGACAGGATTCGGGCTGAGCTTTGGCCGCCCGCCGATCCGGCTGCACCGGAACTACCGCCTGCCAAACCGCCCGCGGAACCGCCCAGAGACGCACCCACACCACCGCTCAACGATCGCGCCAGCGTCTCGGCTTTGGTGTAGTTCAGCTGGAAAGACTGCGTGCGCAGCGGTTCCAGATCAGCGAGTTTGTTGCGAGACTCCAGTTCCGTCTGATCCCGGGCATTGAGCTCTTCCTTCGGGGCCACCAGCAACACGTTGCCCGTCTTTCGAACACCCAAGCCCTTGCTGTTCAAAATAATGTCCAGGGCCTGATCCCAGGGCACATCCTTCAATCTCAAGGTCACGGTGCCGGTGACGGTGTCGCTCGTGATGACGTTGAAGTTGGTGAAGTCGGCGATCACCTGCAGCAGGGCCCGCACGTCGATGCTCTGGAAGTTCAAGGACAGCTTCTCTCCGCTGTAGCCAGAGCCCTGCGCGAGACGATTCGGGTCCACGCGCACGGACCGGACTTCGAGCACGAACTGGTTGTCCGTCTGGTAGGCGCTGTGCTCCCAGGCGCCACGAGGCTCCACCACCATGCGCACCTTGTCACCGGACTGCACGGTGGAGATCGACTGCACCGGCGTGCCGAAGTCGGTGACGTCCAACCTGCGCCGCAAGGCTTCTGGCAACGAGGACTGAAGAAACTCCACCACCAGGCTCTGCCCCTGCGTGCGGATGTCCACTCCCGTACCCGACCGCGGAAGCCCCACGATGATGCGTCCAGTGCCGTCGGCGCCACGACGGAAGTCGATGTCCCGCAAGCCCGACGCACTGGAACCAGCCGACGCCACAGGCCGAGCGGCTGGTATCGTCGAGGCAACGGCCGCAGTCGCGGAGCCCGCAACCGCAGCGGATGTTAGAGCTTGGTCTGTTGCTGCGGCCGCACCCGATTCCAGCCGGATGATCAGCGCCCTGCCATCCAGCCGCGCCTGATAAGCCGAAGGTTGCTTGAGGTTGAGCACTACGCGGGCCCGCTCACCCGCTTCGGCCACGGTCACCGTACGCAGATTGCCCTGGTTGACATCCACCAGGCTGCGGCCCATGGCATTGGTCACGCCCTGGAAGTCCAGGGCCACACGCGGCGGCGTCTGCACCGCAAAACCTGCAGGCAAAGCGGCCAGCGGTTGGCTGAACTCGATCCGCACCACCTCCACCCCGCCCTGCAGCGAGGCGCTGATGGACTGGATAGCTGGCGCTGCCGGTTGTGCCGAGGCGAAAACTGGCAACAGTGCCAAGCCCACCACCGCCCGCAGGCAGCGGCCCACGCGGGTTCGCCAGCGGTCCCACATGTCAGTCTCCTGCTGCTTGTTCGTCATCGGGCCCTCTCCTGCATCTGCAGCGCCGTGATGCGCTCGACCCACTCGCCCGAGGCGTCCTGCACGATCTCTCGCAATTCGATACGGCTCTCTTCGATCTTCACGACACGCCCGTAGTTCTGGCCCATGTAATCACCCTGCTTCACCTGGTAGAGCAGCTTGTCTACGGCAATTAGGGCCACCCGACGCCCCTGGCGCAGCACACTGCCTCTCAGCGCCACGGCGTCCAGCGGAAAGGTCTCCAGGGGCTCGCGCCGCCGATTCAACTCTGCCGTCATGCGGGCGTCCATCTCGCGGACTTCCTGGCGCATGGCGCCCGACAACTTCTGTGCGTTGAATGGATCCACCTCCTGAAGCGCGAGGTACAGCTGGGGCTCGAACCTTCCGGGTGGCTGCAAGGGCTGAACCCCGAACTTGACTTCGCGACGCTGCTGTTCCGTCCACGCCTGCAATTCCTCACTTGGCGAGCTGCAGGCCGTGACCAGGAACGCCGCCGCGAGTATGAGCGCCATGCGCACCGTGCCATGGCCGTCCGCCCACTCTTCAAGGGACCGCCTCACTTCTTAGCCCCCTTTTCGGCCGCCTTGCGCCGAGCTTCCTGGTCAGCCGACTCGTTGGGGTCAAGGTAGCGGTAGGTGCGTGCACTGGCCTCCAGCGTCAGGATGGCCGCTCCGGGGTTGCGCCCCGCCTCGCGCGGACCCGGCTGGGCAGTCAGGTTAATGTCATGGAGCGTCACGATGCGCGACAGGTTGGCAATCTCCGCCGCGAAGGCACCGATATCGTGGTATTCGCCCGTGACCTTCAGCGCGATCGGCAATTCAGCGTAGTAGTCGCGTATCTGTAACTGCCCAGGCCTGAACGACTCGAATAGCAGCCCGCGCCCCCGACCTGCCTGGTTGATGTCAGACAACAGTGCATCCATCTCGGCCTTACCCGGCAGCTGCTTCTCGACCTGGTTCACGTACTCTTGCACTTGAAGCTTCTGCTTGCGCAACTCCCCCAGGTTGATGGCCTGGGTGAGCTTGAGACGAAAGTCACCTTTAAGTACGGGCTCACGGTCTTGCTCGGATTGCAGGCGCCCGACAGCATCCGCTAACACCACGAACCAACCCACCACCACCGACAGCAGCAGGACTGCCACCCAGGCCGCAAACTTGGGCAATAGCGGCCATTGGCCGGGTTCTCGAGGGTTGAGGCCTTGAAACTGGGACTTGGCATCCTCCAGCAGCTCCGACAGATCGAGCCTGGACCGACGCTTGACAGCAGTAGAGCGTGTGGTCGCCATGGATTGCTCAGGAAACCTTGCGCTTTTCGGCCTTGGCACCTGCCGCATCTGCGTCGGGCCGCCTGATCTTCAGGCGCATGGAGAACTCGTAAACGCGGGCGCTATCCCGAGGAGTGGTGCCTAGATTGGCCGCCTTGATCTCGATGAGCTCTGGCCGCTCCACCCATACGCCGTTCTGCGAGGTGTTGCGCAGCAACTCTGAAACTCGCTCGTTGGACTGCGCAAATCCACTGAGCACCACACCGCCACCGCTTTGCACCATCGATTTCAGGTACAAGCCATCAGGAACGTGCCGGACCAGCTCGTTGAGCAGGTGTACCGGCACGTTACGGTCGGTCTGCAGGTCTTCGATGGCCCGCTGACGGGCCTTCAATGCTTCGATCTCAATCCGAAGCGTGCCAATGTCCCTGATCTGCCCCTCCAACTTCTTGATCTCCGCTTGAAGGTACTCGTTTCGAATCTCCTGCTGAGACGTCAACTGCGTCACGAACGAGAGCCCAAAAACAACAAGCCCCAAGCCCCCCACAGCACTGGCGAGCATCCCTGCGAAAAATGCGCGCTTGCGGGCCTGGCGTCTGGCCTCGCGGTAGGGGAGCAGGTTGATGAGGATCACTGTACAAACCTGCGCATCGCCAGCCCGCTGGCGATCAGAAACGATGGGGCACCCCTCTCCAGCGTACTGGACGACACTTTGGAGCCCATCTGCATCAGGTCGAAGGGATTGACCACCATGGACTCGAAACCCGTCAACTCAGTGACCCGGGCGGCCAGGCCTGGCAAAGCGGCGGTGCCACCTGCCAACAGCACATAGTCGACCTTGTGGTGGGGCGTGCTGGTGAAAAAGTACTGCAACGCGCGACCAATCTCCTGGGCCAGGCTGTCAACGAACGGTTCGAGTAGGTCCATCCCGTACTCCTGCGGAAGTCCACCCTCAACCTTCTTGCGCTCCGCGTCATCGAAACTCAGCCCAAAATTTCGAGAGATCATGGAAGTGAGCTGGCTGCCACCAAAGGCCTGATCTCGGTCATATAGCAACTCGCCGTTGCAGAGCACCTTCAGCCCAGTGTTATCGGCGCCAATCTCGAACAGGGCTAGCAAAGCGTCCTTACCCTGGCGAGGCAGGCAGGCAGTCCAGCGGCCGATCGCCAGGCGCGACGCGTGAGACTCGATATCCAGCACCACTGGCTCCAATCCCGCGGCCTCAACCAGACTCTGGCGGTCTTGCACACGATCCTTGCGGGAGGCTGCAATCAACACTTCCACATCGTCCATAGATGCCGGGCTTGGACCGATGACGCAGAAGTCCAGGCTCACCTCATCCAGGGAAAAAGGAATGTACTGATTGGCCTCAGCTTCCACCTGCACTTCCATCTCCTCTTCCCGCAGACCAGCAGGTAGGATGATCTTCTTGGTGATCACGGCTGCCTGGGGCATGCCTATGGTGGCTCTGCGGGTACCGGTGCCACTGCGCGCAACCAGCCGCTTGATCGCTTCCACCACCTCGTCGAAGCGCTCGACCTGGCCATCGGTGATCCAGCCCTTCTCCAGCGACTGAAAGGCAAGGCGCTCGAGTACGTACTGGCCAGAGGCGTTCTGGCCGAGTTCCACCAACTTCACGCCGGAAGAACTGATGTCCAGCCCGATCATCGGAGCGTTTCGTCGCTTCAGCAGTCGATCGAGAAAACTCACGAATCTCTGCCTCCCAAGACCGCCCTCCCGACATCGCGTGAGGCCCCACCATTGAACCCTTTAAGAATGCTATCAGCATTGGAGGGGTGGATTTCTATAATCTATCCTGCAATAGCTGCCAAAAGCCGCACCTCACACGCAGGCCCCAATGGCGCGCCCTCATCCTCGAACTCCTGACACTCCCTCGTCGCCTGACACACACGCCGCACCGGTACGTACTGCTGGGCGGATCTGGCTGTGGAAGCTGGCGCTCGGGGCAACTGGCCTGGCCCTGGCCAGCGCCATGCTCCTGGCGGTGGCGCTGGCCATGGCCACGCCCAACCTGCCTGACACCAGCAGCCTGACCGACTACCGGCCCCGCCAGCCCCTGCGCGTCTTTGCCGCTGACGGTCCCTTGCTGGCTGAGTTTGGCGAAGAAAGGCGCATCTACACGCCCATCGGCCAGATTCCGAAGGTGATGAAGGACGCGGTCCTCGCCATCGAGGACGCCAACTTCTACCGCCATGGCGGCGTGGACTTCAAAGGCGTGCTGCGCGCCGCACTGGCCCAGTTCTCCGAGGCCAAGAGCCAGGGCGCATCGACCATCACGATGCAGCTGGCGCGCAATTTCTACCTCAGCACCGAGAAGACCTTCACCCGCAAGATCTACGAGATCCTGCTGGCTTTCAAGATCGAGGCCTTGATGAGCAAGGACCAGATCCTGGAGGTCTACATGAACCAGATCTTCCTGGGGCACCGGTCCTACGGCTTTGCCGCGGCCAGCGAGGTGTATTTCGGCAAGCCGCTCAAGGACCTCACTGTGGCCGAGGCCGCCATGCTGGCGGGCCTGCCCAAAGCGCCCTCGGCCTACAACCCGCTGACTAACCCCAAGCGCGCGGGGATCCGGCAGCGCCACATCATCGAGCGCATGCTGGACAACGGGTTCATCACCGAGGCCCAGCGCGACCAGGCACTGCAGCAGGTGCTGAAGTACCGCGCAGCCTCGGAGACCAGCGGCCAGAGCGACTACGTGGCCGAAATGGCGCGCCAACTGGTGTTTGCGCAGTACGGCGAAGAAACCTACTCGCGCGGCCTGCACGTCCACCTGACCATCGACTCCGTGGCGCAGGCGGCCGCCTACAAGGCGCTGCGCAAGGGGCTGATGGACTTTGAACTGCGCCAGGTCTACCGCGGTCCGGAAGCCTATGTGGCGCTTCCTGCCGACGCCGCGGCCATGGACGCCCGCATCGCCGAGGCGCTGGACGCCCACCCGGACAACGACGAACTCAAAGCCGCCGTGGTGCTGGAAGCCCAGGCCCGCAAGGTGGTGGCGGTGCTGCAGTCAGGCGAGACCATCACCGTCACGGGCGACGGCCTCAAACCCGTGACCTCCGGGCTGTCCGACAAGGCCGGCCCGAAGGTGCAGATCCGCCGCGGGGCCGTGGTGCGCGCCATCAAGAACGCCAAAGGGGAGTGGGCCCTGACCCAGGTGCCCGAGGTGGAGGGCGCCTTCGTGGCGCTGGACCCGAGAACCGGTGCCATCAAGTCGCTGGTGGGCGGCTTTGACCACGGCAAGAACAAGTTCAACCACGTCACACAGGCCTGGCGCCAGCCGGGCTCGAGCTTCAAGCCCTTTATCTACTCGGCGGCCCTCGAGAAGGGCTTCACGCCCGCCACCGTGGTCAATGACGCACCGCTGTTCTTCGACGCGGCCACCACGGGCAGCCAGCCCTGGGAGCCCAAGAACTACGACGGCAAGTTCGACGGGCCCATGAGTCTGCGCACGGCCTTGGCCAAGTCCAAGAACATGGTGTCGATCCGGGTGCTGCAGTCGACTGGTGCTGAGTTTGCACAGGGCTGGCTCACGCGCTTTGGGTTTGAGGCTGACAAGCACCCGCCCTACCTCACCATGGCACTCGGCGCCGGTTCGGTCACCCCGCTTCAGATGGCCTCCGCTTACGGCGTGTTTGCCAACGGCGGCTACCGAGTGGAGCCGATGCTGGTGTCCAAGGTCACCACCGCCAGTGGCAAGGTGCTGATTGAGACCCAGCCCCCCATGCTGGACGAATCGATGCGCACGCTGGAGGCCCGCAACGCCTTCGTCATGTCGTCACTGATGCAGGAGGTCACACGCTCGGGCACAGCGGCCAAGGCACAGGCACAGCTGCAGCGGCCCGATCTCTACGGCAAGACCGGCACCACCAACGACTCCATGGACGCATGGTTTGCCGGCTACCACCCCACGCTGGTGGGGGTGGTGTGGATCGGTTATGACAAGCCGCGCAAGCTTGGCAGCAACGAGACCGGCGGCGGCCTGTCGCTTCCGGTGTGGATCGACTTCATGTCAGTGGCGCTGAAGAACGTGCCCATACAGCTGTACGAGCCGCCAGAGGGCGTCATGCAGAGCAAGAACGAATGGGCCTTTGACGAATTTGGCAGTGGCCGCGGCGTCAGCAGCCTGGGTCTCGAAGACAAGGTACCCAAACCCCCCAGCACCGAGGAGCGCAGCAGCATCCTGGACCTGTTCAAGCGCTGAATCGCAAGGCGAGGCCTGCTTGCTGCGAGGCCTCGCGCGACAGCACGTCGAAGAAGTCCGACCCGTCGCGGGTATCCAGCCAAAGGCCCGCGACATGGCGGTAGTGAAAGCCCCCCGCGCGGGATGCCAGCCAGAGCTCATGCAAGGGCGGCTGCGTGTTGATGATGATGCGGCTACGGTCAGGAAAGACCAGTTCCAGCAGTCCACCAGTGCGCTGGGCGTCTATATCCACCACGTCTTCTTCGAGCCAGCGGTCGAGTTGTGCCTCCACGGCAGCCAGCACCGCAGCGGTCTTGGCGTGATAGTCCGCGTCGCTCAGGGGCTGGTCGTTGGCGAGCAGGTCGTCGGTGGGCATGGTCGATAGAATTTGGCGATGAATCAACAAGGGTTCACAGTCAGTGTAGCGAGGCAAGCAGGCCCGGCCTGCCTGCACGGGCGCTCAACCCTCGCAGCCCTGTTGCTTCTGGTGTTGGCGGGCCTGACTTTGACAGCCTGTGGCCAAAAAGGGCCGCTGACCTTAAAGGCGAAGCCGGCGGGCGCGGCCTCAGGTGCCACCACGGCCTCTCCAACCGCATCTCCCGCCGCCACATCCACCGCCCGCCCGGCTGCCACCGCCGCGTCGGCTCCCTGACACCTGCGGCCCGGCCTCGGGCCCCTGCGCTTTCCTGCGGACTCTGCCCATGACCTCTCCCCTGCCTGGTGCACCCTGGCTGTCCCGCCAGGGGCAAGACCTCGTGCTGGACGGCTGCTCGCTCGATGAACTCGGCCAGCGCTTCGGCACGCCCTTGTATGCGTATTCGCGCAGTGCCATGAAGGCCTCGCTGGCGGGCTACCAGCGCGCCCTGGCCGGCCGACCGCACCTGGTGTGCTACGCCATGAAGGCCAACTCCACGCTGGCCGTGCTGCAGACCTTCGCGCAGGCGGGCTGCGGCTTCGACATCGTGTCCGCGGGTGAACTCGAGCGGGTCATCGCCGCCGGCGGCGACCCGGCCACGACCGTGTTCTCCGGCGTTGGCAAGCGCCGCGCCGACATGCGGCGCGCGTTGGAAGCCGGCGTGCTGTGCTTCAACGTGGAAAGCGAGGGCGAACTCGAGGTGCTGTCGGAGGAGGCCGTGGCCGCCGGCCGCACCGCGCGCGTGAGCCTGCGCGTGAACCCGGACGTCGACGCCGGCACACACCCCTACATCTCCACAGGCCTGAAGGGCAACAAATTCGGCATCGCGCACGAGCGTGCGGTGGCGGCCTACCGGCACGCGGCCTCGCTGCCCGGGCTGGAAGTCACCGGGATCGACTTCCACATCGGCTCTCAGATCACGCAGGTGGCGCCCTACCTCGACG
>Ga0114981_10002260_pt1 | contig 12459 bp, 9 predicted proteins | sample S_140806_MF_Meta_FD_87028 | JGI IMG/M metagenome (GOLD analysis project Ga0114981, IMG submission 87028) | Freshwater microbial communities from Lake Simoncouche, Canada to study carbon cycling - S_140806_MF_MetaG | ecosystem: Environmental > Aquatic > Freshwater > Lake | place: Lake...
AAAAGCCCCATGGTCAGCGTTGCCACGCATGACCCTTTGTACAACAGCGTGAGCTTCAAACTGCTGCCTGCCAACAAAGAGCCCACCATCCAAGATTTGCTGCGCCACACCGCGGGGCTTACCTATGGGGAACTGACCAAAAACACTTTGGTAAAAGACGCTTACACCCAAGCGAGCATTTACCAGCCCAGCATCGACTTCGATGCCCGCACGCCCAGCAGCGCCGAGATGGTGGACCGCTTGGGCAAAGCGCCATTGGCACAACAGCCTGGCACTGTTTGGGAATACAGCTTGTCTGTGGATGTGCAAGGGCGGGTGATTGAAGCCGTGACGGGTCAGCGCTTGGGCGACTTTTTGCAAGCGCGGATCTTTCAACCTTTGAAGATGAAGGACACCGGCTTTGCCGTCAGTGCCGCCAACTTGCCCCGATTGGCTGAACCATTTCCCAAAGACCCCGCCACGGGTGCGCCGGTGAAGTTAATCGATGTAAGCCAAACCCCCGGCAACGATTCGGGTGGCGCAGGTGGGGTGAGCACCGCGGGCGACTATCTGCGCTTTTGCCAAGCGATGTTGGACGGCGGGCAACTCGATGGTGCGCGTATTGTGTCTCGCACCACCGTGCGTCTCATGACCTCAGACCATTTGGGCAGCACCATTGCCACACCTGTGTCGCCTGGACAACTGCTCTTAGGCACCCCTGGCTACACCTTTGGCTTAGGGTTCTTGGTGCGCCAAGGAGACGGCACCGCGGCGGTGCATGGCAGCGCGGGTGAGTTCATGTGGGCGGGCTATGCGGGCACCTATTTTTGGGCTGACCCGAAAGAGCAAACCTGCGCCGTGCTGATGACCCAGTCCAGCGGTCCTTCGCGGGTGGTTTATCGCCGCATGATGAAGGCATTGGTGGCACAGTCTCTGAACGATTGAGTGTTAATCGGGATCTGACCCCGATTACCGATTAATTTGAAGAGACAGGTACGCGGGGCGCTAGTGCGCACATCAACTCATAGCCCACGGTACCGGCTGCGGCAGCGACTTCATCGATGCACAACACTTCGCCGGTGCTGGCTTGGCCCCATAAAGTGACCGCTGTGCCCACCTGCGCTTGGGAAACGGGTGTGAGGTCGACACACAGCATGTCCATGCTGACGCGCCCGACCGTTGCACATCGCACACCTCCAACCAACACCGGTGTGTCACTGGGCGCATGGCGCGGGTAGCCATCGGCATAACCACAGGCCACCACCCCGATGCGCATGGCATGTGGCGCTTTGAAAATGCCGCCATAACCCACTGCGTCTCCCGCCTTCAAATCTTGCAAACCAACGATTTGGCTGCGCAAACTCATGGCTGGCAGCAAACCCCAATGCGCTGCGCTGTGCAAGGGATGGTCGGGTGCGCTGCCGTACAAAGCAATCCCTGGGCGCACCCAATCACCCAACACAGCTACATCGGTGCCGTGGCGCAAAACTGCGGCACTGTTGGCCAAGCTGCGCTCGCCGGGCAGGTCGTGGCTGGTATGGTGAAACACTTGTACCTGCGCGCTCACACCAATGGCGTCATCGGCATGGGCGAAATGGGTCATCAAGGTGATTTCATCCACCTGCGGCAAAGCGTTCAAGCGCACCCAAGCAGATCGAAAACGCTCTGGCGCAAAGCCCAAGCGGTTCATGCCACTGTTCATTTTCAAAAATACGCGCTGGGGCACTTGGGTTTTGTGGCGACTCAGCATCTCGATTTGTGCTTCGGTATGCACCACATGCCAAAGGTCTAAACGGGAACACAGCTCCAAGTCGCGCTGCTCGAACACCCCTTCAAGCAACAACACAGGACCACGCCAGTCCATTTCCCGCAAAATTTGGGCCTCTGCAAAATCCAGCACCGCAAAACCGTCCGCAGCGCGCAGGCCTTCAAACACCCGCGCGACGCCATGGCCATAGGCATTGGCTTTGACCACCGCCCACACCCGGGCGTCACCGGCGGCAAGCCGCACCCGTGCAAGGTTGCTCTGCAAGGCATGGGTGTGGATGATGGCATGAAGAGGGCGTGGCATGGGGTCAATTGTGGCAGGCTCGGTCATGCTCAAACGGCATGATATAACTCACAAGGACTCAGGGCTATCGCCCCCATTTCACCTTTCATGCTCTCTTCCTTGAACCGCCTCCCCTACTTTTCTCTGTACCTATGAAGCGCGGTTTTTATACCATCATGGCAGCGCAGTTTTTCAGCTCTTTGGCTGACAACGCCTTGTTTGTAGCTGCTGTCGAATTGATCAAAGCAGGGGGTGGTGCCGAGTGGCAACGCGCAGCCTTGGTGCCCATGTTTGCCTTGTTTTATGTGGTTCTGGCGCCTTTTGTGGGTGCTTTTGCCGACTCTCGCCCCAAGGGGCAAGTGATGTTTCTGAGCAATGGCATCAAGGTACTTGGCTGCTTGATGATGCTGTTTGGTTCGCACCCCTTGCTGGCCTATGCCATCGTGGGCTTGGGTGCGGCGGCGTATTCGCCTGCCAAGTACGGCATCTTGACCGAGCTGCTGCCTTCTTCCTTATTGGTCAAAGCCAATGGGTGGATTGAGGGCCTGACCATCGCCTCCATCATCTTAGGGGTGTTGTTGGGTGGTCAACTGGTGGGGCCACATATTTCCAGCTTTTTGCTGGGCTTGGATTTGCCGCTGATTGACACGCCCATCGATACACCGCCGGAAGCTGCCATTTGCATGCTGGTCGGTTTGTACGGAGTGGCGGCTTGGTTCAATACCCGCATTCCTGACACCGGTGTTGACCTGATTCCGCTCAAGGCCAATGAGCAGCACTCTTTGGGCTACCACTTGCTGGCCTTGATTCCAGATTTTTGGCAGTGCAACCAACGCTTGTGGCGCGACAAATTGGGCCAAATTTCCTTGGCCACCACCACCTTGTTTTGGGGTGCCAGCGGCAACCTGCGTTACATCGTTCTGGCATGGAGCGCGGTGGCTTTGGGCTACACCACCACCCAAGCGTCCTCCCTGGTGGGTGTCATCGCGATAGGCACCGCTGTGGGTGCGGTGGTGGCTTCGATGCGCACAAGTTTGGCAGATGCACCCCGCTTGATGTTCTTGGGCATAGCCATGGGCTTGTTGATGCTGGCGATGAATTTCATCGACAACGTTTGGGTAGCCGCACCGTTTTTCATTTTGCTGGGTGGCTTGGGTGGTTTTTTGGTGGTGCCCATGAACGCTTTGCTGCAACACCGTGGCCACAACCTGATGGGTGCGGGTCGCTCCATCGCGGTGCAAAACTTCAATGAGCAAGCCTGTATCTTGGCGCTGGGTGGCTTGTATGCCGCGGCATCAGCCATGGGCTTAAGCGCCTTCAACGCCATCGTTTGCTTTGGCGTGATCGTGGCTGGCAATATGTGGCTGATACAGCGCTGGCACCAAAGCAACTGCAAACACCACGCCCAAGAGGTGGAGCGCTTGCTCGATATCGCCCGCCAAGACCCTTCACACTGAAACCATGAGCACCACTTGGGGGCCAGTGCTGGGCCTGCTATTCAATGCACTGGTGTTTGGTCTGAGTTGGTGGCCTTTGCGCGAGATGCAAATGCTAGGCCTGCACCCTTTGTGGGCCACCGCTTTCATGTACGGCTTTGCCTGTGTGTGCATCACGGTGCTGCGTCCACGCACATGGCTCAGCATGCTGGAACACCCCGCGTTATGGTGGTTGTTTCTAGGCTCGGGCTTGACCAATTTGGGCTTTAACTGGGCCGTCACCTTGGGCGATGTAGTGCGCGTGGTGCTGCTTTTTTACACCATGCCCGCATGGTCGGTGTTGTTTGCTTGGTTGCTGTTAGATGAGCGCCCTACGCGATGGTCGCTGCTGCGCTTGGCGCTGGCCTTGTGCGGCGTCGCACTGGTACTAAAAACCCCCGAGATGGATTGGCCTTGGCCCTCCTCGGCCTTGGATTATTTGGCGCTTTTAGGCGGCGCCAGCTTCGCCCTGAACAACGCCATGCTGAAAAAACTGTCCTACCTGCCCGAGGCCGATCGCATGGCGGGCATGTTTGGCGGGGGCATGGCCTTGACCGCTTTGGCCGCACTCGCGGGAGCGCCATCTGGGTTGGTCGTTTGGCCACAAGACGCTGCGTGGTGGCCCTATGCCTTGGGCTTGGCTGTGCTGCTGCTGGCCTCCAACCTGAGTTTGCAGTTTGGTGCGGCGCGTTTGGCGGCCAGCACCACCGCCTTGGTGATGCTGTCGGAAATTGTGTTTGCCACGCTCTCATCGGTGGCGCTGGGCGCTTCTGAGCTCAGTGCTCGAAAACTGCTGGGCGGCTTGCTGATTGTGTTGGCTGCAGCTTTGGCGGCTTGGCCCAGCAGGGATAAGCCAGATTAGCGACAATGTGTTACTAACTTGTGGAGAAGACACATGGCAACTGTTTATGATTTTCAAGCGCAATCCATCGACGGCAACACGGTAGCCCTCAGCGACTACCAAGGAAAGGTCCTGTTGATTGTGAACACCGCCAGCGCCTGTGGCTTCACACCGCAGTTTGCGGGGCTGGAGAAATTGCACCAAGATTTTGCCAATCAAGGATTGGTTGTGCTGGGTTTTCCCTGCAACCAGTTTGGCAGCCAAGACCCCGGCAGCAATGAAGAAATCGGCGCTTTTTGCCAACAGAACTATGGCGTGTCGTTTCCCATGATGGCCAAAGCCGAGGTCAATGGCGCTCAAGCGCATCCGCTGTACCAATGGCTCAAGAGCCAAGCCCCAGGCGTGCTGGGCAGCGAGGGCATCAAATGGAACTTCACCAAATTCTTGGTCGCCAAAGATGGCACAACCGTCACGCGTTACGGCTCTATGGACACCCCCGCCTCGGTCAGCAAAGACATTGCCGCGGCTTTAGCTATTTAGGTCCTTTTGTAAATACTGAGCAGTTCTTTAGGTTCTAAAACCACCCAGCCATCGTTATCATGCAGATATGCATGTTTTGGCTGGATTTTTTGCCCGACACTGGCCCGCTGATTTATTGAATCAGCGGCATTTTATTTTGCGCGGCTATATCTGTGTAGCCTTGCTGATAATTGGTGGCTTTTGCTTTCTTACAGGCCCTTTTGAACAAGTTCCACCGAGTTTGCTGAGCATGGCTGTGTTGTGCTTGATCAGCATTTTCTATATCTGGCGCAACTGGCCTGTGGCATTGGTCACCCACGCTTTGCTGGCGGTGTGCTTCTGCCTGATGTACATCACATGTATAAACACCGGTGGTTTGGCCTCGCCGCAAATTCTGTGGCTGGGCATTTTGCCCCTGCCATGCTTGATCTTGATGGGTTTCAAAGAAACCTTTTTTTGGGTGGCTGTGGTGATGAGCGCCATTGGTAGCATGTTTGCCTTGACGCTTTTTGGCTTTTTGCCCAGCGATTTCGCTTACCAAGAACAGCATCTCAATTGGGCGACGATCTCTTTGATGTGCGTAGCGGCCAATGTGTTTTGGGTACCCGTGTTTTACTACGTGTTGAACAAGCAGCAGTTGGTCAGCCTAAAAGAAAGAAACATTGAGCTCGAAGGCAGCCGACAGGCTTTGCTGAAATCAGAAGCCTACAAAGACGAATTTATGGCGGCAGTTGGTCATGAATTGCGTACACCGATGAACGCTATTTTGGGTTTCAACGATGTGTTGCTGGAAAACATGCAACTTGCCCCCCAAGAGTTGGAAACGGTTCGGCTGATTCGCCAGTCCACTGACAAGCTGCTGAAGTTGGTCAACCAGATTTTGGATTTTTCCCAACTCCAAGCTGGTCGCTTGGTGCTCAACCCTGCACCTGTTCGGGTGTCCGATGCATTGGCGCAATGTCGCGCCAACTTCACGCCTGCTCCACACAGCGCGGTCAGCTTGGTCACCGAACTTGACCCCAGCATTCCCGACTGGGTCAGCTTGGATGCAGCGCGTTTGAAAGAAGTACTGTGCCATTTGCTTGACAACGCTTTCAAGTTCACCGCCCACGGCGAGGTACGCCTGCGCTTAATGCGCCATGAAGACGAATTGGTATTTGAAGTCATAGACAGTGGCAGCGGCATCCCTGAAGAATTGCAAGAACACATCTTCAAGCGTTTTGAGCACGCTGACCAAGCCACGCTGCGCCAGTTTGGCGGCACCGGTTTAGGCTTGGCTATCTCTAAGCAATTGGTGGCATTGTTTGGCGGCAGCATAGGCCTGGAAAGCACGCTGGGTCAAGGTTCAAAGTTTTGGTTTCGTGTGCCTTTGGTAGCCTGCTCAGCGCCTGCTTCACACCCACTCAGCAGCCATGCGCCAGACCTGAGTAACTATGCGCTGCGCATCTTGGTAGTGGACGACAACCCTGTCAATTTACAAGTAGTACGCTATATGTGCCAAAGCATTTGGCCACTGGCTCACATTGTTGACACCGCCAGTGGTCCTGAGTCCCTTAAGTTGCTCCAGCAGTCGCCTTTCGATGTGGTGTTGATGGACATGTTCATGCCGGGCATGACTGGCCCGCAAGCCTGCCAAGCCATACGCCAGCAGTTGCGCAAACCCATCTGCCATATTCCCGTGATTGGCTTGACCGCCAGCACCCACGCACAAGACCGTCAACTGTGTTTGGAGGCAGGGATGAATGAGGTCTTGCCCAAACCGATGGACAAGCTTAGCTTAGCTGCCACCGTCAACAGCTTGGTACATGCCGCCATGCCCGCCAAAGTCGATCATGTCGTCTGAGACAGACGCCAATTTCAAATCAACCTGGTGGGACATCGTCCTGCCCGCTTGGTTGCCTGAAAAATTTCGCACCACCCACCTCGGCCCTTTTTTGATCATCGTGTGGGTTATTTCTGCAGGCCTGTTGCTGCTGTCTTTGCTCAGCCCCAACGAGGCCTCGCAAACATCTTTGCGTATCACGGCTTGTGCATTTTTAGTGCTAAATGGGGCAACCATCATTGGCCTGCCCGTGGGTGTCGCGGTACACATCGGCTTGGTCATCAGCAGCTTGCATTTGCTCAATGAGGCTTTTCATTCAGGTGGTATGTTTTCGGTGGCCATGGCATGGTTTGCCTTGCTGCCTTTGCTGCCCCTTTTTGCCATTGGCGTGGCCCATGCGGTGGCATGGTTTATCGTTTCCTTGCTTTGCTATGCGGGTGTTTGGTGGGCTACCACGCAAGGCTGGTACCCACAGCACTTCACCACCAGCGGCGCCATTCACCTCTACAGCGGACTAAGCTACTTAATGAATTGCTTGATCATGCTGGGCTTGCCACTGTTGTCGGAACGGGTGTTTCAAAACAACCTTGCACGAACCCATGCCCACGAACAAGAGTTATTGAAGCTGCGAGCCGATTTTCTGCGTTCGCAAAATTTCAAAAACTCCTTCATCTCTACGCTCAGCCACGAACTGCGTACCCCCTTGAATGCGATTTTGGGCTTCAACGATTTGCTGGTCGGTTCCTTGAAAAACAACCCGCAGGCTTTGTCCTTGGTCAAGCTGTCACACCAGGCCGGTGAGCACCTGCTGACGGTGATCAACGATGTGCTGGATTTTTCCCAAATGCAAATGGGGCACCTCAACATCAACCCCGAGCCCTTTGAACTGCGCACGACCGTCACCAGCGCCTTCAAACTGTTCGAGCAAAAAGTCGACAGCATGGACATCGATTACCGCTTGCTTGTGGCGGACGATGTGCCCATCACCATCATCACCGACCGGCATCGATTGACGCAAATATTGGTCAACCTGCTGGGCAACGCCATCAAGTTCACCCACAAGGGGTCAGTGAGCTTGCGCGTTAAGCGCGAAAGCGCATCGCTGTTGTTTGAAGTGCAAGACACGGGCATTGGCGTGGCCGCTGACCGTATCGAGAAAATTTTTGAGCGTTTTGAGCAAGCGAATGTGCAAACCGCCAGTTTGTACGGCGGCAATGGTTTGGGTTTGTCGATTTGCCACCAACTGGTGCAACGCTTGGGCGGCACCATGGGGGTAGAAAGTCAACTAGGCCAAGGCTCGCTGTTTTGGGTGCGCTTGCCCTTGCTTGAAGCGCCAGCACCCATGCCTGCCTTGGTCTCTACACAAAGCAAACGGCATTGGCAAAACATGCGCTTGCGGTTTTTGGTCGTCGATGACCACCCCGTCAACCGCTTGCTGGCGTGCAATATCGTGCTGGCTCAATGGCCCAAAGCCTATCTGTGTCAGGCCAGCCAAGGGGAAGAGGCCTTGGCATGTTTAAACCGTGAACCGTTTGATTTGGTCTTGATGGACATGGTCATGCCGGAGATGGACGGCATCGAGGCCACCGCCCATATCCGTCAACACATGCAACCGCCCATGCAGCATGTGCCCGTGATTTTGCTCACCGCCAACGTCAACGCCCAAGACCATTTACGCGGTCTGCAGGCAGGTATCAATGCGTTGATGGTCAAGCCTTTTGACCGCGCAAAGCTTTGCGCTTTGATTGAAGAGCAACTCCTGACTTCAGCAGCGTTTTTACAGCGCTTGGCAAAAGAACGTTAAGCCGTCTCCAAGAAGGCTACAACACTGCGTCCACCACCTCCACCCAATGCCGCACCGGCACGTCGGTGCCGCTTTGCAAATGGGTGATGCAGCCGATGTTGGCGCTCAAGATGGCGCTGGGTTGCATCTCGCTCAGGTTGCCCAGTTTGCGGTCGCGCAGTTGGGTGGCAATGGTGGGTTGCAACACGCTGTAGGTGCCCGCTGAGCCGCAGCACAAGTGCGCCTCAACGCTGGCCACGCGCACCTTAAAACCCAAGGTGCTCATGTGCGTTTCCACGCCGCCCTTGAGTTGCTGGCCGTGCTGCAAGGTGCAAGGTGGGTGAAACGCGAGTTGCCCTTGGGCTTGGGCTTTTTCAGGGCGAATGCGCTGCTGCAAGGTCGGCATCAAGTGGGGCAGCAATTCGCTCAGGTCTTTGGTGAGTTCGCTGATGCGGGCGGCTTTTTCTGCGTACGCCGCATCGTGGCGAAAAATATGGCCATAGTCTTTCACCGTGACGCCACAACCCGAGGCGTTCATCACAATCGCCTCTACGCCCTGCGCCACATGCGGCCACCAAGCGTCGATGTTGTTCTTCATTTGGACATGGGCCGCGTCTTGGTCGTTCAAATGGAACTTCACGCCGCCGCAGCAACCCGCCAGCGGTTCGACCACGGTTTGGATGCCACAAGCATCGAGTACCCGCGCGGTGGCGCTGTTGATGTTGGGGCTCATGGCGGGTTGCACACAACCCGCCAGCATCAACACACGGCGGGAATGGGTGTGCGTGGGCCACACACCCGCGCTGCGGCCTTCGGGCACCTTGGCTTTGAGGCTGCTTGGCAACAAAGCCCGCACGCTTTGGCCCAACTTCATGGCGGGGGCGAACAAGGGCGAAGACAGGCCTTCTTTCAAGGCCCAACGCACGGCTTGCTCGGATGCGGGGCGGGGCACTTTCTCGTCGACCAACTTACGGCCAATGTCGACCAAATGGCCATATTGCACCCCGCTGGGACAGGTGGTTTCGCAGTTGCGGCAGGTGAGGCACCGGTCCAGGTGCAGCTGGGTGTCGCGGGTGGGCTCCACGCCTTCCAACACCTGTTTGATGAGGTAGATGCGCCCACGTGGGCCGTCCAACTCGTCGCCCAGCAGTTGGTAGGTGGGGCAGGTGGCGGTGCAAAAACCGCAGTGAACACATTTGCGCAAAATCGCTTCGGCCTCTTGGCCATCAGCGGTGTTTTGGTATTCGGGGGCGAGGGTGGTTTGCATGGTTTTCAGCTCAGGCCATTCGACCGGTGTTGAACACACCGTGCGGGTCAAATTGTTTTTGCAGTTCGTGTTGGATGCGTTGTTGCGCCACTGGCAAGGGCGAGAACACCGCTGGCAGCTCGCCAACAGCGCTTGGGGGAGCGCGAAACAGCGTGGCGTGGCCGCCAGCTTGGGCTGCAACGCCGCGCAATTCTGCAGTGGCCGACAACGGCGCCCACAGCCAGCGCAAACCGCCGTGCCACTCGATCAGCGGCAAATAGGTCAGGTCCAGCACCGGCGCGGTTTGCGGCAGGCTCAAGCGCCACAGCGCCATGTCAGCAGCGGGGGGCGTGAAAAAAGGCAAGCGCTGATCGCGGCACGCCGACCAATCGGCCAAGGCCTGCGTCTGGTCAATGGCTGCGGCCTTCCCGCCCAAAGCGGCCACATCAGCACACATGCGCGGCAGAGCGGCATCCACCGCTGCCACCGCGCCACGCAAGCGCACAAACAACATCTCTTGCGCGGGTTGTGCCGTGGTGTCGTGCACCCAGCAACTGGCGTTCAAGGGCAAGGGTTGTGCGCCCCAGCGGTGCAGCAAGGCCAGGGCCTCTGCCTGTGGCAAGTGACAGGCCAGCGTGACCTCGGCCGGTGCTTGGGGCAAGACTTTGAGCGACACATCGGTCAGCACACCCAAAGTGCCCATGCTGCCAGCCAACACACGCGACACATCGTAGCCCGCCACGTTTTTCATCACCTGCCCACCAAAAGTGAGCCACTCGCCTTTGCCGTTGAGCATTTGCACGCCCAGCACATGGTCGCGCACGCCGCCAGCCACTGCACGGGCTGGGCCGGCCAAGCCGCACGCGACCATACCGCCCAAGGTGGCGTGGCTTTGACCGTCAACATAAAAGTGCGGCGGCTCGAACGCCAAGCACTGGCCTTGCTCGGCCAACACGGCTTCCAATTCAGCCAAAGACGTGCCACAACGCACGGTGACCACCAACTCGCTGGGCTCGTAGCTGACGATGCCGCTGTGCGCACGGGTGTCCAACACCGCGTCGCTGTGCGCAGCTGAGCCGTAAAAGTGTTTGCTGTTGCCGCCTTGGATGCGCAGTGTTTGCCCTTGAGCAACGGCGTGGCTTATCTGCGCTTGGAATTGTTCGATGACAGAAGACATAGTTCCAAGATGTTAGCTGTTCAAGAGATGTGCCATGCGTCGGCTGTCAATATTGCCGCCGCTGATGATGACGCCGATGCGTTGACCGCGCAGCTCAGGAGGCGCCTGCAAAAGGGCGGCCAGCGACAAGCACCCCGTGGGCTCCACCACCAGCTTCATGCGCTCGGCATACCAACGCATACCAGCCACCAACTGCGCATCGCTCACAGTGTGCACCGCCTTGACCAGACGACGAATGATCTCAAAAGTGATGATGCCTACCTGCGGCGACTGCGCACCATCAGCAATCGTCACTGGCGTGGGTATGCGAACCCTCTCCCCCTTGGCGAGAGACTGCTGCACATCGTTGCCCGCCTCGGGCTCGACACCAAACACAGCGCAATCGGGCGACAAAGCATTGGCAGACAGCAAGCTGCCACTAAGCAATCCGCCACCGCCCAAACACACCCACAGGCTGTCCAAAGGGCCGGTGTCTTGCAACAGTTCAAGCGCAGCAGTGCCTTGGCCGCTCAGCACATGGGCATGGTCGAAAGGCGGAATAAACACCATGCCATCACGCTCACAAAAGCCTTGGGCAATGGCGTGGGCGTCTTCTTTGTAGCGGTCGTAATGCACCACCTTTGCGCCGTAGTCCAAAGTGGCGGCCAACTTCAGGGGTGCGGCGTCGTGGGGCATCACGATGGTGGCAGGCAATCCCAGAATTTGTGCAGATAAGGCAATGGCTTGTGCATGGTTACCTGAGGAATAGGTGACCACACCGGCTTTGCGCTGCGCAGGGCTGAGTTGCGTCAGCGCATTGAAAGCACCGCGGAATTTAAATGCGCCCATGCGCTGGAGGTTTTCGCACTTGAAAAAAACCTCGGCACCGAGTTGGCGGTTCAAGGTGGACGACTGCAGAACCGGTGTACGGTGGGCCACACCGGCCAGCCGCCCAGCGGCGGCTAGCACATCGTCAAAAGTGGGCAAGCTCACTTGGCGATGACGCGCACCATCTCCAAGCACTTGTTGGAGTAGCCCCATTCGTTGTCGTACCAAGACACGACTTTGACAAAGGTGCTGTCCAAAGCGATGCCAGCGTCTGCGTCAAACACGCTGGTGCAGGGCTCGCCACGAAAGTCGCTGGCCACGACTTTGTCTTCGGTGTATCCCAGCACGCCCTTCAATGCGCCAAGGCTCTGCGCTTTCATTTCGGCGCAGATCTCAGCATAGGTGGCGGGCTTTTCGAGTTCCACCGTCAAGTCAACCACCGATACATCGGAGGTGGGCACACGAAAGGACATGCCGGTGAGTTTTTTGTTCAAGGCGGGAATGACCACGCCCACCGCTTTGGCCGCACCGGTGCTGGAGGGGATGATGTTTTCCAAAATACCACGGCCGCCGCGCCAGTCTTTGTTGGACGGGCTGTCAACCGTTTTTTGGGTGGCGGTGGCAGCGTGCACCGTGGTCATCAAACCGCGCTTGATGCCCCATTTGTCGTTCAACACCTTGGCCACGGGTGCCAAGCAGTTGGTGGTGCAAGAGGCGTTGGAAACAATGGTTTCGCCTTTGTAGCTGCCGTGGTTGACGC
>Ga0114981_10002262_pt1 | contig 12456 bp, 13 predicted proteins | sample S_140806_MF_Meta_FD_87028 | JGI IMG/M metagenome (GOLD analysis project Ga0114981, IMG submission 87028) | Freshwater microbial communities from Lake Simoncouche, Canada to study carbon cycling - S_140806_MF_MetaG | ecosystem: Environmental > Aquatic > Freshwater > Lake | place: Lake...
AAATATGCTTTTAGGGGATAACTTAGCCTTAAATTTGCAGCGAGATATTTTGAATCACGCTTTAAAAACTAAGGACTATTCCCTTGCCTCATCCCTTTTAGAGTATAAAACTTTAGATGAGAGCATAGCCCAAACAGTTCTTAACCATAGCGACTTAGAGTTAAGATATCTATACCTTACCAAACTCAACTCTAAACCAAAGGAACTGATTAAACTGCTAAAAGAAGAGAGAACAAATACCCTTCACCATAAGTTAGCTACCTCCAGCAAAACCTCACCCAAGGTACTCTCTTACCTAGTAAGCAATAAACCTAACCCAACCCTTGCGCTAAAGCTCCTCATTAACTCAGCAACCCTAGCCGAGGATAAGTTAATAGTAATCAAAAAGCTATTAACCCCAGGATACATTGCCCTAGATAAAAACAAAAACCCTAAAATATCTGCCCAAGAGATAATCTTTGAAATTAGAAGCTCAGAAGATTACAAACTCTTTGAATTAATTGCCGGGGATCTAACTCTAATAGAGTTAACTAAAGATTTACTTCCAACTCTAGAATTGAACCCTAATCTAGGAAGAGCTATTCTCTCACTTTACGGCAAAGTAATTTCATTTATTGAAATTAATCCTAAAGCTAAAGAACAAAATTATCAGTACGCTAAAGTTATCTCCTCAATACTCGCCTCACCAAAACTCCCCCTAGAGTCTAGAGAGGAGATAGTAAGGCAACTAAAGGAGGTAAACTTAACAAATTTAAATCCAAAAGTAGAGAGGGAGTTTACCAAACTCTCCTCCCATTTAAGCACTGGTAATACTCTAATCATAGAAAAATTTCAAGAGGAAATAATGTTAGCAAACTCTCCTCAAGAGCTCAAAAAACTCTGCGTTCTCATTACTCAGAGTAACGTAGGGAATGAAATTACTAATTTACAGTATGATGAACTACTACTAAAAGTATTAGCTAAACCTACATGTCCAAGAGATTTGGCAGATACGATATTTGAAAATTTCGATCCCCACCAATTCTCAGAACAATCTCTGGCTAGTTTAATACCTGATCCAGTACTTTATGGTCAAGTATTAGCTTACTACTTCTACGACAATCTAGCTGATAAAATTGAGTTAAGCAGGGAGCCTAAAGTAACCTACTTAGCTTTACTAAAGCACTCAACAGATTATGCAACACAGTTGAAAACAGAACTATTTTACTCAAAATATTGGGAGAGCGAGCTCTTTGCATTAATCCCGGTAAGCATTCTAGCCAACCAAGAATTACCAAAAGAGTTAGAATCTAGCATGGTAAATTTAATAACCGAAAAACTAACCACCCCCTCATCTTGGGAGGTGTTTACAACTTTAAGTAAGGACTTCCAAGGTTCACTTGGGGAACTACTTAATATTAGTAGCAAAATATAAAAGTAATGGCCGCCCAAGAAGAGGGCGGCCATTTTTATTACACTAACTTTAATCCCACAAAGCAGAAAAGTTCTCACTAATGAAAATGTATGCTGACCTAACATCTTCCAGTATAACATGCTCTTGATTATGTAACCTATCGATAATCTCTTGATACTCCTCTTCCTCGCCAGCGTTTCTTAGTTTTACAGCAATCTCAAGAAGTTTTTGATTATCCTCCTCTTTCGTGCCGTACTTTAGTAAGGATCTTCCATGAGTTCTTAAAACCTTTCGCCAATCTTCTAGACACTCATACTCTTTTGATTCAGGGTATGAATGGGTGATTTTTTCAAGTTCAAGCAATTGAGCCCCTAACCTAAGCGCCATACTCTCGTCAAGATTCCATACATCTCTCTCAGTAAATCCTCTCCCAATCTTATCTTCAATCTCCACAACCTTATTGAGGATATTACTGAATTTGAGTTCCTTTCCTCTCCTAAAAAATATAATAAATTTGTCTTCGGGGGCTATTTTTTCTCTTAACTCAAAAGCATACATCAGATCATTGAACTCCATGCTCTTTTTATATTTTTTATTTGCTTCTCGGTAACGCTTAACCTTAAGAGCTTTTAACTCCCTAGCGCCCCAAGCAATATTAAATAAAAGATCGAAGATACGGTTAGGCATAAAGTAAAACCTCTCTAACGAGAGAAAAAAGGACCTAACTCTTATAGTTAAAACTCGAATATTCTTATACATATTTATTAACCCCCTTATAGATACTATTCAAGAAAAGCGTTAAAACCAACAATTCAAAATTAACTACCTGACTAAGTAGCAGCTTTAGATACGATAAAATGAGTGAAGGTAAAGAAATTAAATACTATCATCCTTCTGGCATTGCTATTTTTTCTATTAGTGGCCTTTACTGCCAACTCGCCAGTTAAAAAACCCAGTAGGCCCTTTACCATCTCCCTCCCTTTAAATTATAAAACATCCACCTCTAATCCATTAGTAATTCTCCTTCCTGGTTATGGTAAAGATAATACCTATCTTCAGAAAACTCTCTTCCCTACAAAAGGCTCACAAAAAGACCTAGTAATTGTCACTCCACTTGCTTCTAAAGATAGAATTGGGAACTATTTTTGGAACTCCAAGGGAGCTTGTTGTAACTTCGCTAACTCAACCGTGAACGATATCGCTTACCTAAACCAACTCACAAAGTACTTAAAAGTTAAATATCATATTGATGAAAATAAAATTTTCATTTTGGGTCACTCTAATGGGGGTTTCATGGCTCTAACTATGGCCTGCCAAAACAATAATCTCTATGCTGGGGTGATCTCAATAGCTGGAGCTGGTAATATCAACCCTAAACTCTGTAAACCTAGAACCCTTACCTCTATACTGCAGATTCATGGTACCAACGATGAGGTAATTAACTTCCAGGGAGGTAACCTGCAAGGCACTCTCTACCCATCTGCCAAAACAAATCTTAATAGATGGCTAAAGATAGATAAGTGTCTCGACCCACCCTCAACTCAATTCTTCGATCTCGTAGACGCCCTACCGGGAGAAGAAACACAAGCGGAGAAGTACCTTTGTTCAAATAATACTCTCGTAGAGCTCTGGGCAATAAAAGCTGGAGCCCATACCCCTGAAATTAATGGAAACTTTATGCCAGCAATTTTTAACTATCTAGCAAATAATAGCTGAAAAAATAGTTAATTATGGGTTTTCACAAAAAAAACAATTACTTACTGCTGCTGGCAGGGATATTTTCCGCATCAACCTGCTCAACAGGCGCCTCTGGGACATTAAAAGTAACATTAGTACTACGAGTTAGCGCTATTCTAGCGGTAAGCACTAAGGTGCAGAGAATAAATAATACTACTACGTAGGTAATAAGTTTACGTTTTTCCATAACTATATAATCCCCTCAGTAATTAAAAAAACAATAAACCAACCTATGAAATCTTCAATAAATTCTTAGCCAAAACACTTAACTCCTCAAAACTAAGCATACTACCATCATTAGCCAAGCGCTCCATAATCTCAATCTCATTCTCACTTAAACCTTTCTTCTTTACATAATCTCCAATTAGATAAAATTCATTTAAGCTTCTTAATACTATATAAAAACCAGGTAAAGAATTATGCTTCAAGAGACGCGATAGATAAGGGTTATAATCAGTAAAATAATCTATTCTTTTTTCGGAAATATAAGCCAACCCTAATAAAAAAGCCAGTGCAAGAAAGAACGCAAGAAATATTATTAACAGTCCTTGCCACCAAATCACCTGCTTAGCGTAAATTTCAAAAATTAAAAAAGTAATGGTAAAGAGAAGTAAAATAAAAATGGACAAAATACCTAATTCGTAATATTTTTCCTCTCTCTTTCTCAACCAAGAAGATGCCTCGTAGTTATGTCTATTTAGGGAGCTCTCCAAAACACTCATCTTTTATTTAATAGCAACCGCATTAGGAGTATAGAGAGAGAACTCAGCAGCTCTCATTGAGATTTGGTAGGATAATACATTTTTCCCGCTAACTTTAAATGAGACAACTCTCCCATCTTTCACGGTGTAAGTGTTAATCCTATCAATATAATTGACTCGAAAATACTCTTTGGCTTTTCCATAGTTCTTTATCTCTAACATTTTTTTGGAATCTACTAGCGGAATCAACTTAGAATAATTTTTTAGTAAAGATTCTTCCTCATATGCTAGATAGCCGGCTTTAATATTTTCAATATAAGAGCTACTTACTTGAGTAGTTAAGGGTAACTTTATCCACTTACTAGCAACTTCTAAAGGATTATTGGCTCTAAACTCTAACCTCTCATTCTCTCCTAAAACCACACTTGCCTCAATATTGGGCAGAAATAAAGTATCTTTGTGGATAATGTAGTTTAAGCCGTGAGAGTACTCCCAATTACCCGCACCACCAGTAGAGGAGATATAATTATCGGAAAGAGAGTATTTTAATGAAATGTTCTTATAGGCAAAGCCTGGGTGGCTACTTTTGTAATAAATGAACCCTTTAGGATAGATGGAGGTACTACTAATAATATCATTTAGGCCATCACTAGTTGAGGTATGATAACTACCCACAAAGGTAACGGCCTTTGCGCCTGACCCTGCAACGAAAATGGGTAAAATAAACAAAAAAAGTGATAGTATAGTTATAGGGAGTAATCTTTTCATTTCTGCTACAGTATCCAAAAAGAGCCAAACGACAAACATTACCTCTTTTTACAAAAAAACATAGTTCTGCCACAACAGTATAAAAAATAACCCATCTAACTAAGGATATGACACATGAAAAGAAATTTCTTTGTGTCTATCATGGCACATCGAGTTGAAAGCGCAAAAGCTCAAAAAGCTTACGCAAACATCTTTCCTAACGATGAAAAATCATTGCAAGGTAATCTCTCGCTTGATAAGTCATTATGGATTGAACTCTTTAAAAATGCCAAAGTGGATCCAGCTGTACTGCTAACTAAACTTCCCCTAGATTCCGAACAGGTCCTTCTAGCGTTAAAAGATAAAAGAAAATCAGTACGCTATACCCTTCTTAGCAATACGAAAATACAATTCACAGATGAGATCTGCGATGCAATACTTTCCAGACCTTGGTTCAGCTATGAAATGGCCCATCACTGGTTAAAAAGTAAAACAGTCCCAAGATCATATCTAACTCGAGTCGCCAATATTGAAAATAGCTCGATGCAAATTGAATTACTGGCAGATGAAGAGCTCTACACAGTAGACCAAGCTATTAGTATACTATCACAAGTATCACACTTTAATAGTAAAACCTATCTTTGGAAACTCTTTGACCTACGACCTTCTCTACTTCCAGGAGCGATTGCCTTAAATGACAAGAACCTCTTCGATGCAATTAGTGGAAGCCGATTCCTCACTGAACCTTCCTTGATTAAAAAAGTCTCTTCTTGGATAACTCCCGAAGAAATTAAGCGATCATGGAATTTAAGAGGGGTAGCATATAACTTAATGATTAACCCTAGCGTTGATATTGAAACTACCATTCAAATTAATGATATTGTTAATCAGTGTGGTCCTGTCTCTGGAGACTATAGAAGTTCACAGTCAAAGCAGACACACGCTTTAAGAGCTACCTTCCAAAAATTAGGTAATATCCCTGGGCCGTTAACTAAAAATTCTTGGGAACTTGAAGAAGACCCAAAAGTTTTAGAGCAACTACTCCGTGGTATCACAGCGCTTGGTTACCAGCGCTACCCTGGAATTAATGATTTCATCATGGATAGTTTTTATAAAACAAGATACACTAACTCTACTCCAAAAGAGAAAGTTAAGTATCCCCACTACTCCCTGGATGATCTAATGCTCAGTGATGATAACTTAGTGCATTACTTTAATGCAACTAATTTGTCAGAGTTAACTGCTTCTCTCGATGATGGAGATCCCATAACCTGGGAAGTCTTCTGGACCTTAGCCTCTACATGGGAAGGCTCAATTGCCTCACTAAGAGATGCTACTTTAGCTATGAACCAATAAAAGACCTATCCTTGCGATAGGTCTTTTATTTTTTCTCTTTTTCAAAAAAATGCTAAGTTACCTCCCTGGGGGTTATCCCTAGAATTGAAGGGGTACTAACTCCCTAAAGTACCCAGCAAAAGAAAGTTTTGAGCGTAAAATTAATCTCACCACAGATAATGAAAATGTTAAAGTAAATATAATTTACAAACTTTATTTATGCCACTAGCTAACAATAAATTAAATCTACTAATACTCTTGACCCTCACATCCCTAATAGTCTTTCTCTCTAATACCGCAAGTTTAACAATAAAAAAATTCTACCACCGTTAAACTTATCTTCCTATAAGGAAAAAAATAATTTTCTCTAACTCACTAATTGCCTAATCTCTGTGAAAATAATATTTATCCAATAAAATCTTTATTGCACCTTCCCTCCCTTTACTACCCAATTATAAAAATAAATAAAGGTGAGGTAATAGATGATATCCCTATAGAATTCAAAAGCGGGGAGCATAAAATTAGAAAAAAAGAAGAAAGAAAAACGGCCCAAAGCGGGAACTTTGGGCCGTTAGTTGATCTATATTTTTGCTGCTATATTGAGTAACTCTTTAAGCGAGCCTTCAAAATTCTTGGAAAGAGTCGTAAATACTTCCCAATTTGCCGACGAAGTTAAATTGCGAGAGATAATATTCATAACTGTTTTTTCTACCTCTTTTGGGAAACCACTTAAACTAATTAGCTCAACTGGTAAATTTAAAATTTCCTCTTCCCCAATCAATCCCTCTTCGAAAAACGGATCAGGAACGTAACCTTCATTTGACACGTAAGTGTTAAGTAACACCTCAAAGCAAAGTTTAGGATCAGAACTCAACGTTAGAGCTTCTTTAACATTAACTAAATTTGTAGTAGCTAACGCAAAAGCATAGGTCTGAGGTCTTTTTAAGTAGATAGAAAAATCTAAAGGAGTGTAAAGACCCTCGATGAGATTTATCATGCTAACGGAAAAATCAAAGTCTGAAGCAGGGCTGTCAGCCAAGATCATTCTAATTTTATCTCTTTCGCGATAATTTAAAATCTCACTTCCAAAAAGCTTGGTTACCTTATTAAAAATGGTAATCATATCTTTGTTGTTCTTGGCTAAACCCACCTCTTGGGTAATTTCAGCCAAAACACTTTTGGAACTATCCCCAAGTTTAGAAACAATACCTTTAAAAGTAGTGTTAATATACTCATGAATCTCATTTGAACTCTTACCTTTAGCAACAGTGATAAATTTCAGCAATTTTTGTTTAAGGAGTGAAGTTTGATTTTTGCTTAACTCAAGTTTTGATAAGGTTAAAGCAATACTCTCGCTTAAATCTTTATCATCTTGTGAAAAAGAATCATTCCCAGCGAGCTTCTTGGTGAGTTTAGTAATCTCATCAGCGATAACCCCGTAAACAATTAAAATCTCACTTGGCTTAATACCATTATGATCAATAATCACACCTGTAAGCTTAAGTAGTTTAGGTTCTGCTAGAATTTCATTAAGTACTGTATTATCATCACTATACATTAACTCACTGGCAAAAACCGATAAACCGACCCCTGAACTCTTACCTGATTTCAAAGCCATACTCTTAATAAGAATTTTAACCTTCAACTTCGCATTAACTGCATCATTATTTAAAAGAGTATGCATAATATCTGCATCAGTAGTATGCTCATATAAAAAGGTAAAAACCTTCTCTCTATGTTGCGTACTTGATGCAACTGCTTGGAGCACAGCTAAGCGTTTTTCTTTAGAGAGTAAAGTTATAACATCTTTACTCTTAATATTTTTACAAACTAACCAAATTTTGCGAACTTCGGAACTATTATTGTTATTAAAAGAAGTAACAATATTAGGATCTAGAAATTGATAATTAGCAAGTTTAGTTAGTAAATCGTAATTTTTCTCCTTGATAGCATATTTGAATATCTCGGTTTGGGTGCCAACATCGGCATTTCCAAGCTCCAAATTTGTCGCAAAGATTCGATCTAACAAATCCCACATATTAACATCCAATTTTAAGATTGTAATATCATATATATTTTATATGTAACTTTTATAACTATTAACGCTATATAACAATACTAACCTATCATAAGCGTTAATAGTATAAAATACCTATAAACCAACTTACTTGAAAGGTTAAAATGAGTAAAGTTATTAAACTTCACCCTTATAGTTTGACCTCTAAGTGGGGTTTTGACGATGGTGATGTAGCCTACCAGCCATTAGCGACTTGGGCTGAAAACTCTTAATGGAGTAAACTATGGAAAGAAGAAAATTCCGATCTTGGATACTACCTCCACTCTCACACTCTTCTAGCAAGAATGATTGAGATGAAAATTCTACCTACCCTTCCCAGTGAGATGAGAGAACATATTGAATTTACCCAAAGTATTCATAATCCCATCATGCTTGACGTTGAGAGTTATCAGGAAAAAACCAAGGAAAAAATAGATTTTGAGAATCTACTAGAGAACTACCCTACGGTAGATTTCACCCAAGATGAGATAAATGCAATCTGTGAAGATCTTTTTCCACCTAGAGGAAAAGGTTACCTTAAACTCAACGCTACCTTGCTTAATAGCTATGGACCACATAAGCCAACCTCTCTATACCATCCGTATTTGAGTAATGGTTATAAATTCAACATACCAGCGAGACTAGTTAAGGAACTACTTAATAACTATCTTGCAAGCTGTAAAGATGAGGAATTTGAAATTCTCTCAATTATCTACGATAATCAAGAAAGCGAAGAAGAATTTTTTTCTGCTCTTAATCTCGCCAAAGCACTCTAAAATAACCCCTTAATTGGGGTTATTTTTTTGCGCCTTTTCACTAAATGAAATTTTAAGAATAAAGAGCTTTGGTATATCATACTTGCCTAAGCAAGGTAAAAGAGGAAAATAGGAATATGATAAAAAACAAAAAAACTATAGTACTAGCGATGCTCCTTGCAGCATCAGCTCTAACGCTAACCGCTTGCGGTTCAAAAGATAAAGAAGAACCAACTTCAGTTGAGAACAGTGAAACAGCCGTGATGCCTTCAGGGGATGTAGCTAACGGTTCTCAGGATATGGAAAGCACAAACGAAAATACTGATTTAGGAAGTACAATTGGCTCCATGGAGGATTCTAGTAATACTCAGACTCTCCCAGTAAATGGTGAGCCAGCCCCTGAACCTACTTCAGCGCCTTCAAATTAAAATAAGCTCTTAACAATAGGGATCTTACTCTTCGGTAAGATTCCTATTGTTTTTAAGCCGTAAGTTTAAGTTTTAAGCCACTCTTCACAAGCGGTATTTTACTCGCTAATGAAAATTTATTAAATGTAATACTCGCTTTAGTAAGCGGATAGTTAATATCAAAGATGGAAATAACCTTGCCTTTAACACTATAACCTATTCCTTCTTTACCAACATATTTTGTTAGGTCAATATTATAATCCTTGATAGTGAGGCTTTTCCTGGTATTGGCAGCATGTTTTACTAAAGTATCAAGCAACCTCTTGGCCTCAGAATTAACTAACTTACTGTTCCCAGATCCTCTAGGAGTTGTTAAAGACCCATTACAACTATCTTTACTAACTATAAATACTAAATTGGTAGGTGTGTTTACTCCAGGAGAGAAACAAATATTCCCTGCATCGGATGTAAATTCAAAGTTACCGGTAGGGAGATATATTAAAGCGAGCATCGCTCTCGATGAAGTAACCACAGAAGCCAGCTCCTTAAAGTAACTCTCTATCTCTCCCTTACTCGCGTTATATTTTTCTAGTAGCACGCCGTTTAGTATAGTTTTTATACCGTAGCTATACTGCTCATTACCTAAAAGTTGATTAAAATTACTATTCGTCGAGAGATAAGGCACACTAGCAGGGAATTCACCGGTAAAAAGATTAAAATCCGCTAAAACATTAGGGGTAGATAAATTTGAGATTGAAACTTTTATAAGGCTAGAAGAATCTTTGGCAACAGTCAACTTGAAAAGTAATCCTGAGACGACAGAAGAAGTTATTGTTAACTCTCCATTGTTAATTAAACCAGTCAATTCCGGAGGAAGAGTTATAGCCGTGAAAGCATTATCTAAATATACCTCACCCGAGTCGGCAGATTTATTAGCTAGGACAGCAGCATTAATACTAGCCTCTAACCGTGATAAAAGATTTTTAGTATAGGTAATATAATTTTCTGTAGTAATGTAGGGGGCCAAAACCTTTAATACATCGGTACAAACTGATCCTTTGAAGATTTTATAATTAGCTACTTTTGGATTAACTATAACCTCTGGGTTAAGCGTAACGCAGGAGTAACTACCCTTGTAATACAAATCCGCCGCCATAAAATAATCTTGCGTAAACGCTACACTCATATTAACTTCGGGGTGAGCTTTCTGTAACCAATGAGCATAGATATCGGTAGCCTCCTGGGTTGGGTTCACATTTACCGAGTGAAGTAAATTTCCAGCCACAATTTCTACCTCATCCTCTGCAGCAAAGACGGGGTTAAACCCTAAGCCAGTAAATAGTAAAGCTAAAACTAAGAAATAAATCTTTGAATTCTTCATAACAAACCCCAATCGGTATTAAATCATTGTGCTACTACTTAGATGATAAACATATATGCAGCAAAATCGCTATCTCTTTCAGATGTTTTATAAAACCTCTATATTCAATCTTGACCAAAGAAAAAAAGTTAAGAGAAATCATATCTCTCAAAAGGTATTGATCTACTCTGGGCCTCTTTTAGCATACCTGTTGTACCTTTAGAGTTATTTTTGCAAAATCCATATCCAAAATCTACCCCACTCTCCAGCATTTCTATATTCCGAATCATCCCAGCTTTCTTGCCCAACTCGTCCCATTTAGCTTTAAATATCTCCACTCGAAGACCTGCCTGCTGCCAGAGCTTAGTTGCTGTCTCATCAACCCCTTTTGCATCACCTACCACCAAAACCAACTTTTTAGGATTTATACCACCAGCATAAATTTTAGCCATAACCTCTTTTATTTCTTTTTTAATAAAAAGATCCCTGGAACCCGTAACAAAAAAACGATACTCACTCTGTTTAATCAAACTAGCTAGGTGCTTTCTCCACTGCTTAAGCTCTTCTACCATCCTTAACTCATATAACAAGTAAGCGTAGTTAGGACAGAAAGTAAAATCACACTCACAGTAAATCAATCCCTTAGTAATCTCGGGATTAAACTCACTATCACTCAACAAGAAATCTATATAATCTAAAATCAAAACTAAATTTGCTCTTTTAGTATTACCTTTAAGTAATAACCCTGAGTTAGTAAAACTCTTTGACAAAGTACTCTCTAAGAGATAGTTCTCTAGAACTTCATCTCCATGTGCCAATCTCTCAAAAATACTTTCAAAAGCAGTTACAAAAATACCCGGTAAATCTCGATTAACCATTCTCATTTACACCAAAAAAATATTCAAAAAATGATGCTTAACAACGATCCTATGACTCAACTTATATCCTAAAATAAGGATCTAATTCTTGGCCGAATTAAAATTAAAAGTGGCCTGCGTTTCTGTGCTTGATTTAATTTTAAGTGCTATAGATAACCAAAGGTTTTCCTTCTTCATAACCATTAAGTAGTCAATGGGCCCCCCTGAAGGAGGAGCTGCACATTGACTACAGATGAAACCTTCTAATTCTAACTCTGATTTCAACTTCGTAACTACCTCTTCTAGTGGTAGCGGGTAATTCACCCCTACAATGCTCTTATCTCCATTTGGGATATTTACATAAACCTTACCACCCGTTGGAAGATTAAAACCACTGGGGTAGGAGCCTTTAACTTTAACGGGCGCTTTATCTACATCATTATCAACAGAACCAGAGTGGGTTGCACTGCCGCTATTACTAAACCCAACAGAAGAAGGGTCTTTGGGTGGCTTTACGGAAGCATTCGCTTTAGCCGTTTCAAGGGCAGCTTGGGTTTCAGCATTAAGTTTGTCAGCCTCCTCTTGTGTTGTGGGCACAATGGTAGGTAATACCTCAGGCTTTTCACTTGTGACCTTACTTGGAGAATTCTCAACTCTCTGATTTGAGCAACCTGCTAGCACCAAAGAAGATAGAAGTGCTATGAAAAAGGGTAAAGCTACTCTAGGCTTAAACATGAACCCATTGTGCTTTCTCTGACAAAAACTGCATAAGGCTAACTTGGCCTAACCTTTATAACATCTTTGCTCCATAATGCCGTGTAGGACCTATTGGCCAGGGCTAAAGTGGAGCTATCTAAGCTAGGGCTCCAGCCAGTAAAAGTATATCCGGTACGCAGTAGCATTGGAGCATTAGGGAGAACTGGCGAACCATTTGTATATGAAATGATAGAATTACTCTGACCATTGGCAGGAATAAAAGTAATACTCCAAGTAGTAGTAACGGGGGCGGGGGTTGGTGTAGTGCTTGGTGGCGGAGTAACTATAGGGGTTGGTGTAGGGGTTGGCGGCGGAGTAACTATAGGGGTTGGTGTAGGGGTTGGCGGCGGAG
>Ga0114981_10002267_pt1 | contig 12448 bp, 10 predicted proteins | sample S_140806_MF_Meta_FD_87028 | JGI IMG/M metagenome (GOLD analysis project Ga0114981, IMG submission 87028) | Freshwater microbial communities from Lake Simoncouche, Canada to study carbon cycling - S_140806_MF_MetaG | ecosystem: Environmental > Aquatic > Freshwater > Lake | place: Lake...
GCCGCCGGGTCTCGTTTAGGAACCCGTTTGCATGATTTGGAGCGCGGGTACCACTCCCTGGAGCAGGCCGGTCTGGAACCGGATTTTTTGCATTGCCATAACCTATGCGAAAGTGGGGCGGACGCCTTGGCCCAAACCTTGGATATTCTGGCCAGGGATTTTGAGCCTTGGCTTCAGCGCGTTCGTTCCCTGAACTTGGGAGGTGGACATTTGATGAGTCGTGAGGATTACAATTTGGAACAAGCCGCCGAGGCCATCGCGGGCTTCAAGGCTCAATTTCCTCATCTTCAACTGATCATGGAACCGGGTTCGGCTTTGGTTTGGGAAACAGGTTATTTTCGATCCAAAGTTTTGGACATCATGAAGACCGAGGCTTTACCCGTGGCTATTTTGGATAGCAGCATCACAGCCCACCTGCCCGATGTTCTGGAAATGCCCTACCAGCCACGCATCTTGGGTGCAGCCATGGAGTCCACCTCCACCCATTCCCATTGTTATCGTTTGGGGGGGCAATCCTGTTTGGCGGGTGACCAAGTTGGGATCTACGCCTTCGAGAAACCACTCCAAACGGGCGACGACCTCGTCTTCATGGACATGATGCACTATACCATGGTCAAAACCAATACCTTCAATGGTATGGAATTACCTTCCATCGGCCTTTGGCGAAGCAACAGTGGCTTTGAATTAATTCGCCGCTTTGGTTACGAGGACTTTGAGTCGCGACTTTCTTAGGGTATGGACCACAGGCGCTGATGGCTATCGCCTGTTGAGGTGCAGGTGATTTCGGGCCTTAATCCACGTAGGTTTCTTTGAACACGGATTTGACCTGAGCGATTTCCTTAGGGGAAATAAAGTCAAAATTCCGAAGAATCCTGTTTCTGTCCACACACCTAATTTGGTCCAAGACGATCCAACTCTCGGCTTTGCCGTGTTTGACTTTGACTCTAGTGGGATAGGGTTTGGAGGTGCTTGTCAAAGGAGCCACAACAATGGTTTGCAAATATTTATTCATCTCATTGGGTGAGATGATAAGGCAAGGCCTGGTTTTCTTGATTTCACTCCCTTGCGTAGGATCAAGGTTGATGAGCACGATTTGGTACTGCTTTATTTCCATTCGTCGGTGTTTTCGTCTTCAAAGAAGTCGATGTCCAAGAGCCTATCGTCACCGTTTTCATGCATTTGTTGGAAGGATTCTTCCCAGCCCTTTCTTGGTGTAGGCAGTGCCTTCAGGATAATGTAGTCTTCTTTGAGGATTAATTCAACCACATCTTTGATTTGGTACTTTTCGAGGATGGTCTTTCCCAAGCGTATTCCTTTGGAATTTCCGATAGGTATCACAGTTGTATTCATGGCTTCCAATTGTAGTTACAAAGTAAGCACATTCTTTGTCCAAATCCAAATAAATACCATTGATTAGATCGTATCAAAGGGGAGACTAGCAAAAACCGTGGCAGCCCCTTGGCCCATGGATTCGTTGAATATGAACAACCTAATTGGGGACATCGTAATCGATGACCAAGCGATTGGATAGGGGGCGACCAACGCAAGTGAGGCAGGCTCCGGAGGCGATTTCCGAGGCACTGATGGCTTCCTGATCACCGATAAACATTTCCCCGGAGATTTTCTTGGCACGGCACATCCCGCAAACCCCCATGGTGCAGGCGTAGGGCAAATCTATGCCTTGTTCCAGAGCCGTTTCCAAAATATACCGTCCAGGTTCCACGGCAAATTCGTAGACCTTGCCGTCCACTTTGAGGGTGACAACCGGAAGGGCACCGGGGTCATCGTCCACCGAACTTGGGGTTGGAGACGGAGCTTCCACCTTGGGGCTGGATTGAAAAAAGAGTTCTTTGTGAATGCGATGGCTGGCAACGCCTTGGGCTTGGAGCCAGTGCTCGGTATCGTGCACCAAGCCCTCAGGACCGCAGAGGTAAAAAGAGGCCTCCCGGTTGGAAAGATGCTGGGCAAGGACCGTGGTATCGATGCGACCGTGATGGAGGAGACCTTTGAGCGATTCTTGGCCTTCCAGACTACGGCTCAAGCAATGCACCACCTGAAGGCGATGGGGGTATTCATCCTGAAGGCGGTTCAAGGCCTCGCCAAAGATGACTTCTTCGGCACTTCGGCTTCCGTAGAGCAATAGGATATGGGGAGACGAGGGATGGCGCAACGCCATCGATAACATCGAAAACAAGGGGGTAATGCCCGAACCAGCTCCCACCAAAACCACCGGAGGCAGGGTGGAAATCGCGGGGTCCAGGGCAAAATTTCCGTACGGGGGCAATACATCCAAGCGATCCCCTTCGTGGAGGTTGTCCAACAAATGATTGGAAATCAATCCCCCCGGCAACCGCTTGACGCAGACCCCGAGGGTGGGGAGCTCTGCAGGATCCGTGAAAATGGAATAGGAACGACGGTAGCTTTGGCCGTTGATGGAAACCATCAAGGTCAAGAATTGACCCGGAACAAAGGAAGAAATTTCTTCGCTACGGAAATAAATCAAAAGGGCGTCCGGAGTTTCCCGTTCCAAGCGGTGGACGACGAGGCTGAGTTTTTCGGTCATGGGTTTAGGAATTGGTGTGGACGGCGACCATATCGCGGCGACCGACCCAAACCATGCGTTGGTTAACAAAATTGGCATCGCAGAAGGAAGCAGTCCCCGCTGCGTTTCCGCCTGTTCCGTGAAAATCCGAGAAGGCGGCATGCTGGTTGAGATAAATCGGACCGGTCAAGTTAAAGGAGACCGGAACAAAGGCTTCGGCCAATTGATCCGCTATGCGCTCACAGAGAGTGGCATCGTTGCAATAGATCCCGCAACTCAGGGCCCCGTGTTGTTTGATTTGTTCCAACATCAGGTTCATGGCCTGGTCCACTTCTGGGTAGGGAATGACAAAGGCAATGGGACCAAATTGTTCAGCACCAAACCAATCCTTGCGGTCCACGTTGGCTTCGACCAGCAAAGGGGAGCAGGACAGGGCATGCGGGAAGGCCTCGTGAGCCACGGCTTCGGACCCCAAGAGGACGGCATCGCCTGCCTGCTCTTGGAGGGAACGGATGCGTTCCATGGTTCTGGAATTTTGGACGGTCGCCAAAACACCGGGACCCATCTGAGGATGGTCTTTGATCTTGCGGAGGGCTTGGCGAAGCCCGTCCACCAAATCCTGGTAGCTGTGGTGTAGACCGCTGGCATCCGTGATTCCTTTGGTTGGAAGGAAAATATTTTGGGGGGCGGTACACATTTGCCCGGCGTACAACGAAATCGAAAAAGCCAAATTATCCCAAACCGCCTTGAGGTCCGGGGCCGAATGAACGAGCACGGCGTTGACACCTGCTTTTTCGGTAAAAACAGTTTTGCCAAAAAGGCTTTGGGCTTCCAACCATTGACCAAACTCGCTGTTGCCTGTATAATCGATGGTGCGGACCTCCGGATGGGTAGCCAGTTCCTTGGTGAGGGGATGGGCGGTGCTATCGCAGGCCAGTTGGCACAGATTGGGGCTGAATCCGTTTTCTTGTAACACCTTTTGGATGACCGCTGTGACAATAGCGATGGGGTAAACGGCTTTGGGATGCGGTTTGACCAAAACCGGATTGCCGACAGCCAGGCTGGCATAGATTCCGGGCAGGCTGTTCCAAGTGGGGAAGGTGGAGCATCCAATAACCAAGCCCACGCCTTTGCCGATCGGTTTCCAGGTTTTGTGCAATTCGACCGAGATTTTGCCCATGCTCTTGACCCAATCGGCCTGTTCGGCGTAGCGGGTTTGTTCCTGCCAGGCCATGGCAACGCATTCCAGAGCGCGGTCCGCGGCATGGGGGCCGGAGGCCTGAAAGGACATCATGTAGGATTGCCCGGTGGTGTGCATGGTCGCATGGGCGATTTCCACAAAATGATCGCGCAGGCGCATCAAGCTTTCCACTAAGATGGCGCACCGAAGTTCCGCCCCGGCTTGGAGCCAGGAACTGCGAGCTTGAACGGCTTTGGCGACCAGGGTTTTGTCCGCAAACACAGGATAACGAATACCGAGACCGCTTTGGAGGTACGGCGAAATTTCTTCACCCTCGAATCGCAGGGCTTGGTCCTGCAGAAGCCGGTCAAAATCCTTGTTGAGGGTGGCATGAAAGGCCGCTTCCCCCTCTGCCGCTGCTTCGGCGGGGTAGGCCTTGGGGTTCTCCGGGAAGGGGCTGTAATAACGACGGTCGTGCAACGCAGCAACGGCTTCTTGCAACAGCGGGCGGTGGGTTTCGATCAAGCTCATAGTTGGGTGTTGAATTCGGTAAAAATAGGTTAGTGCTTACCTTTACCGATAGCACCCTTCACCAACATTCGAGTCATATGAAAGGTTTTGAAACCTACCAAGAGAAGAAAATTCAAAGCATGCAAGGCGGAGGGACCGCCCGCATGGAGGCCCAGCATCGCAAAGGCAAATTGAGTGCCCGCGAGCGCCTCGATGTTTTGTTGGACCCCGGTTCGTTCGAAGAAATGGGCGGGTTGGTAACCCATCGTTGCCGAGATTTTGGTTTGGAAAACGAGGTCTACCTGGGAGATGGGGTGGTCACGGGTCTGGGCACCGTGAACGGTCAACGCATCGCCGTTTTTTCTCAAGATTTCACGGTCCTCGGAGGCTCCTTGTCCGAAACCCATGCCGAGAAAATCATCAAGCTGATGGACCTGGCATTGCGAATCGGGGTTCCGGTGGTGGGTTTGAACGACTCGGGCGGGGCCAGGATCCAGGAAGGCGTGACATCCTTGGCAGGTTATGCTGATATCTTCTACCGCAATGTCAAGGCCTCCGGGTTGGTACCCCAACTTTCGGTCATAATGGGACCTTGTGCAGGGGGTGCCGTTTATTCTCCGGCCATCACCGATTGGATTTTTATGGTGGAACAGACCTCTTATATGTTCGTTACCGGACCCAATGTGGTCAAAACGGTGACCCACGAAGAGGTGAGTTCCGAAGAACTGGGCGGGGCCACAACCCATGCCACACGCTCGGGCATTGCGCATTTTACCTACCCCAACGAGGTCGAATGCCTTCAAGCGGTTCGTAGGCTGCTGAGCTATTTGCCGCCCAATTGTGCCGTTCGGCCCCTGCGCGGTTCCGGTTGGCCCCAGCCCACCGCGTCGGATCGCCGGCCCGCCCTCGATCGCATCGTCCCCGAAAGTTCCAACAGCCCCTACGATATGCAAGAAGTGATTTCTGCCTTGGTGGACGAGGGTTCTTGGATGGAGGTACAGCCCGATTACGGGGGCAATATCCTGGTGGGCTTTGCCCGCATGGGCGATCAAACCATTGGGGTGGTGGCCAACCAGCCCATGATTCTGGCCGGGGTCCTGGACAACAATGCATCGCGCAAGGCGGCCCGCTTTGTCCGCTTCTGCGATGCTTTTCAAATACCCCTTTTGGTTTTGGTGGATGTGCCGGGTTTCTTGCCCGGAACCGAGCAAGAATGGAACGGGATTATTACCAACGGGGCCAAATTATTGTACGCCTTTTCGGAAGCTACGGTCCCCAGGGTTTCGCTCATTACCCGCAAGGCCTACGGTGGTGCCTACGATGTCATGAATTCCAAGCATATTGGTGCCGATATCAACCTGGCCTGGCCCTCCGCTGAAATCGCGGTAATGGGCCCCAAGGGTGCAGCCGAAATCATTTTTAAGAGCGAAATCGCTTCAAGCAAAAATCCTGAAGAGACTCTAAATCAAAAAGTTAACGAATACACCGAAAAATTTGCCAACCCCTATATTGCGGCCTCCAGGGGCTTTGTGGACGATGTAATTCTACCATCCGAAAGTCGAATGCGTATCCTTGGGGCCTTTGGCGCCCTTCAGACCAAAGCCCATCAGCCTTTACCCAAAAAACACGGTAACATTCCCTTATGATCAATCAACTTTTGAAAGCCCTTCTGTTCGTGGCTGTTTTTGGGCTGACAGCTTGGGCCGTTTTGGAAGGAACCCGAACCTGTTCCGAAGCATCGTCCGCCCCTAACAGCCTGCCGGTCCAGCCAGACCAAGCCAGTGGTCCGGTTTTGGGAGGTCCAAACAGCGGAACCTCCATGGCCTACATCCGTTCCGAGGAGGTGGCCCGGGATTTCCGTTGGATGGCCCGCCAAAAAGACGCCCTCAAGGCTCGTCTCCTGAAGGCCGAAAAGGAATGGGAGGGGGAGGCCTCTCGTTTTCAAAAAGACCTACAGGATTTTCAACGCAAAGCCGCCGGGATGGGGGAATCCCAACGTCAGATGGCCGAGCAGAGCCTTGCCCGTCGTCAGCAGAACTTGGAGGAAATGAGGGAGGGCATGGTGACCGAATTGTCCAAAACCGAAGAAGCGCTGGACGCTGAGTTAAGGTCCTTAATGGACGGGGAGTTCAAAGCCTTCGCCCAAAAAGCGGGGTACGATTACCTCTGGGCCCTGCAGCCAGGGTCGGGACTCTTGTACGGGGACAGTGCTCGCGATGTGACACGGAGCCTCGTTGACTTTTTGAACCAGCGGCACCCCCGCTAGTTTCAAGGTCTTCGTGGGGGGAGCGGACCGCTAGGGCCGGTTGGCCTACCAGAACCAGCCCTTGTCCAAGAAGACCCGAAAAGCAAGGCCTATAACGATGGCAGCCAAGATCCAAGTTTTCTGAGGCTTGAGCATCCGAAGATCCCGCACGATGATGAATTCCTTTTCCCGATAAAAGGGCAGAAACATCATCATGGCTACGTAAACAATCCCAAACTCTGCGAGGTAAATCATTTCGTGCATCGAGTCGCCCAAGCGGGGCATGGTTCCCGATCCTTGGAGGAAAAAGTCAACGCTTAGGCTGTGAAGTAACCCAATAAACAAGGAACCGGCCAGTACAGGCAGGCCTATAAAAAAGTGTAGATATTTAAGTCGTTGTCCTTTGTAAACCAAATGCTTAGAATACGCCGTTTCGAGTGCAAATAGAATCCAAATCGCTGAAAGGAAGAACAAAATACCCGCACTCAACATGGACAGGCCAAAGACCATGGAGGAACTGAGATACAACCATCCTGCCAGGTAACCAAATTCTTCGAAAGCTGCAATACCGGGCAAAACGGAACCCAAGGCCCGCATCATGCTATGCAAAAACAACCAAAAAGCAAAGGTTCGATACGGGCCTTCGCGTTGCTTGGTCCACTGAAACAAGGCCAGGTAGAGAACGAATTGGAGGAAATTAACGACCAAGGGAGCGCTAAAAATCGATACGGCATCGGAGCTTTCCCAGCCGGTGATGTTGGTGAAAAGGATTTTATGATAGAAAATTACGGGGCCTCGGTTGGACAATGACGCGAGCACCGCCGAGGCGATTTTGCCCGGAAAGTAAACGGCTAAATAACCCAGTACAAAAAAGGCAAACGAATTCAGCGCTGTATTGCGCAGGTAAAACGGAACATCTTTGGACGAAGACTTGAGGCTTTTGCCAGGATTGAAGACCATGCGTTCTTTGTCATCGGGCCCCAAACGTGACTCATCGGCCCGGTACAAATCCCCGTCGATACGGTCATCAATTCGAGATTTGGATCGTCGACGGTGCCCGCCCTGCGAACTGCCCGAAGACTTTCCTGATTTTGAACCGAATCCCAACATCTTATCAAATTTATTCAAATTTAGTATGAGGCCAAGATTTTCCCGTGTATGAGGTTTGGTTTAATCATCGAATCCTATTTTTAGTTACATAATTAATATTATGTATAATAATAAAAGTGGACTTCGAATCCAATCTGCAAAAACCTCCTTTGCTTTAACCTTTGTGTAAATCCAACCATTGTCTTCCAACCATCCCTTTATGAACGTGATTCCCTATTCAGCCTACTCTTATTGGGAAAAAGAACGTATGATCGGCCCCTGGGATTTTGTGATTATTGGCGCTGGTGTCACCGGATTGAACGCCGCGATCGAACTCAAAAGACAAAAACCCAACCTCCGGGTCTTGGTCCTCGAAGCCAAGAAATCCGGCGCGGTGGCCAGCTCCAGGTCGGCTGGTTTTTTGTGTTTGGGCAGCCCTTCCGAACAGATGTCATCGTTAGAGGCCCTTGGCGAAGCGGCTTGGTTGCACTGGACCGCGGCCAAGTGGGCCGGGATTCAGCGATTGCTTCGTCTCCTGGGGGCTAAATCGATGAATTACAAAAGGGTTAAGGCTTTTGAGGTCGTTCCGCCTCCTGGTGCCTTTCGTCGCAGCGATACGGATTTGGACCGTGTGGCCCAAAGTCTCCAGGAAATGAACGCATTGATGCAAAGGGTTGACTCGCATCCCTTGCCGTTTCGATCGGAACGCAAACGCGACAAGGCCACCGAAGTCCCGTTGCCTTTCCCGTATTACGGAGAACCCATTCGATTAAAAACCCAACAGGGTTGGGGAATGGATTCGACCCTGGCCCTGCCCATCGCCTTTGAAGGCCAGGTCCACCCCATTCTTTTGGTTGATTCCTTGAAGCGGTATGCGACCAATTTGGGAATTCAATTACTCAACGGTTTTCCCGTGGATTCCTTGGGTTCAGCAGACGCAGATTTGCAAGATATATATTTTGATAATCAATTGATAATTAAATCAAAAAATATTATCATTTGTACCAATGCTTTAACCAATGCTCTGCTTCCCACACCGCAGGTGATTCCTCAGCGAGGCCAAGTTTTGGTATCGGCTCCCATCGCAGGCGGGATGCCGGAACGGCTCAAAGGGAATTTTCACGGGGATGCGGGTTACCTCTATTACCGCAACTTAGGAAACGATCGCCTTCTATTGGGAGGAGCCCGCAACCTGGATTTTCAAGGCGAGCAGACCGATCGTTGGGTCGAGAATCCAGCCATTACCCAGCATCTCACCGATTACGCCCTTCAGGTTTTGGGTTTGAAGGCCGAGGGTTTGGTTTGGGAACAGGCCTGGAGTGGTACGATGGGCTTTACCCCCTCAGGGGTTCCCCACCTCCAAGCCTTGGGGACGCATCGTTGGTTGGTGGCTGGTATGAATGGAATGGGGATGGCCTTGGGTCCAGAAATGGGCCGACGTGTGGCGCGTTGGGCTTTGGCCCCCAGAAACGTTGATCCCCAAAAAGCAGGTTTGCTTCCCTAAACATCCCGGGCCGCTAACCATCGTTCGGCGTCCAAGGCCGCCATGCAACCGGAACCAGCGGCGGTGACCGCTTGGCGGTACATCTTGTCTTGGGCATCACCGGCCGCAAAAACCCCTTCCAAATTGGTTCGGGTTGTTCCGGGAACCGTCAGGAGATAACCCGTTTCGTCCATGTCCAATTGCCCCTTGAACAAAGCTGTATTGGGGCTGTGGCCAATGGCCACAAAAAAGCCCTGGATGGGGATTTCGGAGAGGGTTCCATCCAAATTGTTGCGCAATCGAACGGCTTCGACCTGGTCCTTTCCAAGGATTTCGTCGGTGCTGCTGTTCCAATGAACCATGAGATTAGGGGTTCGAAAAACCCTTTCCTGCATGGCTTTGGAAGCTCTTAATTCGTCACGACGTACGATGAGATGCACCGTCTTGCAAAGTTTGGCCAGATAGGTCGCCTCCTCCGCTGCGGTATCCCCTCCACCGACGACTGCTACATCCTGTCCTCGAAAGAAGAAACCATCGCAAACGGCGCAGGCCGAAACCCCGTGGCCGTTCAGTCTTTGTTCCGAAGGCAAACCCAGCCATTTGGCCGAGGCCCCTGTGGAAATAATGACCGCATCCGCGCTGAGGGTATGCTGATCATCCACTTTGATGATTTTGGGATGGGCATCGAGTCGGGCTTCGGTCACAATTCCGTATCGGATATCGGTTCCCATGCGTTGGGCCTGTTGCCGAAAATCCTCCATCATTTGGGGACCCATGATGCCGTTGGGATAGCCGGGATAGTTCTCAACATCCGTTGTAATGGTCAATTGACCCCCGGGCTGCAGGCCCTGGTACAATACCGGCTTTAACCCAGCGCGAGCGGCGTAGATGGCAGCGGTGTATCCGGCAGGACCGGAACCAATAATGAGGCAGGCATGATGTTCCATAGGAGGACAAAACTACAAGTGAAAAGTGCGAAAGACCCCGATTCGTTGACCGGTTCAAGGCCGTTCCGGCACCTTGAAAGTGTAATGAACCGACCCGTAACCGGCCCAAAGCCCCAAGACCCGGCCGCGAAGGGCGCGCAGATTGGTGGTTACCACCGGTTGGGCTCCAAAAGGCCCCCCACTCCCTCCGGTCGCTTGGGCCAATCCGCTCCAAAAAAGAAAATTGGTTCGGTCAATCGATGCCCATTTGATTTGAATGCTATCCCCTGCTCTGAACAAGCCAAACTCATCAAAGGTGGTTGAATCGTTGAACAAATAGGCTTCCTTGCCTCTGGGTAACACAAAATCCAAGGACTGGCCGTTGAAGAATTGGTCATCGTAAACCGAATTGAAGGCCGTGGACCATTGGTCTTCGTTTTGGATCCGACTGAAAACCCGAACATGGTCACCGGGTGCCTGCGGGTCCCGGTATCGATAAAAAAGTTGTACCAATTGGCTGTCTCTGGCGGTCGGTTGGCTGGATGGGTTGGCTTGTTTTTGCAAAAAGGCCCTGGAACGTACCCAAAGGCTGTCAATCCGAGAGGGGACCGGTACTTTGGTTTCACCAACGATTTCGTGATCCGGATGCAGGATATGAATTCGGTAGGTCCGGTTGTGACGCCCCCTGATTTTGGTGCCTTGGTAATTAAAAACCGTCCAGTATTGGAGAATCGGCAAGGCCGGAAAGAGCAGCGGCTTGAGCGTGTCCAACTCGGTATGACCCAAGGAGTCGGTGGATTGCACCGTAATGGTCGCCGAATAATCCAACAAGTTGAGAACGGCGTTGAGGTCCACCGGGTCAAAGTACGCTGAATTTCGACTGATACAGACCTTGATGAGCGAGTCCGGTTCCACCACCCCGTACACAACCAAATGCGGTTGGGGCGGCGGCAAGTTGAGGTCGATATTCCGCTCGCAGCTGCTACCTCCCATGAGAACCATCCATAGGAGAATTCCACGTACAGCCATACCTGTTTGGAGATTTTTTAGAATTTGAAGTTCCACGTGACGGAAGGAATAATGGGGAACAAGGAAACCTTTTTGGCCTGGATCTGGAGGGTGCCTTGTTGGAGGGAACCCTCGTTGTCAAGGTAGATAAAAAAGGGATTCAAACGGCTGTAAACATTGTAGATCGCAAAGACCCATTCTCCTTTGTACCGACGCCGTCCGCTACCCTGCGCCGTCTCGCCAGCGCTTTGATTGGATGGTGTATAAACCGCCGAAAAATCCAGCCGATGGTAGTGTGGTAATCGAAAACTGTTGCGTTCTCCTATCTGGTCAATAATTTGACCTTCAAAGAAATACCTCGATTCAGGTAAGGTATAAGCGTTTCCGGTTGAATAAACAAAAGTCCCCGAGAACTTCCAACGCGGACTCTGAACCCAGGTCCCTACCACCGATAAATCGTGCCTTCGGTCAAATTTGTAGGGGTAGGCCTTTCCTTGCATAATATCATCAAAAAAGCGGTTGGTCCAAGACAAGGTATACCCAACCCAACCGGTCAATTTGCCTCGATTTTTTTTAACAAAAAGTTCCATTCCGTAGGCCTCTCCCCTGCCAAAGACCAGGTCGTTTTCGATTAAGGGGTTGAAGCCGTTGACAGCCCCTTCGCGGAAATCGATTTGGTTTTGGAGGTCTTTGTAATAAATCTCGGCCGATGTTTCAAAGGTGTTATCGAGGAAGTTTCGGAAATAACCGGCTGCGTATTGCAAGCCAATTTGAGGTCGGACCTTCAGGGTACTGGGGATCCATAAATCGGCCGGCAAGGAGGTCCCAGACGAAGACGCCAGATGGATGAACTGGAGATTGCGAGTGATTGCAAATTTGATGGAAGATTGCTTATCCACCAGATAACGTAGGTTAAGTCGGGGTTCCCAGGCCGGGTAGCGAACAACCTTTTCGCCGGGCCCAAAGCCTACGCTGTCCAATCGAGTCACCAAGGTAGCGTCGGTGTATCGTTCGTAGCTGTAAGGACCGTATTGTTGAAAGACAGCGAAACGAATTCCCGCATTGACCTGCCAGCGATCGGTGATGTCCCATTCATCCCGAAAATAGGCGGACCATTCGATGGCGTTCAAACGTCGGATATTGTTGGTTGCAATGTCAAAATCACCGGCTCTGCCTTCGACTACACTGGGCAAAAACCAATGCCGGATGAGTTGACTACCAAATTTGAGACGATGCCGGGTGGATAACTGGTAATCCAAATCTTGCTTGAAGGTGAGGTTGCGGACCCCTGAATTGAGGTTGATGGTAAAATCGTTTTGGGTAAAGCGGGTGCCAAATTCAAAATCGCTGTAAACCAATGAATGATTGGCAAAAAGCCGGGGGCTCAGGATTCGGTTCCATCGCAGAGTCGCCGTTGAGTTACCCCAGGGTATGCTAAAGCGGAAACCATTTTCTCGGTTGTTAA
>Ga0114981_10002269_pt1 | contig 12446 bp, 11 predicted proteins | sample S_140806_MF_Meta_FD_87028 | JGI IMG/M metagenome (GOLD analysis project Ga0114981, IMG submission 87028) | Freshwater microbial communities from Lake Simoncouche, Canada to study carbon cycling - S_140806_MF_MetaG | ecosystem: Environmental > Aquatic > Freshwater > Lake | place: Lake...
AAGGATAAGCCAATTGGAGAAAGCAACAATTCCGCTAGCGTTATAACAAAATAGGCAGCAGTAAAAACAAGGAGAGATGTTTTACCGTCTGCATCAGCAAAAAAGCGGTTCACATAAAAGACATAGAAAGCTCCACCAAGAAATAGGAATGCCATTCCAAATTTCACGAAATAATTAGGTTCAATTTTTCTTTTTTTCATCCAAATCCAAAGTAATCCGATTAAAGGACTAAAAAGAACTACAAATAAAGAATTAGAAGAATTATTTACGACATTTGGATCCATGTTAAAAAAGAATAAGTCCGTATGTAAATTGTCTTTTGCAAACAAACTTAAGGAGCCACCACTTTGCTCGAAGAAAGCCCAAAATAAGATAGATAGCAGAATAAATACGAGTGCTGCAAGCATTTTTTTATTTTCTTCCCAACCTAGTTTAAGCATTTCATATATCAAATATATTAGAGTTGCAGGTCCAATGACATACATGAAAATATCAGTATAACGCGTGTTTGTTATCATAAGATAAATACATGGCAGAATTAAAATTGAGCCAGCATAAACCATCCATTGATTTCTTTTTGCAGTACTTGGATTACTTGTAGCAGGAGGCAATCCAATTGGCCCAAGTTTTGATTTCGTGACTAAAAAAGTAGCTAATCCAATAATCATAAATCCTCCTGAAAGTAAAAAAGCGACATCCCACGAATACATTTTTCCAACGTAAACACAAATCGCACCTCCGAAAAGCGCACCAACATTTATACCTGCATAAAATAATCCAAAGCCAGCATCACGACGAGCATCACCTTCTTTGTACAATTCTCCGACCATTGTAGAAATATTCGGTTTAAAAAATCCAGTTCCAATAATTAAAAGGCAGATGCCATAATAAAAATAATCATGAGCTGAAATCCCCAAAACAACACTTCCAGTAATCATAAGAATTCCACCCCAAAGCAATGATTTTTGGAAGCCCAAAATTTTATCAGCAAACAATCCACCAATAAATGTAAAGGCATAAACAAATGCTTGAATTGCGCCATATTTTAGATTTGCACTCTTATCACTAAGCAATAATACATCCACCATAAAAACAGTGAGCATACCACGATTTCCGTAGAAACAGAAACGCTCCCACATTTCTATAAAAAACAAATACCACAATTGCTTGGGGTATTTGCCTTTAAAATCCTGAATTTGTTCTAAGGTTATTTCAGCACTATTTGCCATTATAATACGTTATTTTCTTTCATTACTCGATTTAACCAGCGCAGCATAGCAAATAAGATAATCGCAGCAGCCATTACTAAAGCAAAGTTTAGGTAGAAGAAATTTTCTTTTTGTTCGGTAGTTTCCCAAAGACTTGAAAGCATCCCTGAAAGTTTATTTCCAACAGAAATCGCTAAGAAAAATCCTCCCATCATTAAAGCAGTGATTCTTGGTGGACTTAATTTAGAAACCAATGAAAGTCCCATTGGTGATAAACATAATTCTCCAATAGTTATTACGCCATAGGAAGCCAACAACCATAAGGAACTTGCTTTACCAGTCATGTCATTGGTAGCAAATACTGCCCCAACCATAACTAAAGCAGATAATGCAGTAATTATTAGTCCTATGAAGATTTTAGTAGGAGTACTTGGCTCTCTTTTTCTTCTTCTAAAGAAACCCCATACACCAACCATTACAGGCGTTAGCAAAACAACCCAAAAAGGATTAATAGATTGGTATAATTCTGTAGAGTAGAGTTTTAAATCCTTGCCTTTTTGAGGGATTTTTTCTTTTGGAAGATTACTAAAATACATTCTTGATTTCTTCTGCAACTCAATGTTACTGTTATATGAAGCTCTTGCATTTAATTCAGCTTTCGTAGAACTTGGCATCGTTTCAGTAATCTTCTCTAATTTAGCAATTGAATCTTTGAAAGTTTTATTATCTGAAGATACTAATTCATTATTAACCACCAGTTGTGCCATTCCTGCCTTATCTGCAACCCCTGCAACTCCTGCTGACATTTCTCTATCTGTATGGTCTTCTGCCCAAATAGTAAGCGCGTCTCCATTTTGATGGAAGATAGCAAAGAATAAAATCACACAAGTAAATACAGCTAAAAGTGCTTTAATTGCACGGCTTTCCTTTGCCTCTGATTTGAAAGCTAAATAAATGAAGAATCCAATCACCGGAAGACAACCGATAATAAAAGCATCATTCGTATCAGATCCTAAGAAATTACCAGGGAGCATGTATCCTAAAGTTCCAAAAAGGAACATCGGTAAAACAGTTAAACCTAAAATTTTTCCTGTTGACATATCTCCATCTTGAAGCGGTTTAACGACATCATACGATTTAATATGCTTATTCCCTAAAATAAAGATTACTACACCAACTAACATACCAACACCTGCTGCAGCAAAAGCAGCTCCCCAACCATAATTAATACGCATGTAGGCAGCGACAAAATTGCAAATGAATGCACCAATGTTTATACCCATATAAAAGATATTGAAACCTGCATCTTTTTTGTCTTTTAAAGAATCTTCACTATATAAACTTCCGACTAACGTAGAAATGTTAGGCTTGAAAAATCCATTTCCTAAAATAATTAATAGAAGAGCAAGGTAAAAAGTGGTTGTCGAATGAACTGATAAAAAGAAATAACCGCAAGCCATCATTAATCCTCCTATTATAATCGATCTTCTGTATCCTAAAAGTCGGTCAGCAATTAAGCCACCAATAAAAGGTGTTAAATAAACTAACCCAAGATAAGTACCATAGATATCAGATTTTGTACCATCTGAGAATCCCATCCCCCCATTATTCCACCCATCAATCATGTATAATGAGAAAATCCCAAGCATTAAATAATAGCCAAAACGCTCCCACATTTCAGTCCCGAACATGTACCAAAGTCCCTTTGGATGTCCAAATTTCATTTCTATACCATTTGTTTGTTTTAAGTCTGTCGCCATTTTTTTTTGAATTAATTAGAGTCGAATTTAGCAATAATAATTAAATTGAGACATTTTATTTAAAAAAACTTAGATTTACTAAAAATACATTATTTTAGCAAAAATATAAACTATAAAAATTATGAAAATATTTATCCTTTTTATTGCTACTTTTTGTTCATTAGGCATTTCTTTTGGGCAACTTTTTTCTGAAAATTTTGATTCATATGCTGTTGGTTCCTATTTGGGTCCCCAATCGTCTTCTTGGTCCACATGGAGTGGAACTGAAGGAAATACAGAAGATGTTACAATTACAAATAATAATGCGAATTCAGCGCCTCATTCAATTTACTTCTCATCAACTGCTGCAACTGGCGGTCCTCAAGATGTGATTTTAAAATTTGGACAAGTTTACAATTCAGGAATTTTCACATTTGAATCAGATTTTTATGTGAATTCAGGGAAAACTGGCTATTTTAATTTTCAAGCTAATCAAACGGTTGGTCAAGTATGGGCACTTAATGTAAATTTCGATTCTGGAAATTTGTATGTAGACGATGGCATAACCACAAATTTAGTAAGCGCATCTTATCCTCAAGCTGCTTGGTTTAGCTTAAAAATTGAAGCGAATTTAACACTTCATATCTGGAAGGCTTATCTAGATGGCGTTTTAGTTGGTACTTGGACAAATGGTATAAATACCCTTGCATCTACAGACTTTTTTCCAGTAACAAATAGTCAATTTTATGTTGATGATGTAATGTTTAATCATGTTCCTTATGTGCTTCCTACTTTAAATGCTATTGTTTCAAATGTAGCTTTAGGTGGAGAAATAGCTGGTCAAACTGCCACTCCATTAATTTCAATTCAAAATGGAGGTGCAACAGCTATTAATTCATTTGATGTCTCTTTGTCTTATAACAATATTTTATATAATTCAAGTGTCAGTGCGCAAAACATTGCAAGTATTGCAAGTTATAATGTTACAATGCCTTCATTTCAATTGGTTCCGGGTAATCAAACCTATACAGTTGTAATTTCAAACATCAATGGTGGAAATGACGACCTTGCTGAAGATAACACATTATCGGGTTCAATTAATCCTGTTGTTCCTGCTCCAGGAAAAATGGTTATTGGTGAGGAAGCAACGGGAACTTGGTGTCAGTGGTGTCCTCGTGGTGCAGTTTTTATGGATCAGTTTGAAACGAAATACAATCAGTTTTGGGAAGGAATAGCTGTTCATAATGGAGATCCAATGACAGTTGTTGAGTACGATTCTGGAATTGGGGCATTTATCGGAGGTTACCCAAGTGCAATTGTTGATAGGGGTACTGATGTAGATCCATCTGGAATGTCTCCTGACTTTTTTGCGCGTTTGCAAATCCCTCCAGTTGCCACATTAATTAACGGTGCAACTTGGGATCCAACAAGTCGTATTTTAAATGTTTCAGTAAAAGCAGATTTCGCTTTAGCAGCAAATAGTTCATATAAGTTGGCATGCGTTTTAACAGAAGATGGTGTAACTGGAACAGGTTCAGGATATAATCAATCAAATGCTTACGCTGGTGGAGGGAACGGAGTTATGGGTGGCTTTGAGTCATTACCAAGTAGTGTTCCAGCAGCACAAATGGTTTATGATCATGTAGCCCGAGCAATTGCTCCGAGTTTTACTGGTGAGGTTAATAGTTTTCCTGCAACTGTTCTTGCTGGTCAATCTCATACCTTGAATATTTCTTTTACACTTCCAGCAACGTGGGATGAAAACAGCATCAATATAATCGGACTTTTACTGGATCCTCAGGGAAGAATAGACAATGCAGGAAAAGCTACAATCGCAGAAGCGGTAGCAAATGGCTATGTTGCAGGGTTATCAACAATTTATGGAGAGAATTTAGAGAAAATTATGACAGTTTATCCTAATCCAGCAAGCAGTAAGACAACAATTCATCTTAACTTAGAATCTCAAGCATCTGTTGTCTTAAGTTTATTAGATGTTTCTGGAAAAGTGTTAAGTTCAAAAAATTACGGATCGCTGAATGGTTCATGGAACCTAGATTTAAATACGTCAAATTATACTGCAGGAGTTTATTTTATAACTGTTTTAATAGATGGAAACAAAATAACAAAGCAATTGATTATCGAATAGTTTAATTTTTACGATAGTTTTAAAGGCTTCCACTTAGGGAGCCTTTTTTTTGCTTTAGATTGTGCCGAAACAAAATCAAAGACTATCTTTGCCCAAAAATAAAATCATGGCAACAACAGCAGAAATAAGAAATGGTTTGTGTATTCGTCACAATGAGAAATTATTTCAAGTAATAGAGTTTCAGCATGTGAAACCTGGAAAAGGCCCAGCTTTTGTTCGTACTAAAATGCGTCAAATCGAAACTGGTCGTGTAATTGACAACACTTTTTCTGCGGGACATAAAATTGAAATTGTGCGCATCGAAAACCGCGAATACCAATATCTTTATCAAGAAACGGAGTCGTATGTTTTTATGAATAATGAAACGTATGAGCAAGTAAATATTCCATTAAAGATGGTTGAGAAACCGTATTTCTTGCAAGAAGGGATGATTGTAAATATCTTGTTTCATGCAGAAGAGGAAACGCCCTTAGTGGTAGAATTACCGATGTATATTATTTCTGAAGTTACGTATACTGAACCAGGTGTGAAAGGAGATACTGCAACAAATTCTATGAAAGCAGCAACAATTGCAACAGGCGCAGAGGTTAAAGTTCCATTATTTATTGTTAATGGTGAAGTAATCAAAATTGATACGCGAACAGGTATTTATGTTGAACGAGTAAAAAAATAAGATTTAGCATGAGAAATACTGCATTATCATATAAACACATTGAATTAGGAGCTAAAATGGTTCCTTTTGCAGGGTACAACATGCCCGTGCAATATGAAGGTGTAAATGCAGAGCACCTTACAGTTCGAAATGGAGTAGGGGTATTTGATGTTTCTCATATGGGAGAATTTATTCTTCGTGGATCAAATGCTTTGGCTTTAATTCAAAAATTTTCATCCAATGATGCTTCTGTTTTATTTGATGGGAAAGTACAATATACTTGCATGCCAAATGGAAAAGGTGGAATAGTTGACGATCTTCTAATTTATCGTGTAAGTGAAAATGAATATTTCTTGGTTGTAAATGCTTCAAATATCGAAAAAGATTGGGCTTGGATTTCTTCATTGAATGATTTGGGTGTTGAAATGGAAAATGTTTCTGATGCTTATTCTCTTTTGGCTGTCCAAGGTCCAAAAGCAGCTTTAGCTATACAGGAATTGACAGACATTGCACTTTCTGATATGGTTTATTACACCTTTAAGCATGGAAATTTTGCAGGAGTTGAAAATGTTTTGATTTCAGCTACTGGTTATACTGGATCTGGAGGTTTTGAAATTTATGTGAAAAATGAAGATGCAGAAAAAGTTTGGGATGCACTATTTAGAGCTGGTGCTGCGTTTGGAATAAAACCAATTGGTTTGGCAGCAAGAGACACTTTGCGTTTAGAAATGGGTTTTTGCTTGTATGGCAATGACATTGATGATACAACTTCTCCCTTGGAAGCAGGTTTATCTTGGATAACAAAATTTACAAAAGATTTTACAGATTCTGAATTTCTATTGAACCAAAAAAAATCAGGTCTGAAACGCAAATTAGTTGCTTTTGAAATGATTGATCGTGGAATTCCAAGACACGATTATCTGATAAAAGATTCTCTTAATAACCTTATTGGAAAGGTGACTTCTGGAACCATGTCGCCAAGTAGACAGATTGCTATTGGAATGGGTTATGTAGCAACAGAGTTTTCAATTGTAGGAACTGAAATTTTTATCGAAGTTCGAGAAAAAAGTATAAAGGCGAAAGTAGTTGCCTTACCTTTTTATAAAGAATAAATGCCGGTTTTTAGTTACAAGCACAATTTGCCTGGAATTCTTTGTGTTTCCATTGAATCCAATATTCTTGAAAATTTTCAGGTGTCTTAATTAAAGAGCTTATTTCTAATTGTTCACAAACGGCAATTCCTAAAAGTTGTTTTTTGCGTTTTTCAATTGCAGGATCATGATCCCAACCTCCTGAATGATCAAATCCTGTCCTTGCTTCACAAAGGTTTTGTACACGTTTAAAAGGGATGAAGATTTCAAGTTTAACGGAACCTAAATTATCCATATCGATTGAAGTCATCCTGATCTTTTTTAAGTCAACTTTAGCGTATTTTTTGTTGTCAAATAGACTTTTAAGTTTTTTTCCAACCTCTCCTGAAATTAAATTTGACATGCGATGTGCTGTATCAATTATTTCACCCTTATGGATAGTGAATTCAGGACCTGAATAATTTACTTTACAGAAAGAATCGTTGCAGACTATAACAAGGTTTTTTTCAGGTTTTGTTTTAGTATTTTTAACTTCTTTTTTAGGGTTACTGCATGAGAAAATGAGTAAAGCGGATAATGTAAGAGCAGATATTTGAGTGAGTAAATAAGAGTTAGAAGCCAAAATTATCATATCCATTCTGTGTTAAGAGTTGGTAATTTTCTTCATTAAATTTATACAATTGTGATGGCTTATGAGGAACACCGCGTTGTTTTTCTTTTAAATTAGTTAAGATATTTAATTTTTGAATCTTCCTCCTAAAGTTTCGCTTGTCTAGGGGTTTTTTAAAAATACATTCGTACAATTTATGTAATTGACTTAAGGTGAATTTTTCAGGAAGCAAGTTAAAACCAATTGGTTGAATTTTAATTTTTTGTTTTAATTTTTCTTTTGCTACTTGAAGTATTTCAAAATGATCAAAAGCCAATTCTTCTATTTCTGAGAGCGGAATCCATTCTGCTTTTTTTGCAAAGGAATGAGCTCTCGGTACAAAATCATCAATTTTTACGAGGGAATAATAAGCTGCAGTTATTACGCGCGCATTTGGCTCATCTCGAATAGATTTTAACCATTCACGGTCAGATTCTTTGTTCACACGATTAGGATTACCAAAAGCACCCACCTGCTCTAAATAAATATCTTTAATCCCTGTTAATTCCTCCAAAACACGATAAGCGGCTTCATCTAAATCTTCCTCTTCATAAATTAAATTTCCAGGTAAGGCTCTTAAATTTTTTGAATTTCCTAAGTTTTGACCACGATCAATTAATAAAACCTTAATTTGTTCAAAGTCAAAACCAAAAATTACGCAGTCAACTGAATTATTTGGATTGAGATCTGTTTTTTTTCTAGTATTACCAACCATATTTAAGATTAATGATTATCTTTGAAAGTGTCTAAAAGACAATTTGGCATTAATTCATTCATAATTATTTTATGCATTTTATAGTAGAAAGTGGTTCAACAAAAAGCGATTGGGTTCTAGTTGATAGTAAAAATAATCAAAGTTTTCATACAACAATCGGCTTCAATCCATATTTTCATTCTTCAGAATTAATTACAAGTGAAATAATGAAGAATTTAGATATTATGAACGTAGCTCCTGAGATAAAAAGAGTTTATTTTTATGGTGCAGGCTGCTCAAGTTCTGAAATGAATGCAATTGTTGAGGCAGGCTTAAAAAAAATATTCGTTAATGCTTTTATTTTAGTGGAGCATGATTTGTTAGCTTGCGCATATGCAACATATACCGGAAGACCAGTGATTTCGTGTATTATCGGTACAGGTTCAAATTCTTGTTTGTTTGATGGCGAAAATTTAAGCGAAGTTGTTCCCGCTCTTGGTTATATTCTAGGTGATGAAGGAAGCGGCAGCTATTTTGGTAAGCAGTTAATTTCTAGTTTTTTGTACCATCTTCTTCCAAAAGATATTGAGGCAGATTTTATTGAAACCTATCAATTAGATAAAGAATCTTTGGTGAATCGTATCTATCGCGAGCCAAACGCGAATGTATTTATCGCCTCGTTTATGCCTTTTATTGCAAAACACAAGGATTCACCATTTTTTCGTAAAATGGTTACTGATGGATTTAAAAAATTCATGGAAATTCATGTTTGTTGTTATCAAGATTACACTAGTAAAGAAGTAAATTTCGTTGGCTCAATTTCATTAATTTTTGAGCGAGAATTAAATGCCGCTGGAAAGGAACTGGGAATTATAATTGGTCGAATTATTCCAAAACCGATTCATGCTTTAGTTCAATATCATTTAGATTATGTTTTAAAGCAACAAATAATTTAATTTCACTCAGATTCTTTATTCCTATGAATTACCTTAAGAAAATCTTATTTATAATTCTAGGTCAGAGAAGCTATTTAAAGCTCCTGCATCGCGTTTTTTATCTCTTATATGATTTAAAATTCCTTGGTTTTAATCAAAAGTTTAAGTTCCATTATGCTGTTAAGAAGATTATAAAATCTGATTTTATTGTTCTTGATCTTGGAGCAAATTTGGGTTATTTTGCTAAAATTTTTTCCCGGCTTGCTAAAAATGGAAAAGTTATATGTGTTGAACCTATTCCTGATTTTTTCTCAACTTTGACCTATTTTTTAGGGCACAAAAAAAATACTGAGATTTACAATTTTGCTCTAGGAAATGAAGCTGGAGAAACTACAATGGTTTTACCTGAATCTAACGGATTTATAAGAACCGGATTACCTCACATTGCAAGTTCTGAAAAAGAAATCGCCAATAATAAATCTCAACTTGTGGAAATCAGGAAAGCTTCAGATTTTATTTCTCAAATTCCACATATTGATTACATAAAATGCGATATTGAAGGGTATGAAGCTATTGTTTTTGAAGATTTTAAATCCTATTTAATGAAAGTTAGACCGCTTATTCAAATTGAAATTGGACAGGAAAATATAGCTAAAATGTTGGAATTATTTACAGAACTTGATTACCTTCAATATGGCATTTCAAATTTTTCTTTTGTGTCGGAAAAAGGAGATGGAACACAACAAGAACCTGGTGATTTTTTATTTATTCCAGCTGACAAAAAAACATACTTTGAATCTCTTATAAAATGAAGATAATCCTAGTTTTACTTCTTCTTCCCCTTGTATTCTCATGTAAAAAAGGAACTGGAAATTTTATAATTAAAGGAAAAATTACAGATGAAACTTTCTCAACTGGCTTAGATGCTGCCATCATTAAATTATACAAAGTTCCTGTGGCTTCAAGTTCACGGATCTTAGTTGATAGTTTTATCCTACAAGAAGATGGCACCTATTCCTTTACTTTTCCGCGTGAAAAAATTGAAAAATACATATTAGTAGTTGAAAAAAATCTTTATTTTAAATTGGAAAAAGAAATTTACTATTCAGATTTGACCGTAAACGAGCCATTGATTTGTAATTATGGCACAAAAGCTAAATCTTGGGTGGAATTACGTTTTGTAAATGCTGATGTACAGCCAAGTGATCACTTTAGATATATAAAACAAGCTGGACTTGTAGGCTGTGAAGAATGCTGTTCAAATACAGAAGAAAATATCTACGCAAATCCCTATTTTTCTCGATTTTGTATTAATAACGCGAATGAATTGTACTCCATTCTTTATTGGAATATTGGAACTTTTCAGCAAGGATATAAGGAAGTACTGACGGTTCCTTTTGATACAACTCTTCTGTTGATCAATTATTGAGCTCGGTTTGTGCTTTATGATTTCTTTCTAATATAACTACCTTTGCATTTAGTAAAAAACAATGAAAGAAAAAGAAGCGACAAGAATCAATAAATACTTAAGTGAAATTGGCTATTGTTCTCGTCGAGCAGCAGATAAATTAATTGAAGAAAAGCGCGTTTTTGTAAATGGTTTAATTCCCGAAATGGGCACCAAAGTTTCTGATTCTGATGAGATTGTTGTTGATGGTGTAAGAATTCAAAAAACGGATATTAAACCTATTTATATTGCATTTAACAAGCCAATAGGTATCGTTTGCACAACTGATACAGGAGTTGAAAAAGATAATATTATCGACTACATTAATTTTCCTTCGCGCATCTTTCCAATTGGACGCTTGGATAAAAACAGTCACGGCCTTATTTTTCTTACCAATGATGGCGATATCGTTAATAAAATTTTACGAGCGAGTAATAACCATGAAAAAGAGTATGTGGTGCGCGTAAATCGACCTGTAACCTCTGAATTCATTCATAGAATATCAAATGGAGTTCCAATTTTAGAGACAACAACGAATAAATGTGCTGTTCAACAAACTGGAAAGGATGAATTTAAGATCATTTTAACGCAAGGTTTAAATCGGCAAATTCGAAGAATGTGTGAGTTTCTAGATTACCGTGTTGTATCGCTTAAAAGGATTCGAATTATGAATATTAACTTAGATATTCCGCTGGGGAAATGGCGTTACTTTTCTTCAGATGAATTGCAAGAGCTTAATCGCTTGGTTGAAACTTCAGTTAAAACATACAAAGAGGAAATAGATTCCGATACGGAATAGTTAGCTACGAGTGTTCGAAAACAATAAATAAAAACTTAAAAATGACTAAAAAAGAATTAATTAAACGATTGAATTGGTATTATCCAATGGAAAAGATGCACGCATTTATGACTATCCCATTAATTACAATCTATTTGCTTTTTACTAATTCGTTTTTAGATATAATATTTCTTTTATATGGTTTAGTTCTTTGCATTTTTATACTATTTCAGGGGCAACATTATTGGAAGCTAAAACTTAATAAGCTTAAGGGAAAGCCATTTGACCAAAATAAGAATCTAACATTTTTTAGAAAATCAAGAAAAATCAACCTTATTATGATAGGTTTAATACCGTTAATATTTATTATCCAACTTTATCTTACCAATTGGACATTAAAAACAGAGAATTTGATGTCTTGGGCGAGTATTGCAAATGTTTTTGGCATTCTTGAACACATAAATTATTACAACAGACAACTAATGATAGACAATACATCAGACTTAAACTATGTAATGAGATACAGAAAACTTAAAATTGCAAGTTTGGAAAAAGACTTATTGGAAAATGAAATTTAAAACACCAGCAGCTAACAGGAGTTTGAAAAAAAAAAGCGGGGTCCGTGCTCAAATAAAGCTTTGTGCTTCGTGTCAAGTTCGGTGTTGGCGGATAGTTTAGTGCTTCGAAATCCGCTTATACGCAAAGCACCAAATCGTTTATTTTATTTTCACCTGAATAATTTCTTGGTCTCCAGTTTTTGATACTGCTCTTCTATCAATGCAAAAACCGGGGCAGGCAATAATTTTTTCTTCGTCTACTAATACAAGTTGCTGTTCTCGTTCTAAATTCGGCACTTTTGCACTTGTTAAGACATCAGAAATCAGTTTAGAGCCTTTTAAACCTATGGCATGAATTCTATCTCCAATCTCCCATTTTCGCAATGAGATTTTACCTGAAATTTTTTCTGGATTTAAATAAAAAGTATTTTTATTAAAGTCTTTAGGGACTTCTATAACTTTACATATTTCTATGCTCGGAAGCTTAAATTTTTGGGTGTTTGTATTATGAAAAACTAGACTATTAGCTTCTCGAATTACAGAATTATAT
>Ga0114981_10002273_pt1 | contig 12438 bp, 11 predicted proteins | sample S_140806_MF_Meta_FD_87028 | JGI IMG/M metagenome (GOLD analysis project Ga0114981, IMG submission 87028) | Freshwater microbial communities from Lake Simoncouche, Canada to study carbon cycling - S_140806_MF_MetaG | ecosystem: Environmental > Aquatic > Freshwater > Lake | place: Lake...
GGCATCGCGGCTGAGCGGCTGAGTGCCGAGCTTGATGAAACGGCCGCCGGTAGTACTGGCGAGCTGCTGCAGGACGCCTTTTTCGAGCTTCGAGCGGACGACGTTGTTGTTTTCATCGCGGATGTAATCGCCCGGGACATTGGGATCCGGAATGAGGGTGCCGCCTTCCGTGCCGACGCCGACGGTGATGACGGAAACCTGCGCGGTGGTGAGCGTTGGAATCCAAGTGGTGAGGCTGGCATCGGCATCGCCGCCGTCGGAGAAGACGATGAGGACGAAATTGCTCTTGGGGAGCGGCTTGATGGCCCGCAGGGTGACGTCGAGCAGGTCCGCTAGATTGCTCCCCCCCCATTCGATGACGTTCTGGTCGAAGACTTGGAGAGACTCGAGGATGGCATTGTGATCGGTGGTGAGCGGAGCCTGGAGGTAAGCACGCCCGGCGAAGGCGAGGAGGCCGATGCGCTCCCCTTTGAGTTCCATGATGAGATCATGGGCGGCGAGCTTTGCCCGCGTGAGGCGATCCGGGGCGACATCGCGAGAGAGCATGGAGCGAGAGGTATCGAGGGCGATGAAGATGTTTCGGCCTTTATCCGGCCTGTCGATGGTCTCAGCCCCCCACTGCGGCCTGGCGGCGGCGATGATGAGGAAGGCGAGGGCGAGGAGGTAGAGCGTCCAGATAGTCCAGGAGAGGGCTTTGGAGATGCCGGTGACGAGGAGGCTGCGGAGGCGCGGCGCGGTGAAGGCCCTCACGGCTTTGGAGGAGCGTGCATCGAGCCACGCTTTGAAAAGCAGCAGCAGCGGCACCAGGAGGAGGAGCCAGAGGAGCTTTTCGTGAGCAAACAGGATGTGCGGCATGCGATGAATCAGGCTGGGAGCGTCTCAGGGGCGGTCTGGAGCAAGATGACGGAGAGCAGGAGGGCGAGCAGGAGGCTGGCTCCAGCGGCGTAGAGAGGCCAGTGGAAGAGCTCTTCTACCTCGGTGAACTTGCGCCTCTCGATCTTGGTTTTTTCGAGCTTGTCGATGGTGCTGAAGACTTCGGAGAGGGAGTTTAAATCCTGCGCCATGAAGAACTGGCCGTTGCCGATGGCGGCGACTTCTTCGAGCGTCTTCTCATCAAACAACTGCTGCCCCACGGGAGTGAAGGTGCCACGGCGAGGATCGGGGATGACATGCACGCCAGGCGTGCCGAAGGCGATGGAGTAGATTTTGATGTCGAGCGTGGCACCGAGCCGGGCAGCATCCTGCGGAGAGAGGCGGCCGGAGTTGTTGGCACCATCGGTGAGCAGGATGATGACCTTGCTTTTGGTCTTCTCTTTGTTGAGGCGGTTCGCCGCGGAGGCGAGACCGGAACCGATGGCGGTGCCATCGCTCACACGCTGGGTTTGCACGCGGTCGAGATTGTTGATGAGCCAATCGCGATCAAGCGTGAGCGGACATGGCAGGTAGGTCTCGCCCGCGAAGGCGACGATGCCGATGCGGTCCGATTTGCGACCTTTGATGAAATCGGCCACGACACGCTTCGCGGCGGTGAGGCGGTTCACAGGCTGTCCGCCGATGTACATGTCCTCGATGAGCATGGAGAGCGAAACATCGAAGGTGAGCATGATGGAGACGCCATCGGATTTCTCTTCCTCGGTGGCGAGGAGCTTCTGCGGGCGTGAAAGGGCGAAGGCACCGAAGAGGATGCTGCCGAGCACGAGGCTAAACCAAACCCAGCCAAAGCCGGCCCGTGCCGGCGAGGCCACGCCGCGAAGCAGCGCTACGGTGGGAAAACTGATCGATGGCCGCAAGGCACGTCCACCACGCAGGGTGAGGAGAATGGGCAGCAAAACGAGCAGCAGCAGCCACCAGGGATGGGAAAACTGAAAATCAGGGATGCCGGGAATGGATAGAGCGGCGATCACAGGCGTTCCTCCTCGACTTTGGCGATGGTTTGATCGATCAAGGCGAGCGCCGCCTCCGTCGTGGCGGGCACGGGCATGAAGGAAAGGTCATCACACCATTTGGCCACGGGAGCGAAGCGCTCCTTCCACACGCCTTCGGCACGCGGAATGGGCACACCGGGCTCGAATTGACGGAGGCCGCTGAAGATTTCCGGGGTGGTGCGGGAGATGGCGGGCACGGCGTAACGCTCGCCAAGGTAGCGTCGCAGGATCTGCGAGACGCGGTGACTCGTTTCCGCAGGCGGCACGAAGGAGACGCGGGTGCGCAGTTCATTCAAAGCACGCAGGCAGGAGGAGATCGGCTGGCGCGGGGGGATGTGCGCGGCGGGTTTTGGACGCAGCAGCAGCCAGATGATCAAGCCGAGGAAAATGAGGATGAGCAAGCCGATGGTCCACGGCACCCACCACGCAGGCGGCGAGGCGATTTCACGAGCATCCGGCAGCTTCGGATGAGGCAGACCGGGAGCGGCGGGGAGCTGAGCGAGGGCAGCGGATACCTGGCAAAAAATGCCTGCGATGAACCATGAGAGCCTCATCCGCGTTTCCTCCTTTTGCGGGAACGGAAATAGGCTTTCAAAGCGGGTACATAATCCTCGTCCGTGCGGATTTCGATGCGCTCCACGCCGCTGCGGCGCAGCAAATGCGTGAGATAGTCCTGATGCGCTTTCATGCGCTCTTGATACTGCTGACGCACTTGGGGATCGGAAGTGTTGACGAGCACTTCTTCACCCGTTTCAGGGTCTTGAAGCACGACGCGGCCGACATCAGGCAATTCGAGTTCACGAGGATCCGTGACATGTGCCACGACCACATCGTGCTTCGCCGCGGCGGCGCGGAGAGTTTTCTCCCAAGCATCCGAAGGCGTGATGAGATCCGAAACCAGCACCACGAGTGCCCGATGGGCGATGCGCCCCAAAGCAAGCTCCAGCGCCGGTTTGATGTCCGTGCCGGAGTGAGCAGGCTGGCAGTTCAAAATGTCGCGAAGGATGCGCAGGGCGTGCGAGGCCCCTTTGCGGGCCGGAAGATACTCCTCGACCTGATCCGAGAAGAGCATGACGCCGACTTTGTCCTGATTTTGCACGGCGCTGAAGGCAAAGACCGCAGCGATCTCAGCGGCGCGTTCACGTTTGGTATCCTCATGGCTGCCGTAATCCCCGGAGCCGCTGACATCGACGCAGAGCATGACGGTGAGTTCACGCTCTTCGACGTATTTGCGCACGAATGGCTCGTTCATGCGGGCGGTGACGTTCCAATCGAGGAAGCGCACGTCATCGCCGGCCTGATACTCGCGAAAGTCATCGAACTCGATCCCCTGCCCCTTGAAGCGGGAGTGATACTGCCCGCCAAGGATATCCTTCACCATGCCACGCGTGAGCAGCTCGATGCGCCGCACACGCTTCAGGATGCGTGTGAGACGGGCGTCATTGTCACTGGTGGCGGCGGCGGGCATTTAGGAGGGCGGATGGTAGGCAGTGTCGATGTCCAGACGCCAGTGGCCGCCGTGGTTCAACTGGGAGAACGCATTGATGAAATCCGCCACGATGTGGCGCATGGAGGCGGAGGGAACGCCGTGGATGCAAACCTCGTTTTCAAAGCCGCTGATGAGCAAGATACCCGGCTCGCCAGGACGGGAATCCGAGTTGTCGATGATGTAAAACGATGTGGCATGGAAGGCGAACCAGGGCAGTAACTTCAACGAGGCACGCCAGCGCGGTTCGAGCTTATCCTGCGGCACATCATGCCCGCCGTGCACGGTTCGATTGCTGACACGCATGGCGCTGAGCACCGGCGAATTCAGGGCGACATAGACGAGATTGAAATCACCTCCAAGCGCCCGGACACGCTCGACGAGTCCGCAATACTTCTTGGTGCTCAGAACTGACTTCACTGCGGCGCTACCGCCTGATTCGATGATTCTCTCCAGCCGGGCCGATGAGTCTTCCGCCGCACGAATGAAGGTCGTTTTAAGCACATCGGGCGGAGCATCCTCCCAGCCGTAACCCATGGCTTTGAGGTACTCGAGTGTGAGGGCATCAGGATTGATGAACTCGACCGCCGCAAGGCTCTCGGAGAGTCCGCCGCGCTGAACGGCGGTGGTTTTGCCCGCGCCATTCGGGCCTGCGATGATCCAAAGTTCCGGCGCTGGCATCTCGATGAGTTCTGAACTGGCTTAGGAGACTTTGCGTCCTGCCGTCTGGGCGGCATGGTATTCGGCGATCGCGATTTGACGGCCTTGATTGAAGCAGCGCATCAATTCATGGACAAACTCCTTGGATTTCGGATCGACGCGATGGCGACGAGGCTGGGCGTCTGTCTGGGTCTGGACGGCGTTCGCATCGACAGTGCTGGTGCTCATAAGTTTGGAGTGTTGTGCGAGTGGAGAATATCGCCGGGCGACGATGCTGGCAAGCCTCACGGCACCGGAATCTTGTCGAGGAGGGTTTTGATGACGTCCTCGGAGGTGACGCCTTCGGCTTCGGCTTCGTAGCTAAGAAGGATACGATGGCGGAGGATGTCTGGGGCGAGGTCTTTGATGTCCTGCGGGGTGACGTAGTTGCGGCCCTGAAGGAAGGCCTGGGCCTTGGCGGCGAGGGCGAGATTGATGGTGCCACGCGGGGAGGCTCCGCAGCGGATGAGGAGCTTGAGGTGAGGAGCCACGTTCTCCGGGAAACGGGAGGCCTGGATAATGGCGACGATGTAATCGCGGATTTTTTCATCCATGTAGAGACCATTGACGATCTTCCGGCTGGCAATGACATCGGTGATGTTCGTGATGGCATTCACATCAAGCTTTGGCGCGGAGGTGGCCATGGCATCGAGCACGAGACGCTCCTCAGCGGGTGTGGGATAGGTGACGCGCACTTTGAAGAGAAAGCGGTCGAGCTGGGCTTCTGGCAGCGTGTAGGTGCCTTCTTGGTCGATGGGGTTCTGGGTGGCGAGCACCATGAAGGGATCCGCGAGCTTGTGCGTGACCTCGCCGATGGTGACCTGGCGTTCCTGCATGGCTTCGAGCAGGGCGGATTGCACCTTAGCGGGGGCGCGGTTGATTTCATCCGCGAGCACGAGGTTCGAGAAGATGGGGCCGAGACGCGGGGTGAAGGTGCCATCCTTCGGGTGATAAACCATAGTGCCAATGACATCGGCGGGGAGAAGATCCGGCGTGAACTGGATGCGCTGAAATTTGGCATTCAACGTGCCCGCCAAGGTTCGCACGGCGAGCGTCTTGGCGAGGCCGGGGACGCCTTCGAGCAAGACGTGACCATTCGTCAGCAGGGCGACGAGGAGGCGATCCACGAGATCCGCCTGACCGATGAGGACTCGGGCGATCTCTTTGCGCAACGGAGCCACCCAGGAGGAGGCTTGAGCGATGGCATCGCTATCCGGGAGATTGGGACTGACCGGCGCAGCCGGGGCGGCGGGAATGGCGGGTGGGGTGGCGGATTCGGACATGAAGACAGGTGGTACTGGTCAACGGGGGCAGCGGGGGCGTCAACCTTAACGCCGCTGCAAAAGCAAGATGCACGAAACGATGTAAAAAAATGCGGAGCGATCGTTTCAGCGGTTGAGCCAGAGAATGTGGGCACCGGGGTTTTGACGGTCGGGGGAGAGGCGGCCGCCGTAACGCGTGGCAAAACCACGCAGGAGTGCGACGGCGAGGCCGGAGAGCACGGAGCGGCCCGTGGTGGCTCCCCAACCGTGGATGATTTTGAGGCCGCTGTGACCGTGGAGCAGCGCTTCGTTCATGGCTTGGACGATTTTTTCGCGGGCCACATCCCACGTCTCGCCAGCGTGGGCGACATCGACCTCCAGCAGCCCGCGTGAGACGGCACCGAGCACGGATTCACCGCACTTGGGGCAGGTGCTGGCGCGGCCGGGGTCGAGCGGGAATTCACAGTGCGGGCATTCGATCATGCCAGATTCATGCCGTGGAGGCGGTCAGAGTGAAAGGGCGATCTGAGCCGCCTCTTTGCCGAGGGCGGGCGGGATGACGCGGCGGAAGTCATCGAGGCTGACGGGCTTGGTGAGGAAGGCGTTCATGCCGACCTCACGGCACTCTTCTTTGACGCCGACGAGCGCATGACCCGTCATAGCGATGATGGCGGGCTGGTTCTTGAGCTGGAAATTGCCGCGGATGGCGCGAGTGGCATCAATGCCACCCATGACGGGCATCTGCAAATCCATGAAGACGATGTCGAAGGGCATCTGGGAGACCATTTCGACGGCTTCCTGGCCGTTATTGGCGATCTCGATCTTGGCGTAGCCGAGGCGCTGAAGGAGCATGCAGGCGATTTTTTGATTCAGCGGCTGGTCTTCGACGAGGAGGATGCGGGCGGGATGGAGGACAGCGAAGCTATCCCCGCCATCGGCTTTCACGGCTTTTTGAATGGCGCGGTTGGTTTCGTTCGAGATTTGGGCATCGTGACCTCCCGAGGCGGCTCGTGCGCCTGGATGCTCAATGGAGGCTTTCTCCATGATCTGCGGGTCAAAGGTGGGCACAGGCTGGGCGGAAGGCATGACGGAGAGCATGTGCGCCTGAGCGGCTGGCTGCATGGGCTGCTGAGGCATGATGGGAATCATCTGCGGCATGCCATGCTGCATCATGGCTGGCTGGGCATGCGGAGCCATGGAGGCCGCAGGCATGGCGGGATGCCCACCGGCACTGGCGACGGAAGGATGGCCCTGTGAGGAAGCCCCGATGGGGGCGGTGATGACTCGGCGAGGCATGCGGAAGAGCTCCGCCATGCTGCGGAGTAGCTCGCGGCGTTTGATGGGCTTGGAGAGGCCGATGTGGCGGCTGCCAGGTGGTGGCGCAAATTTGGCTTTATCGAGCTTGGCGCGGGTGATGGGCAGGTAAGTGATGATGGCGGCGCCTTTTCCAGCGGCCACGCGCATGAGCGGGGCTGCTTCCTCCGGTTTCATGCACATGATATCGAGCACGAAGACGGCGGTTTCTTCGAGCACATGATCGAGTTCGTCGAGGGAGCGGTCTTTGAGCACGGAGACCTTCATGCCCCAGCCCATGGCACATTGATTGAGCACCTGCTGGGTGGTGGGATGGGCGCTGTAAAAAACGATGGGGCGGTTTTTGACGATATCGATCCAGCCGATGTCCTCTTCGCGATTTTCATCATCGGCGGCAACGGTGAGCGGCAGTTCAAAGAAGAAGTCGGAGCCTTTGCCAGCCTCGCTGACGACGGAAATCTCGCCTTTCATGAGGCGGATGATCTTTTTGGAGATGGCGAGGCCTAGCCCGGTCCCGCCGTATTTGCGTGTGGTGGTGGCATCGGCCTGGGTGAAGGCCTGGAAGAGCATGCAGACTTTTGCGGCGGGGATACCGATGCCGGTGTCTCGCACGGAGAAGTGAAGCATGTTGCGGTCCCCACCTTCACCGGGGCGGTTGATCTGGCGAACGAGGAGGAGGATCTCGCCCTTCTCGGTGAATTTGATGGCGTTGCCGACGAGGTTAACGAGGATCTGCTTGATGCGTTGGAAGTCGCCCATGAACTTACGCGGCAGCGCGGGATCGATGTGGACGTTGAGTTCGAGGTTTTTCTCGGCGGCCTTGTGGGAGAAGACATCCATGGTCTCGGAGATGAGCTTTTCGACATCGACGGGGATGTTTTCGATCTCCATCTTGGCGGATTCGAGCTTCGAGAAGTCGAGGATGTCATTGATGACATGCAGCAAAGATTCGCCAGAGGAGCGAATCATGCGCACAAGCTCCTCCTGCTCAGGATCGAGGCCCATTTCAATGAGCAGCGAGGTGGTGCCGATGATGCCATTCATGGGCGTGCGAATCTCGTGGGACATGTTCGCTAGAAAATCACTCTTCGCGGCTGTGGCCGTTTCGGCGGAACGACGTGCGCCTTCGAACTCAGCGAGCATGGAGTGCTTTCGGTGATCCTCCTCGTGGAGGTGCTCGATCATCTTGTTAAATTCACCCTGCACTTCGTCGAGGTCATCAAAGCCCTTTGCGGGGAGCCGGATGCCGAGATTGCCCGTGCGCATGAATTGAAAGGCCCTCACCATTTCCCCTGTCTTCTGAGTGATACGGCGGCCGACGAAGAAGAAGCCGATGATGGCGGGCAGCAGGCCAATGCAGGCTCCGAGAATAGGAACGATGAGACGGCTAGCCTGCACGAGATGGCCGAACTGCAAGAGCGGCTGGCGAGCCAGGAAGACGCCGCACACACGGCCATCCTTGTTGCAGAGCGGGGTGCCGGCGATGAGCCAGGCGGTCTTCGTTTCGATATGCGGCTCCCGGCTGACGTTGGTATCCACCATGACGAGGCTGGTTCCGGCCATGACGCGATAGATGAGGTTGTCGAGTTGGCCGTGGCTGATCTCCTCCATCGCCCATTTGGCGCTGGTTGGCAGGATGGAAATGGGTGGGGATTTGACGATGGACGGCACGCCGTTGGCCTCCCGAGGAGCGACGATCTCGACCTCAAGACCGAGCTGCTGCACGGCTGGAGCCACATCGACCGTCTGGAGACGCATGCGTAACAGGGTTTCGTTTTCCCAGGTGAGGCGCACACCACCGGAGCGCTCCGTATCACTGATGACCTGGCGGTTGAGCTCCATCTGCCCAGCGATGGCGACGGCACCGAGGTAGCTGCTCTGAGCGTAGCGCATGGTGAGATACTCCTGCCAGAGAAAGGCTACCGCCGTCGCCATGGCTGCAATGACCACAGCAAACATGCCGAGGATCGTGAAGCGGTTGGCGATCTGAAAGGTGAACTTCATGCAAAAAGTGTCGCAGAGGTAGGAATGAATCAGGCCGTGGCGAAGGCGTGTGCGCCATTATACATCGGCAAATCGGCAGGCTCGCCATGGTGATGCTCCAAGGGTGCATCGACGACTTTGGCGATGGCGCGGCGCACCGTGATGCAGAGCAGATCAGGCGTGTGCGGCTTGCTCAGCACATCGAAGAAGCCGATGCCACGGCAAAGCTCGCGAGCGTCTTCCCGGAAATACCCGCTACAGGCAATCACGGGCAGGTCGGGATCAATCTGATGAAGCTGTTCGAGCACATCAAAGCCGGAAAGCCCGCCGGGCATGGTCAGATCGAGGATGCAGGCGGCATATCGTTGGCCTTGCTCGATGGCGTAGATGAGAAGTTCGACGGCCTGCTCGCCGGATGATGCGCAAGCAACTTCGAAGCCTTGCGAGGACAAAACGGCGCGGCTGACGGCAAGTACGCCCGGCTCATCATCAATGATGAGCACGCAGTGAGAGCTGAAGGTAGGCTTCATGTGAATGATGGCGGTGGGGATTTCCATGGTTGGCAATGGGTGAGAGTTTCAAATCACATGGCGGTGTAGCTGAGGCACTTGATCTCTTCGAGCGAGGTGGCGCCGTTGAGGACCTGAGCGAGACCTTCTTGATAAAGGGAGCGGAAGCCGTTTTTGAAGGCAGCAGCACGCATGGCGCTCATGGAGGCGGCTTCTTCAATGAGATCTCGCAGTTCGCTGTTCATCTCGCAGAGCTCCATGAGGGCGACGCGGCCTGCGTAACCGGTGCCGTGGCACTCATCACAGCCGCGTGCTTCGAAAATGGGTGTGGTGACGGGCGCGGTGATGACCTGCTGCTTGGCGAGGATTTCCTGCATCTCCTGGCTGAAGCTCCCCCGGTGGCGTGCCAGCGGGAGGGGGAAGAAGGGGCGGAAGGGGTTCTTCATTAAGTTTAGATGTCTTTGAAATAACAAATTCCATAATTGTCACACTGTTTTGGAATTGCGGCAAGACCCAAATCCAGCCTGAAAAGTGAATTGTTGATGGTTGAGGGTTCGCCACGCTTCTGCTGAAACTTCTCCCTTCCCTTCGAGATCACCTTGTGACAGCCTCGGAATTCCTCTCATGCCCCGCCCCGCCCAGCCGATTTACATTCTCGTCTTGAGCCTGCTCACCCTGCTGAGCGCCTTTTTGCTCTTCCAAGTGCAGCCGGTGATCAGCAAATTCATCCTTCCCTGGTTCGGCGGCAGCCCGGGGGTCTGGACGACTTGCATGCTGTTTTTTCAGCTCCTGCTGTTTTTGGGCTACGCTTACGCCCACGCCCTCGGAAAGCTGCCACGGAAGGTCCAGGCTCTCCTGCATGCCAGCCTGCTGCTCGCGGCGCTTTATTTCCTGCCGATCATCCCCAATGAAAGCTGGAAGCCGGTCGGCTCCGAAGACCCCGGCAGCCGCATTTTGCTCCTGCTGCTGGCCTCCGTAGGCCTGCCCTACTTCGTTCTCTCCAGCACGAGTCCGCTCGTGCAGGTTTGGTTCACTCGGGGGGCGGCCGGAGCCAATCCTTGGCGTCTCTACGCCCTCTCCAACATCGGCTCCCTCGCCGCCCTGCTCACCTTTCCCTTCTTTTTCGAGCCTCGCTGGGATGTGGAATGGCTGGCGAAGGCCTGGTCCATCGTCTTCGTCCTCTGCGCCGCCCTTTGCCTCGGCGTCGTCTGGCATGATCACCAGACCGCCGCCCCCGCCCAAAAGGCGCAAAGCTCCGCGCCATCCGAGGACGAAACCTCCCCTGGCCTGCTGCGCCGCCTGATGTGGGTGGTTTTGCCCGCTCTCGCCAGCGTCCTCCTGCTCGCGACCACGAACCACGTCTGCCAGGATGTGGCCGTCGTCCCTTTCATGTGGGTGGTGCCTCTCAGCCTTTACCTGCTCACCTTCATCATCTGCTTTGAGCATGAGCGCTGGTATGCACGGATTCCTTTCCTGTGGGCCATCCCTGCCCTGCCCTTGTTTTTCGTGTGTTGCACTTGGGACCAGCTCGAAAAGAAAAGCTGGTGGCCGGAGGAATGGGACCTCATGCCGAATTTCCTTTTCGAACTCGGCTGGGCCTTCGGGGCCATGTTCCTCGGCTGCATGATCTGCCATGGCGAGCTCACCCGCCTAAAGCCCAGCACGAAACACCTCACCAGCTTCTACCTCCACATGTCCGCCGGTGGAGCCCTCGGCGGCCTCTTTGTCAGCCTCGCCGCCCCGCAGCTCTTCAAAACCCATGCCGAATGGCCCGGCGGCCTCATCGCGGTCTTTGTGCTCGCCTGCCTTGTACTCCTGCTCGCCGTCTGGCGGGCTGGGAAAGTCGGCATCGTCAGCGCCGCCACGCTGATCTTCCTCGCCGCCGCCACCACCCTCCGTTTCGGCATCTTGTACGGCTTTCAGGAACTCAAAAAACTCGTCGGCATGGCGGACATCCGCCCCGCCATGGCCAGCCTTGCCGAGAACGTCAAAGCCATGCCGGAATCCACCCGCGATGCGTGGGCCACCTTCCCCGCCATCCTTCTGCTCATGGTCGCTACCGTGCTCATCATCCTCTTCCTCAGAAATGGCGGCCGAAACCTGCATCGTGCCTCCTTTTTGCTCCTCACCATCCTCGGCACCGTCGGCTTCCTCGTCATGAAAAACCTCGGAGCCAAAGATACCGAGGGAAAGATCGAGATGGTCCGCAACTTCTACGGCACCCTCGCCGTCACCGAATGGTCCCCCGAAGATCCCGATGACCACCAGCGTGAACTCAGCAACGGCGGCATCATTCACGGCCAGCAAAACCTCGCTCTCCAGTATCGCAGCGATCCCACCAGCTACTACGGCCATGACACCGGCATCGGTCTGGCCCTCGATAGCCTCAAAAATGCCACCGGCGCACGCGTCGGCGTCGTCGGCATGGGGGCCGGCACCGTGGCCTGCTACGGCAAAAGTGGGCACACCTACCGCTTCTACGACATCAACCCGGACGTGCCACGCCTAGCCCAGAAATACTTCACCTACCTGCCCGACCTCCAAAAGCGTGGGGCGAAACTCGAGATCGTCGTCAGCGATGCTCGCCTTGCCCTCGAGCGAGAGCTTTCCACGCCGCAAAACTTCGATGCGCTGCTCCTCGATGCCTTCAGCGGCGATTCCGTGCCCGCTCACCTCCTCACCCGCGAGGCCTTCGAGATCTACAAGAAGCACCTGAAGCCCGATGGCATCATCGCCGTGCATTGCACCAACAGCTACCTCCGCCTCGTCCCACTCATCGAAAAGACCGCCGCCGAGGTAGGCTACCAAACGATCCGCATCACCACCGAAAGCGATGGTGGCGATCACGACAGCACCGATTACGTCCTGCTCACCAACAACGCCACCTTCCTCGCCGCCACCCCACCCGTCCCACCCGATGAGGAGGAACTCGAACTCGAAGCCAAAATCACGCCCCGCGTCTGGACGGATCGCCATCACGACCTCTTCCAGATCCTCATGCTCGAGCTCGACTAGCCCCGTGGCTGCGCCGCCATCCGCCGCTAAGTCAAGATCGGCCCCGCCTTCGCTGGAAACGGGCAAACGTGACGCTTGAAACTTCTCACTTCCCCGCGAAGGGCTGTGGTTCTCTCCCCATTCATCATGTCGAAAGCCCCCATCAAAGTCGCAGTCACCGGTGCCGCCGGTCAAATCGGTTACGCCCTCCTCTTCCGCATCGCCTCCGGCGCGATGTTTGGCCCGGATCAGCCCGTCATCCTCCA
>Ga0114981_10002277_pt1 | contig 12429 bp, 12 predicted proteins | sample S_140806_MF_Meta_FD_87028 | JGI IMG/M metagenome (GOLD analysis project Ga0114981, IMG submission 87028) | Freshwater microbial communities from Lake Simoncouche, Canada to study carbon cycling - S_140806_MF_MetaG | ecosystem: Environmental > Aquatic > Freshwater > Lake | place: Lake...
ACTGTGTTTACTTGGTTTGCCACGATTCTTACCATCATGGGCCAGGTCACAATGAGTATCAACCGGGAGTGGTCTTCCACCGACAAGATCAAGTACATGACCTGCACCCTTGCGAGGCTTGCCATGGACCATTCACAGCTTGTGTCGTGGGTTATTTCCTTGAGCCACGTCGCCACCCAACTTGGGCAAAGAGATGCTGGGGTCGCCGATTCCTTCGCTGGATATGACATGAAGACATTCGGAGAGATGCTTGGCGCCAAACTCCTCACAATCATGAAAAAAATTCGCAATGTTGAGGAGCTACGCGTGGGCTCAAGGGTCATCCACATGGGCATGAGAAACGTCGTTCAGCTTGTTCAGCTGCCATCTGTCGCGGTGTTCAATCAGTATATGGACGCCCTCGCCGACTCCAAGTGGAAGGAGCTCGCTGCTTGATGGTTTTCGCATAAGGGCATTCAACAAGTTGGTTTTTCATTAAATGACTTGGCTATGCCATTGCAAACGTGGTGTCCCATGTCGCATACGTGCCAGCCAGTAGCAGTGAGCCCAGAATAGTATAGCATAGTCTACAGTTGGTTATGGTGTCTAGGGTGGGCTGACGATCCCAAGTGTGCCCAATGCCTACACAATAGTCCAGTGCCACTAGGGCGAATAGCAGCGTCATGCGAGGCGAACTGGGGTTTGGGATAGAATATGCTGCCACACCCACACCCACACAATACCCCAGTATGTTCAAGTTTTCTTGTGTTAGAAATAATTGCTGTGATTTTGGCGCACACACGCGATGTAGGAAATAGACCATTAATGCGGTAGATAGCATCATAGAAAACACGTCTACGGGGGTCGTGATTTGTAGTATGATGATGGCGTGCAAAAACAGACCGTATATCCAAAATGCAAAGTCCCACATGGCATACTGCTCGAGTGCCTCGTATTGGTAATCAAATCCACCCAGTCCTTCCTTGTGAAGATTCATGGTGGTGGTCGAAAACATCACGGCAATCCCAGACGCCATTAACAACGGGAGAGCTAGCATCCATGTAGTAGTGCGGAAACTGTCATCCTGAATGGGAGCTAGCGTTCCGTTGACCACTTCCGGATGCACTGTAAACACCTGGATTACAACGGGTGGGCAATAGAGCAGCACACCCAACGTGATGGCAACCTGAGAAAATCCCATCCCATAGGCTGTACCCCTTGACACATCTACGCACACCATCATCGGGGTTGGATCGACCAGGCATCATATATAAAATAAAGTGACAAACACACAGGGGTATGCCGGCCATCAAGAAGGACGTGAAATACAAGTGGAAACAAGAACAGTCCAGTAAACCATGGAAGGCCCCCGTCGCCAAGACGCTACACCCTTGGAGTGTCGACCAGGAGATCACTTGGGATGCAGGCAAGGACGAGCAAGAAGAGGAGGTATCCAAGGAGGCTCTCAGGTTGTTGCGCGACATTGCCGAGCAAAAACACAAAACGTCGCTGGATGTAGAGGATGTGCTTCGCGATGACGAGCCCAAGCAGCATCTGATACGCTCAGGAAATTACACGTCTGTAGAAATACACGGCATGTATGGACTCATTGATCAAGATCCTCCTAGCATAGACAAGGGGGGTGACAGGGATGTCATTGCACATATGCCACGCTGGGTAAAGGGGCATTCACTGGATATACGACCAGGGGATATCATCTCGGTGGTGGGGTTGGACCAAGACAACAAAAAACAGCGCAGGGTCCTCATGGTGACATACACAACTCCAGATAAGTACTATGCCCCTGGCGCACGAGTCAGCACGTTGCGCCTGGGGGTGAGAGAGCATGTTGACACAGTGTAGTGCATACCAGATTCCCGTCCGCGTATATAAACTGATGTGTTGCCACGTGGTCAAAGATCAATGGCAAGCTCACAATCCCAGGACATGAATTCTATTTTATTGCAGATCAAGACGCTAGAGGAGGAAAAGGCAAAGGTGGTAAAGCAATTAGAGGACGAGCGCGTCATCAAGTCTGAGATGCAGCAGAAGGTGGATAAGATGTCGGAGGCCAAGCGAACTGAGATGAAGCAGTTTTTGGACGACGCGCTCATGAATTACATGAAGCAAATCGTGGCAGACGAGAAGCTCCGCGAGGAATTCCAGAAGGGAATGAATAGGCTCGTAGACGACACGGAGGAAACTGGGGTGTGGCAGGTCATGTGCTGTGCCTCCAATGCCCACACGAAGAGCATCCAGGAGATTGAAAGATTGCGCATTGAAAATGACGAGCTGAAGCTGCGTGGAACCGGAGATTTCAGGGATGATAGCAGTCGGAAGCGAGGACGCGAGGAAACCGCGGAGGGCCAGGAGGACGTTTCCAACGTGTGGATGCAGTTTGAAAAGGAGATTCAGACTAATAAGGGGGGCTTGAGGGCTGGTTTTTAATTTTTTTACACAACGCGCACCAGCTGCACGGCAAGTACTTTTCTGTACCTTGGCCGCGTATGTGCTTGGGCGCGGCTACCGTGATATGTATGAAAACAGCATACCACGACCACAAATATGCACAATAAGATCAAACCACCCCCAATCAATATGGCGTTCACGTGGTTGTTGCTTGCATAAATCCGATTCCATATATTGTCGCCGTCTGTGATTGAGATGGTTGCATTGGGGATGGGTGGGGGCACGTAAGACTCGCTAAGCTGACTCACCAATTGCAGTAGAGTAGGTTCCGGGCATGGCGGTTGGGCACAAGACGCTATTCCAACTACCTCCGCAAACGAGCCCGCTGTGGCATTACTGAGAACACTCGAGTTTGACGCGCTTAGATTCAATGAAGTGAGGTTTTTACTCGAGTCAATGACAACATCTACGTCTACACCAAGCGCGCGCACACGTGAGCCGAAGTGACACAACACGCAGATAAATACCAGGCGATGAGACATGGCAATGCAATAACATTCACATATAGCAAATCAGATTTATATCATGCTTATCCTCGCATTTTCAGCGAGTCAAAAAACCAACCCAAACAGTCTCAAATAAGACGATGAAGGGTAGGGGCCTGTCCAGACACCTTTTGGCCCTTTCCTGCACGCACAGACGCGATTCCAATGTAGTCAGGTCCATGATGTCCACTCCCGAGGATTTCTTGCATGAGTCGGCCATCCTCCTTGATGCGCATGGTGCCCTGAAACGCGAGGCTGTCCGTCGGAGTTTCCGAGTCCACACTCGACTGCCCAGCCGACTTGCGCTGCTTGTGAAGCTCATTGAACGGGGGCATAAACGTTTTGTAGTCCTGATACGCCATGTACAGCGGATTGTTGAACACGCGAAACTCTTCGACGGAAATCACGTGAATATTGTCGCAATCCACGGGGAGGGTAATGGCGTCTGCCACACGCTGGCCAGGGGTCCACGAGTCGTGATATACAATAGGAGACGGCCAGTTCCGCCTGAAATGACGATCATATAGGCGCTGGCCATCATCCCCCTGGTCCTGCTTGTCATGCGCAAATGCCATTACCATCATAGACGGGCCGTGGTAGTTTTGAGACACGTCCATCGTCATGTTTTTAAACGTCTCGCATCCATTGGCCCCTCCTGGCTGAGTCCAGTCCACGTATGTGTCATCCTTGCCGCCATTATAGCCATCATAGGCCACATCCCACATCCTGATGAGATTTTTCTCGTTAAACACGATGGCGCGCTCGTGGTACTTGTATGACATGCCCCAAATGCCATACATCGAGTCATCATACACGCTCAATTCTGTCTGCCCCCAAAGCGTGTTTCCAAGCGCATCTCCACCCAGGCCGAGAATAATACCAAGCATGGTGTGCTCAATATTGGGTCTGACAATCACAATCTCAATGTCTTCCAATCCTTGCTTAGATCGTTGGGATGACTGTACCACGCTAGCGGATTGTGATGGAACAACAGGGAGAGGAATATCTGGCATTGACCTGTATAAATCGTCATAACGAACGGTAATGCGAGACAGACCGTCATCCGCCACGGCTGAAACATTGGCACTTTGGGTGTGGCGTGCAACTGAATCCAAAATCTTAATGATGTCAGGCTGCAAGGTGTTAACATCCGAAAGGTAAACGTCACGTCTGTTTTCGGGGTTGCGTGGCCTTGCGGCAGGTGGATGGATGGCGGGTACAGCACCACGGGCAGGCGATCCCCTCATGAGATCGTCTATTTTGGTGCTTAATAAAAGCTGCGAACTCAATCTGCGGTCCTGGAAGAGTCGTCGTCTCAACTCGCGAAGGAAATCCGAAAAACACTCTTGCGCTGTCTGATTGTTTGCTGCTGTAAGATCATCAAAGTTTTTGCTGACCCATGGGTGTCTTGCAATCGTCTGGATGCTTGTCAAATACTGATGATTGACGTGACCAAACGACCCTTCGAATATGCCATAGCCTGTTCTCACTACATCATGGATTTCACGAGAAGTGGCAGGGTGCAAAAAATGTGAAATGGTGCTCACTCCCATGGGCCACGTGTTGATTCCATGAGAGGCCAATGCGTCAGCCGCGTTGTTGGCGTCATGGATTCTAAATGCCTCAAAGATTGGACGGACCACTGCATCCCACTCTTCCAGAAATGCAAGAGTTAATCCAACACGTCCGTCTATCCTTCCGCGTGTTACAAGTCCCATAGTGGCGTTGAATGCTCGCATCAGGGCATTTCCAATATCAGTTCCGTGTGTTGAAATACTGTCTTGCAAAATAGACAAACCAGATACCACCCCATGGGGGGTTTCATAGTAGGGGACTACATATTTCAAAACTTCCCATGTGAGAACAGGAACCAATGCCATGAAACCACCAATATTTCTGACATCTCCATCGCTGGTAAACTGGTTTTGATACATGTCGACGTGAGTCCAAATATGCCCCATGGCGTCCAAAAGTGCATTGTCATTGTCTCTACCCATGTTGCACTCGTCATTGACAGATCCGCCAGTTCCATATTGTTTCAACATTTGACATGAAAGATCTACTTCATTATCTGGAGGGAACTCTTCTCGGATGGTCAGGTCAGTTTGAAGTGCTAAACGCATATCACGAAAGGTCCCCGTCGCTGGCATCACTGCTGGATTGACTCGTCGGAGGTAATCAATGGGGAATCCATACCTTTTAAACACTGTCATCCAAAACGTAAAAGCCATATACCAATTGGCATGTGGGTAGGTGCAGACGACACCCGTTTGAAACGGATGGTTAAGCTTGACAGACTTAAATTGTTCAAACAAGGAATCTTCAATCTGACTGTTGATTCGGGGAATTGTCCCAAGCGAAAATGGACCAGTACGTTTCAGATAGGAACGCGATTCCCCATAGTCCTCCTCGTTGGATTTTTTTTGCACAACCTCCAAAGCCGAAATTCCCCTAGGGCGGATTTGCTTAATTCCCAAATCAAATGGGTAGTATACTTCAGCCCAACCGCGGGCCTGGTCAACGTCTGAGGATGTCACAGGGGTAACCACCGCTGTATACCACTCAATTCTGGTGGGCCGTTTAGCAGCAACGGAGTCAAAATTGGCGAGCACTAACCCTAACGACGTCGTGAAGTCAGCGTCGTCGAGCAAATTGTCTGATTTCTTAACAACAGGCCGCGACGGGAAAAACGCATCCAGGGTTGCCATTTTGGTGTCTCCCATTGTAGACCTAATTGAATCGTGGGCAGAATCAATGAGCTGATGATTTGGGCTTGTTGTATCACCGTTGGGCTCATATCTGGCCATCCGCAGAAGATCCTTGAACGAAAGGGTGAACCACGTGTCACGCTCCTCGTTGTAGAACTCGAATTCGCGTTTGTAGTTGTCTTTGTGGGGCACAATCCGATAGTACTCTGCGGTGCGGACCCGTCGGCGCAAGATATCCCTAGGGTGCTGCCCGGTTTCCATGGAAAACGACCGCGAGTGAATCACCGAAAGGCCGCGATAGCTTGCGATATCGGGACCATTCTTGAGTCGCTTCACGCCATCATATCCCTGGGTGATGTAGTTGGTCTTCTCGGGCGTCATCGTGAGCTGAAACGTGAGCTTCGAGTTGCAGAGCATGAAATCTGGCATGGGGCTGCCCCACGTCTTGAGAATGGCCTTGGCTTCCTCGATGAGAATGTCAAGCGCGTTGGTGTTTTTCTGCGCCATGCCAAACAGGTCCCCAAACTCGCGACAAATCTGACTGGGTGACTTGTCATTGCTGTAGTACCGCTCCCGCATGTGCTTCTCATAGGATGGGGCCAAGATCAGCGCCATGTGCACGTCCAGATCGTTGGTGTACTGGATGGACCCAATCAGCTGATTCAATTGGTTCTTGAAGTCCTCGCGGCCCGTAGGACTCATCATGAAATTGTGCTCAAGCGAAATGGCCATACCCTGTCGCACCATGTACCCAGAGAATGAACGCTTGCTCTGCGTGAGGGTTCGCGCCGCTGTCTCGTAAGGGACGCGACTCGCCATGCCCTCGTCAAACGTCCACACATTCCACTTCATCTTGGCATCAGGGTCCTCCTTGAACTTGTAAGGAAGGATCTTGGTAGTGAAGGGAGAATCAGTGGTGTCCGTGATGAGACCATCAATGCGATCCGTGAGCCATGGGTTGGGACCTTTGAGGACGTCGGGAAGGTGCCAGCGCCCGTGACGCTTGAATCTCTGCAGGTCTTGCTTAATGTCTCTCGCAGAGGGGCCAAAGACATTCTCGTAATCTTGGATGGTAGGATCGCTGGAAGTAGCAGTATACGTGTTTCCACCTTGCATGCCGGGATTCGCGCTAGGCAAGTACCCTGGGTTGGTCCCCACCGCGTTTTCACGGGTAGAGTTGTTGATCCCGAACATAGTATTTGCACGTCACAACAGGCGTCGGTTTATATATCTAACTACCCCAACTTTCTTACAAAACCACGTCAGACACGTCACACTTGGCACTATACGTTTATTATCACATGGTGCATATCACGTCAACATCTTAGTCAGCAGGCGGTGCCTGGGAATACTCGCCAGCTTCTGGATCGTCGGCTCGAGCATGTCTTCGAGGCCCTCCATCTCCTTGCGGATTTCGGTGATCTTGTTGATGACCTTGTAGCCATCGGGGATAACCTCGACGGGTAAAGATGAGGACTCGGACGGAGCAGGAATACCAGCGACCTCCGTGTATTCCGCGCCAATCGGGGGAAGATCAGGGGCGGGGGTTGGCTCTGTATAGTGGCTTGTCACGGCAGGCAGGTGAATGGACTTGTCAAAAATGGTGGGATCCTCGGCGAAAACAAAGGGCACGGCAAGCAAGGCGAGAAACAACGCGCGATTCATACTTTGGGTTGCCAGGTGGGGTTCCAACGTGCTTTATATATGAACAAACACAATGCAAACAACTACGCGTTTTTGCAGCTTGTATATGAACAAACACAATGCAAACAACTACGCGTTTTGCAGCTCATACTTGATCTGAATGCGGGCCATGTAACTATAGGGGGTGGTGAGAAACTGCTCGGCCTGCTTTTTGGCCGTGGCCTCGTCGCCCACGTTCAATCCCTGCAAAGGCATGTTGAGATCGTTCATGTCGTCCCACGCGTCAGTATTGAGTGGGCCCAGGTTGACCTGAAACAAATTGAGGTCATTGGAGGTCACCTTGTTGAGGACCCGCGTTCGAAGGGTGTGGCAGCACGATCCCACCACCTGGCGAGATATCTTGAACCACTCATCGTCAATAAGAGGCTGCTCGTCGATATTGCAACCTACAAGGCCTGCATTGTGTCTCAAAAGAGAAACAATGGGGTGATCCTTGTTCACAAATACCCACGCGTTGTTGTCTACTGGCAGAATGCCCTCCGTCTCTAGGTTACTTGCGTTCCACCTGGGATAGTCCTTGCGCCATTGCAGGCCTTCCTCAGAGCTCACGTCACACTTGTAGATGCTCTGCGGCACCGTGTTGACCACGCCGGGTAACACAGTGTAGGCATATCGCTTACCAAGGTCAGTAATCTCGTTGGGAGGCACGCAATTCACATGCACCCCCAGCGCAATGGGAAACGTGGACCTGTCCTGGATAATCTTCACCTCGTGGATCAAGGCGGTGCGAAGTTGGTTCGTGGCAACCTGGGCGTCAATATCAGACCCAAGGCCAAACACCGAATTCTGCTTGCCATCCACGATACGCCAGCTGCCCCCCGCGGGGCCAGCCATGGCCAGATTCGCCAGACTGCCCGTGATGTTCACGTAGATGGTGCGCGACATAATACTGCTGCTTTGCTGTGACTGAACATCAGAGCCAGATAGGGCCATACTCTCGATAGGTGCATGGTTGGCCAGTGTGCTCATGTCATCCCTGTGTTTGGCTATTTACTTAAATATCAGCCAATCGACACGGAATGTCCACTCAGAAAACTGGCCAATTATGGTTGGAACTCGACAGTGGCATGCAGGCTCTGCTGACCACGCAAATAACGAAAATCATGCAGAGGGTGGTGACAGGGCCAGATCTCATTCTCGCGGCCTTGGTACTGCTCTTGGGGTTTCACGCCATGCCAAAGGTGCAGCTATCATCAAGAATGTCCCAGATTGGTATTAGGCTGTATTCAGGCCTGCTGTTTAATTCTGTGCTGGTGTCGGTGCAGGTTCCGCGACATCCCGCCCTCACTGTCGTGAATCTGCTTGGAATGCACACACTAGGGAAGGCATTCACGGAGACGAGCATATCCGAGCCATCCAAGTATCTCATCATCGCACAGTTGGTTGCATCATTGAAACTACTGGGGGATGCAGGAACCGCCGTGGCATGGTGCCTGGGCCACCTTCCAGTCTTTCGGGGTATAGACCAGGACATGTCGTTCTTTTTTCGCATGGCATCTGTGGATCTCGGCCTGCAGTGGCTTGTCGCCCAGATGCCGCCCAATTTCAAATTTGCCGGCATGCTGCTCATCCTGTTTTTCGTGGCCCCGTTGCTTGATATGTTTCCGGAAATGAACAGGCTCTACCGGTTCGCCTTGTTTGCGGTGGCAGATGACGTTCCGCTCCAGGGGATTGGCCCGTGGATACAGGGCATTGCCTGGTGGTTCGTGTCCAAGTCGTCATTGGATGGGACGTTTACCAGGCTATCCAAGTATGCGAGCATTCACGTCCTCGCCAATGGGATCATTCATGCCACACAGCCGCTGGTAGACAAGGATCCCATCTTGGTGACTGTCAATTTGATTGTGCTGTTGAGTATCCTGGTGAATTACATGTAAACCGTTTTTTCACGCAATAAAAACACCGCTCGATTGCGTGTAAACCATCGCCCGTGCTTGGACAAGCCCGTTCCAAATGTTTACCGCCTCGTGGACACAGCCTGAACCCCCCAAAAAGCGCAAGAAGACGTTTTTAGAACAGACAGACACCCACGCCCACCACACCCTGCCTGTTCAATTCTCGTCTGATCTAGACCAAACTATATGCCGCAAGCTTAATGCCCAGTATCCTTCGCCTGAAATTGCGGAGTTGAACCTAGATCACATCCTCTCAAAGGTCTCCTACCGCAGCATGCTCGAAAATCTGTTCGGCAATGTAGACAAGCAGATTCCAGACGTCCCCATCCTCACCAAGTGCTACGAAGAGTCGTTCATGCGCCAGGCCACGCAGGGCGAGAAGGGATGTGTCATGGGCGACCTCTGCGAGTGCATGTTCATTGACAAATCAGCCCCGTTCATGGGGGTAGAGCTTCGCCTCCCAGATGACCCACCCACCGCGCAGATGTGCGTGCTGTGCTCTAGAAAGACCACACAGAAGATGTTTTACGACATGACGTTCACGGGGAAGCCCACCAATGCCATTATTCAGCGATATGGAAACATATTTGGCCAGCCCAACGAGTACTCCGTGGAGTGCATGATCATTTGCACAAAGGCCATGGGGTTTGCGTGTATGCCTGTGCCATGCATGTCCCACCAGCGCAATAGGTATTCCGTTACTTCCCATGGCGGCGTGAAACAACTAACCCAACACCGGGTATCATTCGAGGATTTTGCGAGCCCCTTGAACACTCACACACTCTGACGATTCACAGACTGTGTTGGGGAGGCAAGTTACACTGCCGACCCGTGGTGTTCAAGGGGCTACCGCCAGATGAATCCATGTTTGAACAGGAGTTTATCCAAGGGTGTCCAGAGCTGGACGTGGAGGTGCGCGAGTTGCACAGATTGGCTAGGGATGGGCTCCTCGATTTCGACATTGCAGAGAGGCAGATCAATTCGTATCTTGCTGTTGCGGCTCAGTCAGACCAAACGCAGGCACTTGGGATACACGCTCTGAGGTCCATGATCATGTCCCTACCGGACGCGCCACACTTTTCCCTGCTCCCAGATATCGGATACTGGATTCGACGTGTCCTGACCAAAACATCCATGCAGGATACGTTGTCCGTGTTTTTGGAACAGTGTATCCCATGCTTTCGCACAGGCGCGAGGCAGTATCCGTGGGATGAAACTGTGGTGGTCATGCTCCAATTGGTAGGCGCGCTGCTACTCGGACTCTACCCAGATCTCGTCAGGTATGCTCGACGTGTCTTTCCGCAGCCTACCCCAGAATATAACACGCATCCATTTTTTTCGCAGAAAACCGCAATTCGCGCTGAGGAGCATGTACTTTGCCAAGATTCACGCGCTTATGACTTCTACACTGGAAACGCAACTCGCATTCGCCAAGAAATACGAGGCCCTCCTGGTGTTTGCCTGCATGGAATACGTCACCCGCGTCACCACAATGTACATGCCGGCGGAATACGAGTTTCTCAGGGATATGGGGGCGATGACATGCTTTTTCGAGCGAGTCCCTCTCATGTGTGACGAATACAGGCAAACCATCGAGGAAACAAAGACGCACACATGGGAAAGCCTAAACAAGTTGGCGGATACCTACGTAGAAAAGGTGACCAGACTCAAGCGCAGGCAGAAACTGGCCAGACGAGAGCCGGGGTGTGTCAGCCTCAGCCCAGACGAAATTCACTCTTGCATGGACCTCCCCATCTTTCGGGGGATTGACCCTGCTGAATATGGTTTGGCAAGTCAGAGCCTCGGAATCCCTCCCGACGTCCTCAGCCACATCCAGCACCTACTCGTCGTTCGCCCGCTTCCAGCCAACCTGGGGGCCATCCAGTGCAAGCGCCTTTTGGAGTCTCTCAAGTATCTACCAGGGACCACCGCGCGACAGCTGTACATGCAAACCAGGATGCACGTGTGCCTGGCATGCATGAGCCAGAAATCAGCAAGCGGGAGGGTGTTTCGACTTGACACTCTCACGCAAAGGCTGATCTGCGCATCTTGCTTTTCAGACCAGATCCTGAGCGTGGACCTCCTAGGAAGGACAGTTCAGGCTAGATCTACCACGTACTACATGTGCCCATCTTGCCTCACCCTTCAGACTTATCATGGCACGGAGCTCATGTGGTCTGCCGAAACATGCAACCACCAGCCACGAGGGAAACACGACGCCAAAAAGATACCAAGGACCATCTGTGACATGTGCGACGACAATGCTACGCCGGCCAAGTGGGATCGCATTGACTTTGCCACGGGGAAACTGGAGACCATCCGATGCTGCCAACGCCACTGTCCCAGCTGGGAGGAGTCCAAGTATTGCACAAACACACGCCAGATGGCCAAACTCGCGCGATTAAAGGACGCGTGATATCTGTATTTTTTGGGTGTATATGTCAGGAAGCGCTACCAAACTCGCGCGATGAACGGAATTTTGGGTGCATATTTAAAGAATGCCACACCTCGCCCAATCCAGCCAAAGCATGCCAGCGCTTTATCCACGCCAGACGGGGGACTGGGTTGGTATCGCCTTTCGCACGGGAGACCCCCACAATATCAAGGAAGACCTCATTATGGGGGCCACATGGGGGCCTTACGTTCACTCTGAGTTTATTCTAGGTCGCAACCAGATGGGTAGGTCCTACTCGGCATTCGACAATAAGGCTGGGTTCTCTGTCTCAAACTCGGTATACGCTAGCCCACTTTGGACCATCCTCACATTTCCACTTAAGGAAGGTGGCTACCAAAAAACATACTCCATGATACTGCAGATGCTCGACCTTAAATTGCCATACAACTCAAACGACCTCTGGCAATGTTGCGTGAAACTGGCCCTTCCTTTTGAAACAGAGCTGGACTGCGAGCAGCCCACCACGTGGCACAAGGGCGTGTTCTGCTCTCAGGTCTCACTCCTATTGCTTCGTAGAATGGCGCGCGCGAATCTCCTGGATGCACCGTCGTCTCTACAGCTCTCACTTGAAACAGTGCACAGCAGGGGATGCTCTCCGAATATGCTGTTTGGCATTCTACAGCAGGCTGGGAATTCGCGCTGACTCCATTCGTTTCAAAAAAATAACACTCGAATTAAAGCAAAGCGATCGACTGGATCCACAGACCAACAGTCGCCAATGCCGCAAAGAGTCA